>Ga0209443_1000897_pt1 | contig 19508 bp, 12 predicted proteins | sample LauGreBMM110DCMD_2_FD_187571 | JGI IMG/M metagenome (GOLD analysis project Ga0209443, IMG submission 187571) | Freshwater lake microbial communities from Lake Michigan, USA - Su13.BD.MM110.DCMD (SPAdes) (version 2) | ecosystem: Environmental > Aquatic > Freshwater > Lake | place: Lake Michigan... | reverse complement strand
GATCCAGGATTTATGGAATTCTTTGCATCCCTAAAGCGGCAGGAAAAAAATACCCAGCTGTCCTACAAGTTCCTGGCGCAGGCGTGCGTGCATACGGCCCGGATTTGGAGTTGGCCGACCAAGGGGTGATTGTATTGACCATTGGTATCCATGGCATTTCCGTTATCCTCGATCCATCAGTGTATGCCGATCTTACCACTGGAGGATTGAAAAGTTATTTTACCAGTAACATGGATGACCGCGACAAGTACTATTACAAAAGGGTTTACGCCAACACCATCCGCTCCAACGACCTTATTTTCAGCTTGCCTGAATTTGATGGACGTTCACTTGCCGTGAGCGGAGGAAGCCAGGGAGGCGCCTTGAGCATCATCACAGCATCATTGGACAAGCGCGTTAAATACTTGGCTGCCCTGTATCCTGCCCTTTGTGACCTGACAGGGTATGCTGCCAACCGTGCAGGCGGATGGCCCCACATGTTGAGCGCCAACAATGTTGCCAACACCAGCAATCCAAAGGTCATCAATACCCTTGCTTATTATGATGTGGTGAATTTTGCAAAGGCAGTAAACATTGAAGGATATTATACATGGGGCTTCAACGATGAAACCTGTCCGCCCACTTCATTTTACGCGGCATACAATTCCATCAATGCCCCCAAGCAGGCATCCATTTTTCATGATACCGGCCATTGGACCTATGCAGAACAACGCGCAAAATATACGAACTGGTTGTTGTCCAAGCTGAAGCAATAATTATGTGGTTTCAGGCCAATCGGTTTCAATACCCTGGGCCCTGATGAAAGATTGGAATGCAGACAAGTGACGTGGGTTGTTCCGCACCGCTCTTGTTTGTATTCCATTTTTTTGTGCATAGGCCACCAGGCATCCTGCAGCTTCACCAATGCTCCATTCTACCGGATGCAAGCGGTAACAACCGTTGGTGATATGGGTTGTGCCGATGTTCTTGTTGGCAGGGATGATGTTTTCCATCCTGATCGGAAGCAAGGCCCCCAAGGGAATCTGGAAGGGTACCGAAGGAAAATCGATATAGTTGTTTCCGCTCGAGCTTGGATGCAGGTCGATATGATAATATCCAATCCCAACGCTGTCTTCAAAGCGGGCAGACCCTCGGTTGTTTTTGGGTAGGGATGATTGCGCAGACTGGTCCTTTCCAACATGCTCTTCACGGACGGTAAATTCGGCTTTGATCCTTCTTGATTCACGGATGTAGGGGTACTGTGCCAGACCATCTGCTGTGCCCATCACATCAGCCCTCAAACGCAGTCCTGGCCAGCCTTTTCCGCCATCTGGTCTTGGTGCTTCTGTCTGCAACCAGTAGAGCAGGGAGAGGCTGAGTTGTTTGGCGCGCTCAACATGTTTGTTGAATTCTTTTTCGCTGACATCTACAATGTTCCCCAGCATATAATCATTCTGTGGCCAATTGACTATCGTGATATCACTCTTGTACACACCGGGCAGAAAATTATTTTTGTTGATGATTTTTCTATAATTCCAGAGGTTCAGTTTGTCTCCAGTGGCAATGCCTTCCGGATGAAACCCAAGTGCTTTGGGTTGAAGGGTGGAAGGGCTGGAATATTCCAGGCTGAGCAATTTCCCAGACCATGCTGGTGACAGCGCCGGCACATGGTCTTTCCAAAAATCATATTCCTTGGGTTTTTCAATCACATGGTTTTCACCTTCTACATGATCCATGGCAAAACACATGGTGAAGGACTGGTTGTTCGTTGGATCAGCTTTTTCTGGTGCATGCAGTTCACCAGTTTCAGCCTTTGATTCGGTGCCCGTAACATATTCCGTTCCTGTGATCGGAAGCAAATCGCCGAGCTCGGTGGCATCAATGAAATGCTTTGCAACAAGGGTAGTTGATTTCCCGTTTTTTAAATCCTTGACCAGGAGCGACGAAACGCTATTGTTGGATACCAAGGCCTTCTGCGCTTTGTGTTGCAGCAACAAGGAAAGTTGTCCTGTACTCAGGTATTGTGTCAGCATGTCAATCATCACGGCATGTGCAACACGGGGCTCGTGGCATAGCCTTGAAACTGCACCATCTCCGGGGTTCAGGTTAGGCCTTGATTTGGCTTCTTCCGTTAAGGGATAAAAACTTCTGTAATGATCACGAACAAGATTGCGGTATTCTCGATAGGTCTTGGGTGCGCCATGTGTTTCAATCCAGGGATGTTCATCCGGAGGAACTCCCTGTGAAGTAATCTGACCACCTATCCAATCCGTTTCTTCCGTCAAGACAACGTTCAAGCCATTCCTCAAGGCTGCCAAGGCCGCAGCCACTCCTCCAAGCCCACCACCTGCTATGGCAAGATCAACAGTGGGGTTTTTGACTTCGGCGGAAAAAGATAAAAAATCAAAAAAATGTCTGCGGTTCATGTGTTGATTTGATGAACAAGTTATTTAAAATATTTAAAAAGTCAAAATCCATCTTGGAAATAACATCAACTCATATCTGGGTTTTTATTGCAGAAATATTTCCCAACAAAATCAGGGCCTTGGGGCAATCATTTGGTGCCAGTGTGCATTGGGTTTTTGCAGCATTGATTACCTTGATAACCCCTGTATTTTTAGATGCAGGAGACGGCATTTTCAAAGACAATCCCTGGCCCATTTTTGCTTTTTTTGCAGGGATGATGGCCCTTCAACTGATTTGGGTTTTTCTCAAGGTTCCGGAAACAAAAGGGGTATCGCTGGAAATGTTGGAAGAGGATCTTGTCAAGCCATAACTTTAGGATCAACGTAAATGTATTTGTTTACCCATTCTTTTAAACTAATTTTATCACCGTTATTAACCTACCCCCCTTAATTATTTATTCATCAAACCAATACTTATGCAACTGATTAAGATCAGGAAACTGTTGCTGTTCATCATGGCAACGGTAATTTCATCCTTGGGTTTTGCCCAAACCGCTTACAAGGGAGTGGTAATGTCTTCCAAAGACAATACTCCTGTTTCTGGTGCTTCCATTGTAAACAATTCAACAAAAGCAGGTACCAAATCTGATGCCAATGGAACTTTTTCCATCAATGCAAAAGTTGGTGATCGCATCATGGTTTCCAGTGTTGGGTATGGTAGTATTGAAACGATTGTGCTGAAAGGCCTAACAACCATGAACATCAAGCTCGATCCCACCGAAGAGAGCATGGAGTCTGTTGTAGTGGTGGGATATGCCACCCAGAAAAAGGTCAACCTGACGGGTGCTGTGTCTACCATTACGGCCAAGCAAATAGAAGACAGACCCATCACCAACCTTTCCACTTCTCTTGCTGGATTGCTTTCAGGAGTTGCTGTTCAACAAGGTTCTGGTCAGCCAGGATCTGATGGTGCATCAATAACCGTAAGGGGTAGGGGAACCTTGAGCGGATCAAGTCCATTGATCATCATCGATGGAGTCATTGGCGCTTTGGATGCTGTTAATCCCCAGGATGTTGAGTCAGTATCTGTTTTGAAAGATGCGGCGTCTGCTTCTATTTACGGTTCACAAGCAGGTAATGGTGTTATCTTGATTACCACAAAGAAGGGAACCCGCAATAAATTATCCGTTACGTACAATGGCATTTACTCATCCACCAGCCCGATGAACATGCCCAATTTCGTTACCAGCTATGCTGATCACATGCGCTATACCAACGAGGCCCATACCAATCTTGGACAGGCTGCAAAATACAGTGCCTTGAACATTGCTGCCTGGGATTCTGCAAGCAAAATCCCTGATGCCTTGAATCCACTGGGTGTTCCCAATTTTCTGGCTTATCCGAATACCGATTGGGCAGATGCATTTTTTTCCAAGCGGTTGGTGCAGAACCACAATGTATCCATCAATGGAGGATCAGACAAAACAACCTATCTCTTGTCTCTCGGATATTTGAACAACCAGGGCACCATTGAAAATACAGCCAGCCAACGTTTTCAGTTCAGGTCCAATATCGAATCGAAGGTTACAAAATTCCTTACGGTAGGTTCACAAACATTTGCATTGTTTCAAGACGATGATATGGGCAACGTATCGGATGCCTTCACCTACCTCCGGGCAACAACTCCCGGCATCATTCCGCAATACGGAGGCAAATACGGCTATGCCCAGATTTCAGACGAGAACCAGCAGGCCAACAATGTATTTTCATTCCTGAACAACCGATTGGGTAAAGACCAGACCTCTAGGTTCAATACAACAGTCTACGCAACTGCAACCATCCTCAAAGGACTGTCCTTTGAAACAAAGTTCAACTACCAGATGCGCCAAAATGAGTACCGGTCAAGAACCAATCCTGATGCAGGGGTACGGTATAATTTTGCTACCAACACCCAAATGACTTTCCAACCCAATCCTGCCAATCTTTCTTCCAACTATAGCTACGATAAAAACTACCAGATTACCTTAGACAATGTATTGCGCTATACCACTACATTGGGGAAAGACCATGACCTGTCTGCTTTTGCCGGATACAACCAGTTGTATTACAATTACTATAATATTTCAGCATCCAAGCAGGGCATGATTGACTATGGTTTGTATGTGCCCAGTTCGGTGTTGAATCCAACGTCAACAACAGGAAGTGAAAACGATTGGGCCATCCGCTCTTTGTTTGGCCGTGTCAACTATGCATTCAAAGGAAAGTATCTGTTGGAAGGAAACCTGCGATATGATGGTGTTTCACGGTTTGCACCAGAAAGCCGCTTTGGTTATTTCCCTTCTGCTTCTGCAGGATGGAGAATTTCTGAAGAGAAGTTCATGGATGGCATCAAATGGATCAACAACCTCAAATTAAGGGCATCATGGGGAGAACTCGGAAGTTATGCATCAGGCAATTACGATTGGCAGGCTACCTATTCACCCCGTCTCTATTCCTTCAACAATCTTCAGGCTTCAGGCCTGGCGGTTGGCAGGTTTGCCAATCCTGATTTGCGGTGGGAGTCTACCAATATCAAGAATATCGGTATTGACGCATCGTTGTTTGGCAACAAGTTGAATGTTGAAATTGATGTATTCAGAAGGAATACGGATGGTATCTTGTCAACCATTGCTATTCCTATTACAGCTGGTATAGCATCGGCTCCTACTGTGAATCTTGCTGCTGTCCAAAACCAGGGATTTGAAATCACCCTTGGAACAAAAGGGAAAATGGGCAATGTAAGGTTTAACCTTTCTGGAAACTTTGCCTACACAGACAATATGGTTACCAAGTTCAGGGGTAAACTGGTTGAAGGCTATGTTACAGATGCTGCTGGTGTAAAAACATACCAGTCAAACCTTGGTGCAGTATTCAATAACGGAGCATTGGAAGACAAAAAAATTGGTGAGCATTATATTTACAAAACCTATAATGGGTCAGGAACATATACAAATGCAGATGGATCTGTGAATATCAATGGTGGTCCAAAAGATGGCATGATCAGAACAACTGCTGATCTGGATTGGTCAAGGGCCATGTTGGCTGCAGGATATAAATTGCGCCCCGGTACATCTGTCAGAAAAGATGCCATTTGGTACGGAGACCTGCTGTATGCTGATTTGAATGGTGATGGAGATTATGGAAATTCATTTGACCGTTATTTCACAGGCACCTCAACACTGCCTAAATATGTGTTCGGATTCGCTGCAGATTTCAGCTGGAAATCATTTGATCTTTCTTTGATTTTCTCTGGTGCTGCTGGTCATCAAATCCAGTTCAATGCAATTGGTTACAACAACTCTGCGGTTGTATGGGGAAATGCCATCAATGCTGATGTAGTGAAAAGCCGGTACTATTTTAATGATGCTGATCCTGCTGATCCAAAGAACAACATAAACGGAAAAAACCCCAGGTTGAAAGTAGCTGATGCCCAGAATGCGCAATCGAGTGATTGGTGGTTGTTTGATGGCAATTGGATGAAGTTGAGAAATCTTCAATTGGGCTATAACGTTCCATCCAATATTGTTAGCAGGCTGGCCATCCAGCGGGCAAGGGTTTATTTTAGTGGAGAGAATCTTTTCATGCTCACATCATTCCCCGGATTGGATCCTGAATTGGGTGCAAGCATAACCTATCCCACCATGAAGCAGTTTGCGCTTGGCCTCAACATTACCTTCTAATCAACAAGAAAAAGACATTATATGAAAAAGATATTCATTTTGCTTTCATTGGTTTCAGTTGCTTTCAGCAGTTGCCAGAAAGACCTGCTCGATACAGAGCCTTATGATCAACTTGGCAGTGAAACCATGTGGACTACAGACAACCTTACTGAATTGGGTGTCAATTCCATTTACAACGCCTTGCGGTTAGACCAAAATACAGGTTCAGCCTCAGGATTGGAATTGTACCAGTATGATCGTTTTGCTGTTGGTGGCATGCAGCGCGATGGTACAGATGCCTTCTTGCTGGGAACAATAACACCGTCTAACGGATTGTTCAGCAGCAACTGGAGAAATTTTTATGAGGGCATCATCAGGGCAAATACCGCTATTGCGAACATCCCTGCAAAATCTCCATCGCCTGACGCCAAAAAGACCAGGCTGATCGCTGAATCTAAATTCCTGAGGGCTTATTTTTATTTTAGGCTCAACCAAGTATGGAAAGGTGTTCCCATTTACCTTGAACCATTCCTTTACACCGAGGCAACCAAGGGCCGTTCAACTGAAGCTGAAGTATGGAATGTTGTACTAAAGGACCTGAGTGATTGCATTGCTGAAACCAACCTTCCTGCAAAGTATGCCAAAGGAAATGCCAACTTTGGAAGGGTAACCAAAGGAGCCGCTTATGCCCTTCGTGGAAAAGTATACATGTATATGGGTAAGTGGGCCGAAGCTGCTGCTGATTTTGCTAATGTTACTGCTTCTGGCTATAGACTTTTCAACGACTATCGCCTTTTGTTCAAGGAACAGAATGAACAGTCTGATGAGATGATTTTTTCTATCCAAAATACCGGTATCACTGGATTGGGGTCAACAACGCAATTCTTTTGTGGTACCCGTTCATCATTCGGTTCTTGCTGGAATACCTATATAGTTTCTCCCAACGGTGTGGATCTTTTTGAGAACCTCAATGGCAGCAAATTCAATTGGGATGCTGTGATTCCGGGATTCAATGCGATGAATGCAAGGGCAAGACAGGTTTACTTTTTGCGTGATAACTTAACTGCTGCCGAAAGAACAGCAAGGGCAGCACTCGGTGCTGACATGACAAAATATCTTACAGTTGGAAACGAGGCAAGGTTGAAGAAAGCCTATGAAAGCAGGGATCCCCGCATGGATGCTTCTGTTATTGTTCCATATGCCACTTACAATGGGTTGTTTGGTATCTCCCCTGCAGCGGTTACAAGCAGGTATCCATTCAGGGCTGAAGCTGCTGTCAATGGTGATTTGAGGACAGATACACAGGCTGAATTTTATTACCTGCACAGGAAGTTTGTATATGAGGGGAATGCCGAATTGTTGAACCGTTCATTTGGACCGATAGATTTTCCAGTCATTCGCTATGCGGATGTATTGTTGATGTGGGCAGAAGCGCTTACTGAACTTGGTGATCTTCCAGGTGCCATCGCCAAAGTGAATGAAGTGCGCACACGAGCAGGCATGCCATCGCTTCAGCGGACTGCTGCGGCCCTCCCCACTTACATTGCCAATCAGTCTGCGTTGCGCGATCGCATCCGCAATGAAAGACGCATTGAGTTCCTCAATGAAGGCATCAATTATTTTGATGAGTTGAGGTGGAAAACGTTGAAGGACACTAAGTTTGGAAACGCCAATGGATTGCGCAGTGTCTGGGGTGCCAATATTGCCAACTATACTTGGGGTGGAGACCATTTTTATACTTGGGCAATTCCACAAGCTGAAATTCAGATCAATCCCAAACTGGTTCAGAATCCGGGCTGGCCAAACTAATTTGTTTTTACCTTTAAGGCACATGAAATTTTCATGTGCCTTTTTTTTATTTTAGGGGTTATTAAGATTACAATGAAAAATCGATACTATTTATTAGGCTTTGTTTTGTTGGGTTCACTTTTCTTTGCTGCTTGCAAAAAGAAAGAACAACAAACACCGGTGGTTCCAGTTGTGCCAGTAGTTCCTCCGCCTGTAACCCCTGCGGACACGAGGTTTCCGGTCAATCTCCTGGTTGACTCATTGACCCTTGCATACATCAAGGCTGAATCAATTGTCAATCCTGAGATGTCATCAGCTGTAGCATCTATCATCAATTCCCCATCACTCTCGGCATTGTCTAAAACGCCTGCTCCTTTTGTTGAGGGGGATGCCAATAATTTTACCAATATCTCCAACCAGGCCACAGATTGCAAGATGCTTGCCCTCCGTTGGCTGATGTTGTATGAGAAAAGCCCTGCTGAGGCAAAGCCTTATTTTGACAAGGTGGTGAGCACATTGCTTGCCTGGGTGAATGCCGGAAATGTTGCCACTACACATATTCCGAATGAATCTAGTTATCTGGGCTTTTTTGAAGCCTATTCAGTTATCAGGAGCCGCACTGCTGCTGCAGACAAGACCAAGATTGACAACTGGCTGTTGGCAAAACTATCCATTTACCGGAATTTCCCTGCAAGGGTAAACAACTGGGAAACCATACGGCTGAGTTTCCTCTATTACCTCGGCTACATGTTGAATTCGACCGTTACACTGGATTATGCAGCAGGCGCCTATACGACATTGTTGAATGTGAACCTGATGGCTGGTGGAAAATCAGAAGACCTGATTAGCAGGGACGCTTTTGCCTATCATGCCTATAACCTGGCATTTTATGCAAGAATATTCAAAGCCAAGGCATATTTCGAAGGATATGATGCCATGAATACATTCAAAAACAGGAAGAACAACATCAATGTTTCTGTGCAAGACATGATGAACTATTGGAAACCTTTTCTGGTTGACCCGCTCAACAATGTCCACATTGAATTTGTCAACACCAATTATGCCCCTGACAAGACAAGGACTGATTATAATAAACCCTTTGTGCCTTCTTCCGCTGTCTATGCATTGGAGGAATTGTTGCTGGCTTTTCCGGAGACAACTACCTACCTGAAAGGAATCAGTTCTTCGGCAACACGGTACAACAGAAAAGTGAGCGGATTCCTATACTGGCCCAAATAAAACCCAACATGAATATTTCCCGATTGCCCAAAGCTTTGTTAGTTCTTCTATTGCTTACTGTCAACATGGTATTTGCACAAAAGGATTTGTTGCAAACAGCTGCAAACAAGGCAGCACTTGCATTAAGCCTGGTTCAATCAGACCAGTGGATTAAATATCCCGCTTATGCCGACCGTTTGGCCTGGGACCAGTATGCCGGAGTGAACAGACCGACCATCATCAAAGAAGGCGAAAGGTATTTGCAATACGATTGGAAAGTGGTCAAGGCTACAGATTACCTGGCCTTTGAAAGAACTGGATCGCGTACAGCCATGGAGAATCCTTTTGGTTCCAACAACACCGCTTTGGCCAATCTTGTTCTTGCAGAACTTGTAGAGGGCAAGGGCAGGTTCTTAGATCAAATCATCAATGGTGTCTGGCAGTTGTGTGACATGAGCTCCTGGGTTCTGTCTGCCCATCTGCCCGTTCAAAAATCCAGGCGTTCCCTGCAAGAATTGGATGAACAACTCATCGACCTTACCTCCGGAGACATGGGATCATTTCTTGCCTGGGTCCATCATTTTCTTGCCAAGGAATTTGACAAGGTGAACCCTGTGATTGCCGCCAGGATAAGACAGGAAATCAACAAACGTATTCTTTTGCCTTATATGCAAAGGGATGACATGTGGTGGCAGGCCTTGCAAGACAAGCCCGGGCAAATGGTCAACAACTGGAACCCCTGGTGCAATTTCAATGTGCTTACCTGTTTTCTGTTGATGGAAAAGGACAAGGAAAAAATGACTGCTGCTGTCTACAAGACAATGGTTTCAACTGACCAGTTCATCAACTATACCAAAGACGATGGTGCCTGCGAAGAAGGTCCATCTTATTGGGGACATGCTGCTGGAAAGATGTATGATTATTTGCAATTGTTGAAATATGCAACAGGTGATAAGGTTGACATCTTCAACCATCCAAAAATAAAAAACATGGGGGAGTATATCGCCCGTTCTTATATTGGCAACGGATGGGTAGTCAATTTTGCGGATGCATCCGCCAAGGGCGGTGGCAATGCAGGATTGGTCTATCGTTATGGCAAAGCGGTTCAAAGTGCAGAGATGATGGATTTCGCTGCCTATCTCAACAAGCGTGATGCCGAATCCATTCTTGAGGGAAGAGACCTGTTTCGGGCATTTGAAAGTTTTTGGTCGACAAGGGAAATCAACAGCCGTGAAGCCAAAACTTCATCATCTGCCTATACCTGGTATCCGCAAACTGAATTCTGTTACATGCGTGCAGGAGATGTTTTTTTTGCCGCCAAGGGCGGATACAACAATGAAAGCCACAACCACAATGATGTAGGTTCTTTCATGTACTATTTCAAGGGCAAACCATTCTTGATTGATGCCGGAGTGGGCACCTATACAAAATTTACGTTCAGCAGCCAGCGCTATACGATCTGGACCATGCAAAGCGATTACCATAACCTGCCCAAGGTCAATGGCTTTTCACAGCCCAATGGGGCCCAATTTAAATCCCGCAATGCCAGTTTCAATCCGACAAACATGGCCTTCAATCTGGACATTGCTAATGCGTATCCCGCAGAAGCCGGCATCAAAAACTGGTGGATGCGTTATGTGTTGGCAGCAGATGGCAGCTTGTCTTTGACCGAGCAGTTTGACCTCAATAACCCTGCTAATACAAATGAAATCAACTTTCTTGCAGCCGTTGCTGCAGACAGCATTGCGCCCGGAATCTTGTTGTTGAAGAATGGCGAAGCTGCTGTGAAAATGGTTTTTGATCCCAACGTTTTTGCATTTACCCAACAGCCTGTTGATATCAACGACATGAGGCTAACAAGGGTTTGGGGGAAGGCAGTTTATCGCATCAGTCTTAAGGCAAAATCCCTGCAGCCCAAAGGGTCTTATGCATTCAAGTTTATTCCACAGTAATATTTATTTTTTAAAAGCCATCCATGCCATCAACATCATTTCTTGCCATCGTCTTTTTGCTTTTTTCAATTGCAGGGTTTTCCCAGTCAGAAAAACTGTCTATGGATTCATTGATTAAAAATAATCTTGCGCTTGCCAAAGACCAGTATGCCTTGCTGGAATCAAGACTGCCTGCTGATCGCATGCCCAAGTCTTATAGCATGCAAACGGAAAAACTTGAAACCAGCGACACGAAATGGTGGTGCAGTGGATTTTATCCGGGCACACTGTGGTATATCCATGAGTATACAAAAGATGCTGGCACCAGAAAGGCTGCCGAAGCCAGGCTGGCCATCCTTGAAAAGGAAAAACATTTCACGGGCAACCATGACCTGGGCTTCATGATGTATTGTTCTTTCGGAAACGCCTACAGGATTACTGGAAATCCTTCTTACAAAACCACCATCGATACGGCCGCCATGTCTCTTGCTACCCGTTACAGGCCATCCATCCAATCCATCCAGTCCTGGGATTCCAGCAAGAATTTTCGCTGCGCTGTGATTGTAGACAACATGATGAACCTCGAGCTCCTGACCTGGGTAAGCAACAATGGCGGTGATCCCAAATTAAGGGAGATTGCCACAACCCACGCCAATACTACTATTCAGCGCCATTTCCGTCCGGACAATGCCGCATACCATGTACTTGATTACAGTCTCGCGGAGAACAAGCTGCTCAGGAAAACCACCTGGCAGGGTGCGCATGATACCTCTGCCTGGGCACGCGGACAGGCCTGGGCCTTGTATGGTTATACGATGATGTACAGGATGACAAAGGATGCGAACTACCTCAACCAGGCCAATAAAATTGCAGCCTTTATTATGAACCATAAAAATCTTCCGGCTGATAAAATTCCTTACTGGGATTTTGATGCACCCCAGATTCCCAATGCCCTCCGTGATGCATCTGCTGCGGCCATCATGGCTTCTGCCCTGATTGAATTGGCTGGATATGCGAAGGCTGACCTGAGGAAGAAATATGTATCAGTGGCTGAAACCATGATCAGGACTTTGTCTACCGACCAATACCTTGCCAAGAAAGGAACCAACGGAGGATTTTTGCTCAAACACAGTGTTGGGGCTTTCCCGTTGAATGGAGAGATTGATGTGGCTTTGACTTATGCTGATTATTATTTTGTTGAAGCCATGGGCCGTTACATGAAATTAAAGCCATAACCAATCAAAACGAAAAGCGGTTGGGGCCTACAAAATAAGTGTACCTTAAAGGATTAATTTTTCTAAAGCGAATTATGATGTTGAACAAGAAATTGTTTTTATTATTTGCGGTATTCATGTCAATGTTATCCGCATCCGCCCAACCATTCATCAATGATGTAAAGGCTTTTGCCAAACAAGATTCCATGGTCAAGCCACCCGAAGGGGCCATCCTGCTGATAGGGAGTTCATCCTTTACCAAGTGGAAAGATGTGGGTGATTATTTTCCCGACAAAACCATTGTCAACAGGGCTTTTGGCGGGTCATCGCTGCCTCATTTGATTGATTATGCTGAGCAGATCATCTTTCCTTACAATCCTGCACAGATCATCATTTATTGCGGAGAAAACGATGTGGCTTCTTCCAAGTCCATCACGGCAGATACGGTATTGAACAGGTTCAAACGCTTGCATGCGTTGATCAGGTCACGCTATCCCAAAGTGCCTATCGCCTTTGTGTCATTGAAGCCCAGCCCGGTAAGGGTTGATTTTCTCTCAACTGTAAAAGAGACCAACAGGCTGATCAGTGATTTTTGCAAGGCATCCTCCAAAACAGAATTCATTGATGTGTTCAGCCCCATGTTGAACCCTGATGGGAGTTACATGGAAGAGCTTTTTGTGGGTGATAGATTGCACATGAATGCAAAGGGATATATCATTTGGAAAAAAATCCTGGAACCTTATCTGGTGAAAACCAAGGTTCCGGAGAAAAAGCCTGTTGCTGCCATCAAAAGACCCAATATCATTTGGTTGAGTACGGAAGACATGAGCCCCCGCATCGGTGCGTATGGAGACATGACCGTTCCAACCCCCAACCTCGATAGGCTGGCAAAACAAGGAACAAGGTATACCAATGTTTTTACTGCTGCAGGGGTCTGCGCGCCCAGCAGGAATGCCATCATCACAGGTCGAATGCAGACCAGCAATGGAGGCCACAACATGCGTGTATTGAACAATACTTATCCTGAGCAGACCGGTTTGCCCAAGAGTTATTCGGCTGTGCTTCCTGTTGGGGTAAAGCACTTGGGAGAATATCTGCGTGCCGAAGGTTACTATTGTACCAACAATGCAAAGACGGATTATCAGTTTGAAGAGTCCGCAACATTCTGGGATGAAAACAGCAACAAGGCCCATTACCGCAACAGGGCAAAAGACCAGCCTTTTTTTGCTGTGTTCAACTGTAATACTACACACGAAAGCCAGGTATGGGAAAGGGCCAAAAGGCCATTGAGGGTTGATCCAAAATTGGTGAAAGTGCCTCCCATTTATCCGGATACCGATTCGGTGCGGTTGGATATTGCCAGGTTTTACACCAATATTTCAGAGATGGATGAGTGGATTGGAGAGAAGATAAGTGAATTGGAAAAAGAAGGATTGTTGGAAAATACCATTGTTATGTTCTGGGCCGATCATGGAGATGGTCTGCCGTATGTAAAAAGAGAAATCACTGATCGTGGATTGCGTGTTCCTTTGATCATTCGCTTTCCCAACAACGGAGAAAATAAAACAGACCGTGGCAATACAGATTCACGCTTGATTTCTTCCATTGATTATGCACCAACAGTCTTGTCGCTGGCAGGCATCAAACCTCCTGCAAACATGCAGGGAAGGGCCTTCCTTGGTCCTTATGCAAGCAAAGGGAAGAACCAATATGTATTTGCTGCCCGCGACAGGCTAGACAGTGATTATGATCGGGTGCGTTCTGTGCATGATGGCCGTTATCAGTACGTATACAATTTCTTTCCTGAACTGCCAAGGTACATGGACCTTGCGTATAGAAAGCAGCAGGCCTCCATGCGCGATATCCTCCGCTTGCGCGATGCCGGCAAATTGAATGCCGTTCAAATGCGTTGGTTTGAACCCAAAGGGACAACCGAAGAGTTGTACGATGTACTCAATGATCCTTACCAACTCAACGACCTTGCAAAGGATACGGCATATGCAGTAACACTGAACAGGTTCAGGGAGGTATTCAACAAATGGCAAAAAGATGTGCCAGACCTTGGTGCCATTCCTGAAAAAGAATTGATCAAGCAGATGTGGAATGGTGGAGACAAGCCTCCAGTCACCGCTGATCCATTGTTTGTGCGGTCTAACAATGTGTTGGCCATCAAATGCATTACAGGCGGAGCTTCCATTGCCTACAAATTGGTAGGCAGTGATGGGGTTGTTCCCCAGCGCTGGGAAGTCTATACAGCACCACTTCAATTGGAGAAAGACCAGAAGGTTATGGCAGTTGCACAGCGCATTGGGTATTTGCAGAGCAAGATTGTAGAATAGGCCGGCCTATTCATCGCCATTGATCAGAGGTTTTCCTTCACAAAATCAGCGCAGTATGCTTTGATCATCTCCCTTACTGTTCTGAACTGTTCCATGATTTCTTCTTCTGTACCTTTTGCCTTAGCAGGATCAGGAAAATTGTAGTGAAACATTTTTGCACCTGTAGGAAAGTAGGGGCATCTTTCTTTTGCATTGTCACATACCGTGATCACAAAGTCCATGTCAATGTCTTTGTACTCCAGCACATTGTTGGATGTATTGTTTGAAATATCCATACCATCTTCTTTCATGATGGCGATGGCCCTGGGGTTCACACCATGGGTTTCAACCCCTGCAGAATAGACCATGGCCTTTCCTGCTGCAAAGGATTCAAGGTATCCGTGGGCCAGCTGGCTCCTGCAACTGTTGCCTGTGCAGAGTACGAGTATTTTTTTCATATGATGTATGCTGGGGTAAAGTTAATTCAAACAAAAATCAAATAATATTACCGTGAAATATAATCTGACAACAATGAAGTATTTTAAATTTTGCTAACTTCAGTGGGATTGCATTTACGCTTTCCTTTTCAATAAAATAACATGTTTAAGCAAACCGCATTTCTTGCCTTCATGATGTTCTTTTCCAGCCTTGCCTTTGCCCAGACCAATGATCTTGCCATCATCAAGCAAAGGGTGATTGCAGAACTGTTTACCAATGCTGTTGCCGACAACCAGGTGGAAACCATTGTTGCTAAAATGAAGGAGGATGGCAGTTTTCCGGGCATAGATTATGCAGACCTAAGCAATATTGCTGGGTTTCCGCAACAGCGGCATATCAGTGATTTGCTTTACCTGGCCCGGGTTTATCAGTCAAAAACCTCTAAGCACTATCATTCAAAACACTTGATGGAGACCATTGAAAAGGGCTTGGCGTTTTGGGCGAAGAATGATTATGTGGGAGACAACTGGCATGACAGCCAGATCACGGTTCCTACGATCCTGATCAATCTGATGTTGGTGATGGGGAATGAGCTTCCAAAAGAGTTGGTTGAAAAGCTCCAGCCCATCATCGGAAGGGCCAACATGAGCGCATCGGGTGCGCGTCCGAGTGGCGACAGGATTGTGATTGCGGGCATCCTGGCCAAAAACATGCTGTTCAGGGAGAACTTTGCCGAATTCGAAAAAGTGATCAAGATCATCGAAGGCGAGATTAAATTTTCAACCGGAGAAAGGGGGATACAGCATGACTATAGTTTTCACCACCGTACTGACAGGGTGAACAATACCACCTCTTACGGTTATGGTAAATACGCGAATGCATTTGGCGAGTGGCTGGTCTATGTGAACGGAACCAAGTACCAGTTTTCAAAAGAAAAGATCAATGCGTTGGTGGATTATTATATCGATGGCATCACCAAGCAATTGGTTTATGGGGTTTATGAAGATGTCAGTGTGAAGAACAGGGACATCACCAGCAAGAACAATTTTCAACCCCGTGGCACATTGGAAATTGAACGTTTGCTGGTGGGTACTGATTACCGCAAAGCAGAACTGGATGAGCTGATTCGCCTGAGAAAAGGAACGGCAAAGCCATCAACATCTTTTGCGAAATTCTTCTGGCAGACAGAGCATTTTGTTTTCCAGCGCCCTAATTTTTATACAACCGTAAGGATGTTTTCCACCAGGAATGCGAACATGGAAATGCCCTACAATGGTCCTGGTAAACCCACCCACCACCGGGCTGATGGAACAAATTATCTCGTGTTGAAAGGCAATGAATACCACAACATCTGGCCAGTGTATGATTGGCAAAAAATATCCGGCACCACGGTACTGCAAAAACCAGCACTGCCCGGACCAGACGATATTCAAAAGAGAGGACTCACACGATTTGTTGGGGCAGTAACCGATGACCTGTATGGCGCTGTGGTATTTGATTTCAAGAGCCCGCATGACATGGTAGAAGCCAAAAAATCCTGGTTCTTTTTTGATCAGGAATATGTTTGCCTGGGAACCGACATCCGGTCCGAAAGCAAATTACCCGTGGCTACCACCATCAACCAGGTTTTGCTAAAGGGGGATGTTACCATCATGCAGGATGGCAACAAGTCGGTGCTTCTTCAAGGCAACAGGGTAACGGATAAAGTGAAATGGGTACACCATGACAGGATTGGATATATTTTCCCCGAACCCGCAAAAGTCAATGTATCCAACCAAAATGAAACGGGCACCTGGGCTTCCATCACCGATCAAAAAAACATCAGCAAAGAATTGGTGACTGAACCCGTATTCAAACTCTGGTTTGACCATGGTGCGCGTCCAACAAAGGCGGGCTATCAATACATTGTTGTGCCTGATGTAGACCAGGCCAAGCTGATGGAGACCAGTCAAAACAACCGCTCCATCAAGATCTTGTCCAATACGGATACTGTTCAGGCAGTGCTGCATGGCAAACTCAACATGGTGCAAGCCGCTTTTTACCAGGCAGCAGACCTGAAAGTCAGCCCAACCTTTTCTTTGAGAATGGACAGCCAAGGCATGGCCATGATCAAGATGGATGGCAGCCGAGTAAAGACAATCAGTGTTGCTGATCCATCAAGGCAATTGAGCCGAATGGCCATCACTGTCTCCGGTATTTATGGGGTAAAAAAGGAGGGCCTCATTTGTTTGCCCAACAACCAGCTGCAACAAACCATCCTGCTCATCGATCTTCCACAAGGGGTGTATGCAGGGAAATCAGTCAACTTACAATTTTAAAATCAAGTACGACATACTGAAACAATTGGGTAACATCATATTTTCCCGAAGCCTTGTGGTATAGAGGAAAATAAATATATTGAATCATGGAATTGACAATGTACCAGGTAGATGCATTTACAGAAAAATTGTTTGGTGGAAATCCTGCGGCAGTCATTCCATTGGAAGCATGGATTGATGAAGGCCTGATGCAAAAAATAGCCTTGGAGAACAACCTTGCTGAGACGGTTTTTTTTGTAAAAAATGAAAAGACCTATGACATCCGTTGGTTCACCCCCAATGTGGAAGTAGACATTTGTGGGCATGCCACCCTGGCTTCCGCTTTTGTTTTGTTCAACCTTCTGGGTTTTGCCGGAGATAAAATTGATTTCTTTTCGCACAGGAGTGGGCTGTTGTCTGTAACAAAGAAAGGGGATCTGCTTACGCTTGATTTTCCTACAGACAAATATATTGAAGTGGCTTTGGATGAAAAGCTGCTTTCTTGTTTTCAGGAAACGCCCATCAAGGCCTATAGAGGAAGAAATGATTATATGCTGATCTTTTCAAGTGAAAAGCTGATCAGGGAAATGCAACCAGATTTCAGGAAAATAGGGGCATTGGATTGCAGAGGGGTGATTGTCACTGCAAGAGGTGAAGCAGTAGACTTTGTGTCCAGGTGGTTTGGCCCGCAATCGGGTGTTGATGAGGATCCTGCAACGGGTTCTGCCCATACCACCCTGGTGCCTTACTGGCGGGAAGTCCTGGGCAAGGATGAGTTCAAGGCTTTGCAGGTATCAGCTCGTTGCGGCAGTCTCTCCTGCAAATACCTTGGAGATCGTGTGGAAATCAGTGGCCATGCTGTTTTGTACATGGTGGGCAAAATATTCGTTTAAACCATATTCCTTTCCGAATCATTAAATTGCATCTGAAGCCTGGCAGGGTTCATGCCTTCCATTATTTTATCATCAACAATTGCATCATGTCCAAACCCATTTTCTTTTTCGCATTGATCCACCTGCTGTTCATCAACACATCAGGAGCCCAGGTCAATATCACCATTTCCAATCCCTCTTCAATAGACAGAAAAGGAGAACTGGTTTCAGTGGATTGGAAGTCCATTCAAGCCGCTTTCCCAGCCATCGATACAGCCAATTTTAAGGTTATCAACAAGGCCACAAAAAAGGAGTTGGCCTGGCAATTGGAACGCATGGGGGGCAATGATGTTGTCAATCTGCTTGTGCAGGTTGAACTTCCTTCAAAAGGAAAGTTGGCGCTGCAATTGCAAAAAGGAAAATCGGCTCCGGTTCCTGTAAAAACCTATGGACGCTATGTTCCTGAGCGCAAGGATGATTTTGCCTGGGAGAACGACAAGATTGCTTTCAGGATGTATGGAAAGGAATTGGAAAAGACACCCAAGGAAATGGCCTATGGGATGGATGTTTGGGTAAAAAGCACAGACCGCATGGTCATCAACGAAAGGTACAAGCGGGGCAAATACCATGAAGACCTGGGTGATGGAATGGATTACTACCATGTGGGTTTTACATTGGGCGCTGGCAATATCGCCCCGATGATCAAGGATTCCATTTATTATGATGGAACCTATGCCCGCCACAAAGTGCTGGACAATGGCCCACTGCGTACCAGGTTTCAATTGGAGTACAATGAGTGGAATGCTGCAGGAATGAAGCTTCGTGCAACAAAGACCATTACCCTTGATGCCGGCACGCATTTCAATAAGGTAGAAGTTGTTTATGCCGGAGACACAATGGCTGCATTGCCATTGGTGGTGGGCATCATCAAGAGAAAAGAGCAGGGCAGCATGTTGTTGGATGAGTTGAACGGCACCATGGCCTATTGGGAACCATTGCATGGTGAAGATGGCATCACCGGTGTTGGATCTTTTTTGCTTGAACCTGCAATGGCCATCAAAGTAACGGCAACGCAACTCCTGATGCACACATCAACACCAAAAGCAAAACCTGTTGTATACTATACAGGCGCTGCCTGGAACAAAGCTGGTGTGTTTTCAAATGCCCAGGCCTGGTTTTCACATGTTCAGTTGGCAAAATCAACGATCATGCAACCCTTGCAGGTTGTTATCGGATCAATACAATAACCATATCCAATGAAATTATTCAAGGTTGATGGCGCTGTTTTATTGCAAACAGCAACAGCGGAATACAAGGTAGAAAACCTTTCCTGGGATGCATTGGTCAACC
>Ga0209443_1000894_pt1 | contig 19554 bp, 12 predicted proteins | sample LauGreBMM110DCMD_2_FD_187571 | JGI IMG/M metagenome (GOLD analysis project Ga0209443, IMG submission 187571) | Freshwater lake microbial communities from Lake Michigan, USA - Su13.BD.MM110.DCMD (SPAdes) (version 2) | ecosystem: Environmental > Aquatic > Freshwater > Lake | place: Lake Michigan... | reverse complement strand
GCTGTTGCCAATCGTCACGCTGGTCAGGCCGGTGCATTTATCGAACGCGTTGTTCCCGATGCTGGTGACGCCGTTGCCAATCGTCACGCTGGCCAGGCGGGTGCAGCTAGCGAACGCGTAGTCCCCTATGCGGGTGACGCTGTTGGGGATCGTCACGCTGGTCAGGCCGGAGCAGCCATCGAACGCGCCGTATCCGATGCTGGTGACGCTGTTGTCAATCGTCACGCTGGTCAGGCCGGTGCAGCCAGAGAACGCGTATTCCCCGATGCTGGTGACGCTGTTGGGGATCGTCACGTTGGTCAGGTGGTAGCAGTAATAGAACGCGTAGCCCCCGATGCTGGTGACGCTGTTGGGGATCGTCACGCTGGTCAGGCCCGAGGAGTAACCGAACGCGTTTACCCCGATGCGGGTCACCGGCAGGCCATTGATCGTGGCGGGTATGCTGGCCGCACCTCCCGCACCGATATACTCTGTAATCGTGATCTGGCCGTTAGAGGTCGTGTAAAGAAACTGCGCCTGCACCACGACTGGCATCGCCAGCAAAATCCAAAGGTAAAGTAAACGGACACCAAAACGACCCAAGCCCAAGATCCAAGCTGGTTTTTTAAAATTATTAAAGTTCATCACAGCAGCAGATTTTCGCATTGAACGCGATTGTCACGTTTCATCCCAAGCATCAGAGCGGCTCTCGCAGAGGAGGGGGGCGGACCTGACCTCGGCAGGGCAGGAATCGGGTCAATTTCCGGAACTTTGATGAACTTTGGAATCCTGTTCCCCTAATATTTTGGGCCTGCTTCGATAAAATGGAAAGAGAAAAGGGGGCTCGACGTTAGTTGTTTTTGAGTTCGAACTGGGCGGGCGAGAGTCCGCCCAGGGAGGTGTGGCGGCGCTGGCGTGGGCCTGTCTGGAGGTGGAGATGAACCCGGACAACGTGGCGGCGGTGGCCTTGAAGGAGCGTTTGAAACGGGAAGCGGGGTTTCTTCGACGGCAGGGCAGCGAAAAGCACCGACCTGCCGGCGACGACAAGCCGCTCCGAACGGCCTGGGGCGGAGTTGCGGGGATGCGCGACCCCAAGGCCATGTTGGAACGCGATGTGATTCTCCCGCTGCAAGAGCCGGAGATTTACGCGCACTACCGACTCAACTTGCCCAACGGCATCTTGCTCTACGAGCCGCCCGGCTACGGCAAGACTTTCATCGCCCGCAAACTGGCAGCGGTCGCAGGCTTCTCATTCATCGAAGTCAAACCGGGAGACTTGGCGAGCATCTACGTGCATGGCATACAAGGGAAGATCGCCGAACTTTTCGCGGAAGCCCGAAAGCAGGTGCCGTGCATGATTTTCTTCGATGAGCTTGATGCGATGGTGCCGAGCCGCAGCGGCGACAGATCAAGCGGAGGTTCTTGGACATACAGGTCCGTCTTTCGGAAGCGCAGGCGGTCGCGGAGATCTTCGTTCCACTCGGCCGAGGTCCACGCGGCGCCGGCTTTCGCAAACTCCACGGGCCAGCCCAACTGTGCGTCGATGCCGATGGCGTCCGCCTCTCCGATGAGGGCGTCCAAGCTCTCGTCGGTGCAGCCGTTCATCGGCGGCGCGGCGACGGCCCGGTCGGGCTCCCAGGTGATGCAGCAGGCCGACGTGCCCTTCGGCATCGAGGACAGGTCAATGCCGAGGGTTTTCACTGCCGCCGCCTTCTAGGTTCGGCTGCGGATGTGGCGCGGCGCAGGCGCTCCAGAAGAGGCTCCACTGGTTCGTCGGTGGGGGCTTGGGGGACGAGTTGGCCGGCGAAGTCGCGGGCTACGACGGAGGGCTGACGAACGACGAACCCGGAAGGAAGAGAATCGGGGTGCTGGCCGGGTCCACGAACGCGCGGGGAGGCGGACGGACGTCCTTCGCTTGTTCCTCGCCCGAAGGCATCGAATCCGCAGCGCACTTCGGACATCGACCACGGGAGAAGGTGGAGAGCTGGGAAAGACCGCTGGCTACGACCACGAAAAGGAGAGGCGCCGGACAATTCGGCAACGCCCGCGAAAAGCCCGCACCGAGGAAAACAACCGCAGCCGCGTGAGCCATTGGGGCCGTCTCCGGACGGGTCGGCCGCAGGGAAAGTTCGAGGCAAAGAGCGTCCCCACGCTCGGCGACATCCTCGAACCTATTCTGGATGCGATTCTGGATCGCGCCAAAACGTGCGGGCTTAAAACGAAACAACTCGTTGCATGGCAACGAGTTGAAATCGATTGGCGGAGAGGGGGGGATTCGAACCCCCGTTACGGATTTTGTCCGTAAACCGGTTTAGCAAACCAGCGCCTTCAGCCACTCGGCCACCTCTCCGCGCGGGGCAGAGGAGACATGGGCGCGGGACGCCGGTCAAGGCTTGCGGCGGTTGGACTTCGCTCGCGCTTTCGCCCAGTGTCGCCCTTCCATGAGCAAACGGTTCTACCTCACGACCGCCATCGACTACGTCAACGGCGCGCCGCATCTCGGCCACGCCTACGAGAAGGTGCTGGCCGATGTCATCGCCCGCTCCCGGCGCAGCATGGGCCAAGAGGTGTTCTTCCTGACCGGGCTCGACGAGCACGGCCAGAAGGTCCAGCAGGCCGCGCAGGACCAAGGCCTCACGCCACAGGCCTATTGCGACGGCCTCGCCGAGCAGTGGATCGCGCTCACCAAGACGCTCGGCCTGAGCAACGACGATTTCGTCCGCACCACCGATGCGCGCCACCAGAAGGTCGTGCAGGCCATCCTCACGAAACTCCATGCCGAGGGGCATTTCTATAAAGCGGCGTACACGGGCTTCTACTCGGTGCGCGAGGAGACCTTCCTCACCGAGAAGGACCGCAATCCCGACGGCACATGGGACCCCAAGTGGGGGCAGGTGAACGAGCTCGTGGAAGAGAACTGGTACTTCAAGCTCGGCCAGCACCAGCAGTGGCTCATCGGGCACATCGAGGCGCATCCGGAATCCATCCAGCCCGATTACCGCCGCAACGAGGTGCTCGGTTTCCTCCGCTCGCAGACGCTGGAAGACCTTTGCATCACCCGGCCCGTCGCGCGGTTGAGCTGGGGCATCCCGTTGCCTTTCGATCCGGCCTTCGTGACCTACGTGTGGTTCGATGCGCTGGTGAACTACTTCTCCGTGCCGGCCGCGCTCGGAGATCCCGGCGCGCTGGATCCGCTGGGCGCTTCCGGTCCAGCGATCTTCGCGCCGCATCCCGGGTTGTCGCTCTGGCCGGCGGACGTCCATGTCATCGGCAAGGACATCCTCAAGTTCCACGCGGTCTACTGGCCGATCATGTTGAAGGCGCTCGGCGCGCCGTTGCCGAAGACGTTGCTTGTCCACGGCTGGTGGCAGAAGGACGGCGCGAAGCTCAGCAAATCCACCGGCAACGTGGTCGACCCGGTCGCCGTCATCGCTGAATGGGGCCTCGACGCCTTCCGCTACCACGTCGTGCGCGAGCTGGGCATCGGGCCGGACGGCAATTGGACCGACGATAGCTTCAAGGCGCGCTACAACGCCGAACTGGCGAACGGTCTCGGCAACCTGCTCAACCGGGCGCTGAACATGTTGAACAAGTACCGCGGCGGCGTGGTGCCGACCGCGTCGGACGAGCTCGCGGCCGAGGTCGTGGTGGCCGTCCAAGCGACCGGCGACCATCTGCGCGCGAACGATCTCCAAGGCGCTCTGGTGAGCATCTGGACCTTGGTGAACCGCGCCAACCTCTACGTCGAGCAGACCAAGCCTTTCAGCCTGGCCAAGGATCCCGCGCAAGCCGCGCGCCTCGACGAGGTGCTCTACAACCTCGTCGAAACCTGTCGCGTGCTGGCGGTGCTGCTCTGGCCGTTCATCCCCGGCACCTCGGAGAAGATCTTCGCGCAACTGAACCTCACCGGGTCGCCCAGCAGCTGGAAGCTCACGACCTGGGGCGGCCTCCAGCCCGGCCACCCGATCGGCGCGCCCTTGCCCTTGTTCCCGCGGAAAGATCTGCCGCCGAAGTGACCATCACGGACGGGGAGGCCGGAGCAGGGTCCGATATCTCTCCGTATCGCGGATCTGCGGTCCGCGGACGCCGCCTCGCGCGAGGTGCCCGGGGATCGTCGCCCACCCGGCCGACCGGTCGGCGGTGGCACGGTAGGTCGGTGGACCGCGACACGGAGGGGCGCCTCTTCGGGTGGCATCCGCCGGGACATCGGACCCGATCGCGGGCCGCTCACGCCGGAAGCGGGCGCCCGGCCTGCATCGTGGACAGTTCTTAACGCGAGCGTCCTGCGGTCGTCACCGGCTCGTCGCAGCGTATGGAACGAAACGATGCAAAAGGTGCTGATCCTCACTGCCGGTTTCGGAGAAGGCCACAATGCCGCCGCACGCAACCTGCGCGAGGCCCTTGAGCTCGCGTCCGACGACGTCCAGGTCGAGGTCCTCGACCTGCTCGAGAGCGCCTACGGCCGGCTCAACACGCTCGTCAAGAACACCTATCTCAAGGTCCTCGACCACGCGCCGTTCGTCTGGAACGGTATCTATGGCTGGCTCAACTCGACGACCTGGCCGCATCCCGACGGACAGGTCGGGCTCGCCCGACTCCGCCAGCATCTTGCCGACGTCCTGCGCACGACCGAGCCGGATTGCGTGGTCACCACCTACCCGATCTACGCGCCGCTGATCCAACAACTGTTCCGTGACCATCAAGAACGCCCGTTCCGCTTGATCTCGGTGGTGACCGATTCGATCACCGCCAACGCCCTTTGGTGGCGCGCGCCGAGCGACCTTTGGATCGTGAGCAACGAGGCCACCGCCGCCGTCCTCCGCGCCGGTGGCGTCCCTGCCGACAAGGTGAAGGCGCTCGGGTTCCCGGTGAGCCCGCGCTTCGCCGAGCTGACCGGCATCGAGGTCTTGCCGCCCGGGCCCGGCTGCGCCAAGCGGATCCTGGTCATCGTCAACCACAACAAGAAGAAGGCGGCGCGCACCATCGACGAACTGCTTGAGCTGCCCGACACGCATCTCACCGTGACCTGCGGCCGCGACGCCGAGCTGAAGGCGAAGTTGGCCGAGCAGACGCACAAGGTGGCCGACCGCGTCCGCCTGCTCGGCTGGACGAACGTGATGCCGCGCCTGCTGGTCGATTCGCATCTCGTCGTCACCAAGGCCGGCGGTGCCACCGTGCAGGAAGCGATCGCGGCCCGGTGCCCGCTGATCCTCAACCACATCCTTCCCGGCCAAGAAGAGGGCAACGCGCGGCTCGTCACCGAGAACGGTCTCGGCGCGGTCGCCCAACATCGTCGCGAGATCGCCGGGCTGGTGGAGGACGCCTTCCGCCACCACGGACGTCGTTGGAACGAGTGGCGCGAGAACATCTCCGCCTTCGCCAGGCCCGATGCCGCCATCCGGCTGGCGGAGCTGGTGCTCGATGCCTGCGCCTCCAGTGATCGTCCGCGCAAGACCCTCCCGCTCTTCGGCGACGGACACGACCGCAGCCCGCTGCGTCCGGCGCCGGCCGTCCTGGCCGGTGAGCCGAAGATGCTCCTGTGCGATTTCCACACGCACACGAACTATTCCGACGGCAAGCTCTCCGTCCCCGACCTCGTCGATTTCTACGGCCGCCGCGGGTTCGATTGTCTCTGCGTCACCGATCACCTCGCCGATCCGCGCCGGTTGCTGGGCAAGCTCGTCCGCCTCACCAACCTCACGCTCGCGCCGTCGCAGTTGGCCGAGTACTTCGATGTGTTGGAGCGGGAACGGAAGCGCGCTTGGCGGAAGTACTCGATGGTCCTGATGGCGGGGATCGAGTTCAACAAGGACGGCCTCACCTCGAAGTCGTCCGCGCATCTGCTCGGCATCGACCTGCGCTCGCCCATCGACGCCGCGCTCGACCTGCCCGAGACCATCGCCCAGATCCACGCCCAGGGCGGTCTCGCCGTCGCCTCGCATCCGCACGTGATGAAGAGCGAGTGGGGCAAGAACACGCTCTACCTCTGGGAGAACCACGAGAAGTTCGCCCCGCTCATCGATGCGTGGGAGATCGCCAACCGGAACGACCTGTTCACCCCCATCGGCCACAAACGCCTCCGCTTCATCGCCAACAGCGACTTCCACAAACCGAAGCACATCGAGTCCTGGAAGACCCTGCTCCACTGCGAGAAGGACCCCGAGGCCATCAAGGAGTGCATCCGCGAGAACCGGCACGTCGCCATCACGCTGTACCGCGACGACGGATCGGCCCGCGCGGCGGTGGACACGCTCCGGCAACCGATGCCCGCCTTCACCAGGCCTGAGGCTCCGGCGCTGCTCGCTGCCCGGAGCTGATCCGCCGCGGGCGGTCGACAGCCAATCACCCGATCAGGGGTATTCGTCACTTATATGTAACAATCGTTACCTTGCCGTGACTTTCGACCGTGTGGTCGAGTGCGACTTGAATCGTCTCCCCTAAACAAGGGAAAGACATCTTCCATCGCATGAAACCGAACAAACTCGCCCTCGCCCTCCAACAGATCCGCACCGACCACACCGCCGCGGTGATGGATGCCGGGACCGCGTCCCATCTAGCGAAGGCCGCGCTCGCCGCGCACCAGCAGGCGAAAGCGGACCTGAAGAGTGCGCGCAAGACGTCGAAGCGGACGAAGCAACTCGCCAAGGTCGCCAAAGGCGCGGCGCGCAAGGCTTCGAAGGCCGCGGCCAAGCTCAAGGTCGCGCTGAAGAAGCTCAAGGGGAAGGCATCGTCCGGCGCGAAGGAGCCGAAGGCCGTCAAGAAGAAGGGCAAACGCCCCCAAGCGAAGCGCGAGGCGCTGCTGGCGGCCAAGGACTGAATCCGCGGGCGATACCGGCTCCGGCCCGATGGGACCGGACCGGCTCACCGAAAAATGAAAACGGCGCGGAGGTGACCCTCCGCGCCGCTTTTGTTTCCAGAGTTGTCCGCGGTCCCGATCAGTTCGGGAAGATCGGCGAACCGTCGGAGCTGCGGCCGACCTTCATGGTCGAGAGCTGGACGTTGTTCGCGGAGGTGGACAGGGCGGTGTCGATCGCGTTGGCGAGACCGTTGCTCTTGACGGGGTCGGCGGGCTTGGTGGTGCCCTTGACCAGCGTGAGCTTGGTCGCGCTCAGGCCGGGCTTGGCGAAGAGGTGCTGATAGCCCCAGAGGCTGTACTGGCCGTTCTGCACGGCGCCCTTGGAGAAGGTGACGCCGTTGTAGGTCAGATTGTTCGCGCCGCTCGCGATGGTGGCGGCATCACCAGTCGCGAGGGTGCCGATGAACGGCGCGGTGGCCGCGGCGTTCTTCAGGATGGTCGTCACGTTGCCGCCGCCGACCTGGCCGACGGTGTCGAGCACCGGGGCGTGGGTCGCGTCGAGCTTGAAGAGCGTCGCATCGGAGTTCGCGCCGAAGCCGCAGTCCGCTGAGAAGGTCAGGCGGGTGCCGGAGAGCTTGTAGCGGCCGGCCAAGTAGATGGCGCCGGTGTCGGCCGCGTTGCCGGTGAAGAAGGACAACGGGACGGTGCCGCTGGCGAGGAACTGCTGCGCCTGCTGGTGGCTGATGTTGGAGACGTTGGCCAGCGCCGGGGTGGCGACCACGCTCTTGGTCCACGCGAAGCAGACGACGCCCACCTGGGTGACGCCGAGCGCCGGATAGACGCTGCTGGGGTAATCCGTGGTGTCTTGGAACACATCGGAGAAGGCCAGGTCGGCGACCGTGTTCGAATCGGTCGAACCGTCGACGTTGAGGTAGTTCGGTTGGGCGACGCCCGGGGGATTCGCGGCGCCGACCAGGTTGACGATGCCTTCGACCGAGCCGCTGAACGCGGACTTGATGGTCACGGTCTGCGTGCCGTACAGCGCGGCAATCGTGCCGGTGTAGGTCACCTTGCTCGAGCTGGTGGTCGCGTTTGCGGGGGTGACCGAGGTCAGGCCCGCGCCGTAGAGCGCCTTGACGCTGTTGAAGGTCTCGCTACGGAACGCGGTGGAACCGGTGAGATAGACGGTCACCTGCGCGTGGGCCGCCGAGGCGAGCCCGAGGGTGGCGCTGAGGAGGAGGACTTTGGAGCTGAACGAGTTCATGGTCTGTTGGTGCTTTGGCTGAGGTTGAGAGCGGGTTTCAGTTGGAGGAACGGCGGCGCCAGAGGACGAGGGCGGCCAATCCGGAGACGGCGAGCACCACGGTGCCCGGCTCGGGAACGGCAGTCACCCCGGCCGCGGTGAAGGTCGACCCTCCGTTGTTGTTGATCTGGAAGTAGCCGAGGTACTTCGCGTCCGCGGTGCCCGGCGTGACCTCGTAGAAGTCCGCGCGAACGAGTTCCGCGGCACCGAACGGGGCCAGCTTCGTGACCTCCGAGTTGCCTTGGAAGGTGCCATTGTACGTGCTGCCCGATCCGCCGCCCGCCGTGCCGCTACCGATCCAGCGACCGACGTTGTGGGCGGTGTCCGAGTTGGGGATCAACACCGCGTTGCCCGAGGAGCCGGGCACGGCGGGCAAGGTGGTCGCGCCGCTGCCGAGCGTGGAGATCTTGGTCGCGGTGTTCGCGAGGTTGCCGGACGACTTGTCCAGCCAAGGGTCGCTCTGGACGGTGGGATCGACGCGACCCCGGCTGACCCAGAGGGTCTGGAGCGGATGGGCCGCATCGGAGGTGACCGACTTGTTGGCGGCCGAGAAGCTGTAGGAGAGCCCCACGAGGCTGCTGAAGGTGTTTTCCACCAACGCCGTGCTGCCGACGGAGAACGACGTCCCGGGCGCCGCGTTGTAGAAGTTCGACACCGGACCGAGATTCATGAGCAGCGACGAGGTCGAGCTGTTGGCCGCGGTCGGACGGATCGCGAGCAGCACGTTCTGGTCGGAGTAGCTGAAGTTCTGGGCCACGGCCAAAGGCGCGAGCGCCGCCAGAGCGACGGCGGACAGCCAAGTGCGGGAGATCATCGGGTTCATGGTGTGCTGGAGGTCGTGTTTTCTGAGATGCTCCGGGACGACAGGGGCCGAGCGGAACCATCACAATCTATGGACGACCGCGATGACGGACTTCCATTGTTCCGCCACCGGCATGCATCGTTCCGCCGCAGGCCCGGCCCAGTGAAACCACGGGCCCGACAGCGAAAAATGCTCCATGTGTCGTCCGCGTGACGACACCTGCCGTCCCGTCACAGAGAGGTAACCCGTGGCATACCCGATTTTGGGCACGCCCGGTGGCCTCCGGTGCGCCGCTTCGAGGACGAGTTCCGCCGTTCGTAGCCGCCGACGTGAGGAGGCGGAAGGCCGCCCGAGGTAGGGCGGAGCTGCCGTTCCGCCGTGATCTCGCCGGTCGCCAGCGCAGGGTCGCGGGCGGCCCGGATCGCCGGAACTTCACCACGCCCCTCCCGGCGGGAGTCTCGGCGGCGCCGCCGCGCCGCCCTACCGGGAAGGCCCTCCGCCTTGTGACCTCGGCGGCCACGCCCGTCCGCTCAGGGCCGGGAAAAACGTTTGCCGGACGGGCGGTGGGGACCTATGCACCGCCCGCTCCATGAGGATCGAATACAAGATGATCGGCGGCGACGGACGCGAATACGGTCCGGCCACGCTCGAGGAAGTCCGCGAATGGTCGGTCGACGGACGGTTGGCCCATGGAACGCCGGTGTGGCGCAGCGACGAGGCGCGTTGGCAGCCGGCCGGTTCTTGGCCGGAGCTCCGCTGGGACCTGCGTTCTCCGGTGCCGCCACCGGAGATCGTCGACATCGCGCCGCGGGTCGAGGAAGAGCTCGTGCCCGCCGGCCTCTGGGTCCGCATGGCCGCTTATTTCATCGACATGGTGGTGTTCACGAGCCTGGTCATGGTGGCCACGACGCCGTGGTCGGACGAGTTGGCGAAACTCGCGGAGGCCGCGTTCGCCCAGCCCAAGGCCCCGGCCCCGGAAATGGCCATCGTCGCCCGGTGGTTGCTGGTCTCGGTGGCGATCGATCTGCCGTTGAGCTTCCTTTATTTCGTCGGTTTCAACACCCTGCGCGGTGCCACGCCCGGGAAGCAGATCCTCGGTCTGCGCATCTTGGACGCCGATGGATCGCGTCTCACATTCGGCCGCGCTTTGATCCGCCATTGTGGGGAATGGCTGAGCAAGCTGACCTTCGGCATCGGCTTCCTGCTGGTGGCCTTCACCCCCAAGAAACGCGCCCTCCACGACCTGCTCGCCCGGACCCAGGTGGTCTTCGACCGGCGCGGTCGCCGGTGATGGCTTGTCGGCCTGTCGGCTTGTCCGCCCGACCACTGGAGGCGTTCCGGCCGGCCGCCCGGCCGCCCGATTCATCGCAGGATCTCGCCCTGGGTCACATCGCCCGGGATGTCGAGCAACTGGACCTGGTTGATGGTCTTGAACCGGGCGTCGTCGCGGAACTGCCAGACGACCTTCTTGTCGCGCGTGACCTCGACGAACTGGGGTTGTTCGCCGACATGGCCGTGCCCGAGATAATTGGCGAACACCGTGTTGCCGTTCGGCAGGCGCTGGCAGCCGGCCATCAGCCGGAGCGGATTGCCGGGCAGGTCGTTCTCGTTGAGCTCCCACACGACCTTCTCTTTGGCATCGAGTTCGATGGCCTTGTGGCCGTCGCCGCAGGTCACGAGTAGATGACCATCCGGCAGCGGCACGACCGCGTGCGGATCACCGGGCACGTGGATGGACCGGAGCACGCGGCCGTCGCCGTCGAGCTCCACGATCTTGCCCTCGCCCTTGAAGCACACGAAGTAGTGGCCGTTCCGTGCCTTGCGGGTGCCGCGATATTGGTTGTGCGTCACGACCGACTGGGCGGTGACGAGCTTGATCTCCTTCACGATCTTTCCCGTGCGATCGACCTCGATGATGCGGCTGGTGCCGCCCTCGACGATCAGCACGCGTCCGTCCGGCAACGGTTGGCAGGAATGGATCTCGACCTTCTCGGGAGCCTTGTATTCCCACACGACCTGCTTGGCAGGCGTGACCTCGAGCGCACCGCTGACGAAGCAGAAGAGGTAGTTTCCGTTGGGCAGCCGCCAGCAGTCCTGCGGTGCCTTGCAGGTGAATTCCCACTCGATCTTGCCCTCGGCGGAGACGGAGCAGACCTTGCCGCCGTTGTAGTCGCAGCACAGGAACGGGCGGGCGGCCTGGAGAGTGAAGAGTCCGGCGAAGAACACGGCGGCGAGCCGGAGCAACGAAGGGGATCTCATGCCCGGACTTTGGTGGGTCCGGCGCCGGAGTCGATGCCGGAGGCGCGGAAGGGTGTGATTGGATGTGGCGGTCAGTTGACGGGTGTGAGGGAAGAACCCAGTGGGCGTGCCCGAGGAGGTTGGCGCGAGCGACGCGGTGGCGGAGCAAGGCCTCTGCGCCGGGTTCGGGCTCTTCACCCAAGAGTCTGTGTTCGCGAGGTCGGCAAGTACTTCCGAATCGTGGAGATCGCCTGAGCGTGACCCGCAGGACAGATGGGGTCGCGCGGCAGCGCGGACCCTACCCAAGAGGGTAGGGACGGGCTGCCGCCCGTCCGTGATTTCTCCCCGCGTCGGCGGCATCGGCAGCACGCCGACGCGAGCCGCGGCCACGGGCGCATCCGGGCTCCGCGGGCACGAAAAAGGCCGCGACCTCGCGGTCGCGGCCTTTTGTGGGAAGCAAGGTTGTCAGCGCAGGCCCGTGTATTCGGCGCCGAGCTTGTGGATGGTGCCGATCACCTCGGAGCGCAGCTCGGTGCCGCTGGCGGTGTTGATGCCGTATTTCACGCTGAACTGGTCGGCTTCTTTCAGCCCGTCGATGCGGAGGAACAGCGTGCGTTTGTCGGCGCCGAGCTTGGCGGTCCGGACCAGCAGCTTGTCATGCGCGGTCTTGCCGGGTTCCAGCACGGAGACCTCGGGGGAACCGTAGTCGCCGCTGTATCGGTAGTTCCAGAGCTCGAACGCGTAGCTGCCGACGTCTTCCGCGGTCTTCGGGTCGAGGTCGGAGCTGAAGGTGAGCACGATGCCGTTCTTCACGGCGCGGGCCTTCACGGGCATGTCCACCGGCTTGCCGGTGTATCGCACGCGGTAGAATCCGCCGTCGCGGGTCGCGGCGTTCTGCCAGCCCTTGAGGCCGGCGACGTAGAGCTGGCCGTCCTTGTCGTTGAACCGGCCGCGCATCACGCCGCTGGCGAACTTGAGGTTGAACGGGACCAAGCTGGCCTGGGTGGTGCCGTCGACCTGGTCCATGAGCACGCCGTAGAGCAGGCACTTGCCGTAGCTCATGAAGAGCGGGGCGCCCTTCCACGGCCCCCACTTGTCGCTGGTGACGTAGACCTGGCCGCCGCTGGAGTTGTCCCAGCGCATGGGCAGCCACGCGATGGGTTCGTCATAGCGCGTCGGGATGGGCATCGTCTTGTCCCAGCCCTTGAGCTTGTTCGCTTTGCGGGCCTCGGGATCGCTCGGGTTCATCTTGATCTCGCGGCCATCGGGAAAGCGCAAGGTCAGCTCGCGCTGGGCCGCGGGCGTCATGCCCAAGAACGCGCCGGGCTTGACCAGGTTCAGCTTGGACGACGGCATCCAATGGCCTTGGTTGTCGCCGATGAGGACGGTGTCGTCCGGTCCGACGGTCATGCCGTTCGGCGCGCGCAGGCCGGTCGCGTAGACCTCCAGCTTCTTGCCGTCGGGAGAGACCTTGAGGATCGTGCCCTGGTGCGGCGAGGTGACGCTCGGTTCCCACGGTGCGCCCTTGGCGTAGTAGAAGTTGCCCTTCGAATCCGTGTGCAGATCGAGGACGAACTCGTGGTAGTTGGGCGTGACGACGGTGTCGTTGTTGAAGTTCTCGTAGAAGTCCGCCTCGCCGTCGCCGTTGAGGTCCTTGAGGCGGGTGATCTGGTCGCGGCCTGCGACGTAGATCTCGCCTTTGACGACCTTGAGGCCGAGCGGCTGGAACAGGCCGGTCGCGAAACGCTTCCAGGTCAGCTTGCCCAGCTTGTCGTCCACGCCGGACACGATCCACACGTCGCCGTGGAAGGCGCAGATGGCGGCGCGGCCGTCGGGCAGGAAGTCGAACCCGCCCCAGAACGTGCGCGTGTTGTACACGTTGGGGAACGGCTCGGTGAGGGTGTCCACCTGGTACGGGCCGTCCTCGGTGCCGAGCTTGCCCTCGGTGGTGATCTCGGCCGTCCAGCGTGCCGGTCCGCCCTTGGTCAGCGTGGCGATGTCGGTGGACGGGCGTTTGGCGAGGGTCGCGAAGCCTTCCGGCCTCGGGTCGTTGGAGAGCGCGAGGCGCAGCTGTTCACCGGCCTTGACCTTGGCGAACTTCACCAGCAGCCGGCCTTCGTTGTCGACGTCCACGCGGGCGGCGGTCGCGTCGAGGGAAGCGATGGCCAGCTTGAGGCCGTTCTTGAGCGAGACCTGGACCGGCACGCCCGGCTTGAGCCCGCCTGAGGCGGGGGAGCCGAGACCGTCCGCGAGCAGCACGGTGAGCGGTCCGCCACCGGAGACGAACTGGATCGTGCGGGTGAAGATCGGCTGGCCGTCGACCGATTCGAAGCCCGGCGTCTCGATGACCTCGGTCGTGCCAACGGTGTAGCGAAGGACGACCTGGTCGCCGTTCACGTGCAGGCCGGAGTAGTGCGCCCACGGCTTGGGCAGCGGACCCTGCTGGCGTTCACGCGGGTCCTCGAGCTTGCCGGAGGCATCGGTCCATCCGGGTCCGGGGATCGTCTCGAAGGCGACGGTGCCCTTGAGCGACGGGGGAGGCGGCCATTCGATCTTGGTGAGCGTGTTGCCGAACTCGAGGAACTCGCCCGACCACGCGGCCGAGAGGCGGAGCGTGTCGAGGTCGTACACGACGTAGTTGGTCTTGGCGGCGCCGAGCGTGACCGCGACGCCTTTCATGGCGGATGCGAGGCCGCGGGTGCGCAGGACGGTCCCGGACCAGAACGGTCCGCGTTCCGGAAGCGCGTCGGCGCCGAACGACGTGGCGGCCGATCCGAGGACGAGGCCCGCGACCACGCCGAGCCGGCGGAGGGAGGAGGATGTCTTTTTCACAAGCATAACGGAGAGATACCCCGTGAGTCTTCGTGACCCTCGGACAGGATGCAAGCCGCCACGGAGCCCTGGGGTGCGATCGGAAGTGGCGGTCCGTCGAGGTGGTATGAGGGAAGATCCCGGCAGGCGTGCCCGAAGAGGTCGGCGGCCACTTCCCTACCCATGGAGGTCCCTGGCCGGACAGATGGGGTCGCGCGGCAGCGCGGACCCTACCCACGAGGGTAGGGACGGGCTGCTGCCCGTCCGTGGATTCTTGCCGCGTCGTCCGGAGATCCGCCTTCAGGCACCTAGACCGCACACCCTGCCGGGCTGCGCTCCATCCGCCAACCTGTCCGCCATTTCCGATCGTTCCCTGGCCCAGCAGCGACCTTGTCATCGCGGGCCGGGCGCCGCTAACGTCTCCCATCCCATGGATTTGATCGACCTAGCTTGGCCCGCGATCGCGGCACTTCCCAAGGACACCCCGGTGGTCATCCCCATCGCGGCCTTGGAACAACACGGCCACCATCTGCCGCTCTTCACCGACAGCCTGCTGCTCGGCGAGGTCGTGCGGCGCGCCAAGCTCTCGACGGGCGACCGCGTTCTGTTCGCGCCGCTGATGTGGCTCGGCAATTCGGACCATCACCTCGACTTCCCCGGCACGCTCTCCGCCGCGCCCCGCACCTATCTCGATCTGCTCGAAGGTCTGGCCGAGAACTTCCTGAAATACGGTTTCCGGCGTCTGATCTTCCTCAACGGCCATGGCGGCAACGACGTCCCGGGACGACAGGCCGTCTTCGAACTCCGCCAGAAGCATCGCGACCGCTCCGACCTCCTGCTGTTGCTCGCCACCTATTGGAGCCTCGGCGCGCGTCCGTGGGAATCGGATCCAGCGATCGAGCAGCGGGAGATGGGACACGCCTGCGAATGGGAGACGTCGATGATCCTGCGACTCGATCCGCGGCTCGTCGGCGATCATCGCGCCGTGCCGCCGGTGCCGTTCGGCAAAGGCTTCGAGCCCGCGGTCCGCGGCTGGGTGACGCAGGACCGTTCGGTGCCGGGCCACATCGGGTCGCCGCACTTGGCGACGACGGAGAAAGGCGAGGCGCTCTTCCGGGCGTTCTCGGCCGACGTCGAGGCGCTGCTCGACCGGATGATCACCTGGGACGGCAGGTCCTGGAACGGCTAGAAAAACCCATGACCTCCCGCGACACCAACCTCCCGGCCCGGCCGGACTCGTGGAAGTGGGTCGTCTGCGGGCTGCTGTTGTTGGCGTCGGCGATCAACTACATGGACCGCCAGACGCTGGCCAACGCGTCGGTGCGGATCACGAAAGAGTTCCACCTCGACCAGGCGCAGTACGGCCAGATCGAGGCGGTGTTCGCGTACTCTTTCGCCGCCGGGTCGTTGGTCTTCGGCTGGCTGTCGGACCGCGTGTCCGTGCGCTGGTTGTACGCTTTCATCTTGGCCGCGTGGTCGGCGGTGGGATTCGCGACCAGCTTCGCCCAAGACCACGGCGACCTGCTCCACTGCCGGATGCTGCTCGGTTTCTTCGAGGCCGGGCACTGGCCGTGCGGCATCCGGACGACGCGAGCCCTGCTCTCCGAGCGGGACCGATCACTCGGGAACGGCGTGCTCCAGAGCGGCACATCGGTCGGGGCGATCGTCACACCGCTCGTCATGAACGCGCTGATGACGCCGGAGGCGGGCAGCTGGCGCCTGCCGTTCCAGGTCGTGGGTGCGGCGGGCGTGCTCTGGTTGGTGCTGTGGTTCGGTCTTCTCCGCGACGCGGACCTGCGCCCCCCGGCATCCGCGGTCCCCGCCGTCGGCGCCGGAACAGAGACGCCGTCGCTGTGGCGGATCGTCTTCAGCCGCCGGATGCTGGTGGTCTTCGCGATGATCGCGTGCATCAACACGACGTGGCAGATCCTGCGGGCCTGGTTGCCGAAGATCCTCCAGGAAGGCCGCGGCTATCCCGAATCGCAGGCGCTCTATTTCAACTCGGCGTGGTTCGCCGCGACCGATGTCGGATGCCTCGGCGCCGGACTGCTGGCCGTTTGGCTGGTGAAGCGAGGCTGGACGGTCCACGGCTCGCGGGTGCTGGTCTTCGCGCTCTGCGGAGCGGCGTGCGCCGCGTGCGCGTTGGTGCCGCTGCTCGGGCGCGGATGGATGCTGCTCGCGGCGCTGTTGCTGGCCGGGGCGGGCGCGTTGGGCGTGTTCCCGATCTACCACGCCTTCACGCAGGACCTCTCGGCGGAGCACCAGGGCAAGATCACCGGCATCGCGGGCGTCGCGGGGTGGGTGGTCCCGGCACAGGCGCAGAAACTGTTCGGCGCGCTCGCCGACCGGCTCGGATCGTTCGACCGCGGGATCGTCCTCGCCTCCGGTCTGCCGTTGCTGGCAGCGCTGATCCTCTGGCTCTTCTGGAACCCCCGACCGAAACCGATCCCTCGATGAACCCCCTCGTATCGTCCCGCCGTTCGTTTCTCGCCACCACCACCACCGCGGTCGCCGGCGCCGTCCTCGGCGCGCCCGCTCTGCTCGCCGCGCCGCCGCGCCGGAAGCGGATCGCCCTCATCGGGACCGAGATGCGCCTGCATTCGCACGCGCAACATTTCATCGACCGGCTGCTGAGCGGCTACTCGTGGGAAGGCCGTTGGACGCCGCCCGCCGTGGACCTCGCGTCGCTCTACATCGACCAGTTCCCCGAGGGGGACCTCGCCCGGACGCGCGCCAAGGAACACAAGGTGCCGATCTATCCGACCCTCGCCGAGGCGCTCACGCTGGGCACCTCCAAGCTGGCGGTGGACGGCGTGGTCATCATCGGCGAGCACGGCAAGTACCCGAAGAACGACCTCGGCCAGACGCTCTATCCGCGGCACAAGTTCTTCAAAGAGGTGGTGAAGGTGTTCGAGGCGAGCGGCCGCAGCGTCCCGGTCTTCAACGACAAGCATCTCTCGACCGACTGGGGCGAGTGCGCCGAGATGGTCGCCGATTCGAAGCGTCTGGATTTCCCCTTCCTCGCGGGATCGTCGTTGCCGGTCACGCGGCGGATGCCGGCGATCGACGTGCCGCTCGGCACCCGCCTGACCGAGAGCGTCTGCGCCGCGTACGGCGGCGTGGACAGCTACGATTTCCACGGGCTCGAGACCGCGCAATGCATGTCCGAACGGCGCGCCGGCGGCGAGGTGGGCATCCGCAGCGTGCAGGCGCTGAAGGGCACGCGCCTCTGGGACGCGGTGGCACGGCGCGAGACCACGCAGCGCCTGCTCGTCGCCGCGCTGAACCGCAGCCACAACCTGCCGGTGCAGGACGGCTTCCCGACGGCACCCGTGACGTTCGACTGGGCCCGGTCGGTGTTCCCGGACGGCATCGGGTACTTCATCGAGCACCGCGACGGGTTCCGCACGGCGATGTTCCTGCTGGGCATCCGCGACTTCAACTACGCCGGCCTGGACGCCGCCTCGGGCAAGATCATCTCGTGCCAGATGTACCTGCCGATGCCGACGCACGGATCGACGACCGCGGACTTCTTCAATCCGCAGATCCACCACATCGAGCGGATGGTCATCGATCGACGCGCGCCGTATCCGATCGAGCGCACCCTGCTGACCTCCGGGATGACCCTCGCCGCGGTCCAGTCGCTGGCGCGCGACCAAGCCGTGGTGGAGACGCCGGAGATGGCCGTCCGCTACAAGGCCCCGAAAGGCCCGCTCTTCTGGCAAGGATGACGGGGCATCGACACGGCGTGGGCCGCCAGAGCGGGTAGGGCCGGCCGAGGACGCATCATATCAGTCGCTTGGTCTCGCACGGATTCTCGCCGACGCGCGCGATCGGTCCGCGACGACCATCCAGGCAGGCGCTCGTGCTGGTTCGGCGGCTCGTCTTCGAGAACCTGGGCATCCGCGACGGCGACGCCACAAGATCACCGGTGAATCCGACGGCGGCGTATCCGGGTCGTTCCGCATGAGCGGGCGGACCGACGGTGCCGGCGACATAGTGGTGATCGAGCCAGGCGAAACGACGGATTTCTGCGTGCTCACGGACGCGATCACCACCGTGGCCAAGAACCCTGGCGACTCCTCGGCCAAGATATATCCCGCGCCGGCGGGATCCACCGAAAACAGCTCCACGACGCCAACGACCCAGCTCCACGACGCCAACGACTCAAAATCGGATGCATCGGCCCTGCCTTCCGTCCTCTCGCCATCCAAAGCTCTTCACCCATCCTGCTCAAGATATCCGCCTCCTCAGAAGTGCATGACCGGCGCCAGGCGGCCTGGACCTGGGCCTCGGCATGGACGGCAAGCGCCTCGGACTGGGCGAGGAGACGGACTGGTTCCTGCGCCTCAAGAAGACCGGCGCTGGACTCGGCTACGTGGCGGGCGCCGAAGTCTCCCACTGGGTGAACCCTGGGACATCACCCGCGCCGGGTGTCGTCTCGGTCCAGGTCTTCGACGAGACCCGGCCGCGCTCCGCGTTCACCGCGCCCGGGGATGATAACGGTCGTGGATCTCGGCAAGCCGCTGGCCGGCCACGTGGGTGTAGACCTCGGTCGTCGCGATGCTGGCATGGCCGAGCAGCTCCTGGATCACCCGGAGGTCCGCGCCGTGCTCCATCAGGTGCGTCGCGAAGCTGTGCCGCAGCATGTGCGGCGTCACGTGGCGGCCGATCCCGCGTCGGCGGACGCACTTCCCGATCCGCAACCAGAGGGTGACGTGCGCGAACGCGCTGCCTCGGCTCGTCAGGAAGACCGCCGCAGGCGACTTCGGGCGAACGAGCTCCGGTCGGATGGCCAAGTACCGTCGCAACGCCGTGACCGCCCTCGCTCCCACCGGCACCACACGTTCCTTGTCGCCCTTGCCGATGACCGTGACGAACCCCGCGTCGAGATGCAGCTGCTCCAGCCGGATCCCGCGCAGTTCGGCCAACCGCAGCCCGCTCGCATAGGCCAACTCCAGCACCGCGTGGTCGCACAGATCGTTCGGATCGGCCTCCGCGGCATCGGGCGGAGCCAGCAGGAGGTCGATCTCTTCTTCGGTCAGCGCCTTGGGCAGGGTCTTCCAACGCTTCGGGAGGGCGAGGTTCTCCGCCGGATCGGTGGTCACGAAGCCTTCATCCAGGGCGAAACGGAAGAACGCCCGCAACGCCGCCACCTGGAGATAGACGCTCGCCGGGCTGAGCCGGGCGGCGCTCGCCGGCCCCGCACCGGCCGGCCCCGCGGCGATCTTCGCCGGGCGGCCCGGCTTCCGGCGGCGCTCCGGATCGGCGAGGTCGCCGGGCGACTCGGCGACAGGCCGGGTGCGCAGATGCTCCAGGTAATCCATCAGGTCGCGGAACTTCACGTCGGGCCAAGCCGTCAACCCGCGCCGCGCCGCCCACGCCGTGAACTGGCCGAGTTGGTGCGCGTAGGTCCGCTGCGTGTGCTCCGCCTGTCCGCGCTCGTGGCGCAGATGGACGAGGAACTCCTCGACGAGCGTTGTCAGTCCGGATCCCACGGTTCCCGCGAATGGACACGGAGCGGATCGGCGAAGGGAGCAGAAAATCGGGGATGCCGTCCTGAGCCGGAACGATGCAGCAGGGGTCTGGGTGGAAAAGGCCACAGGCCTGTAGTGGCGGGCGACT
>Ga0209443_1000891_pt1 | contig 19559 bp, 15 predicted proteins | sample LauGreBMM110DCMD_2_FD_187571 | JGI IMG/M metagenome (GOLD analysis project Ga0209443, IMG submission 187571) | Freshwater lake microbial communities from Lake Michigan, USA - Su13.BD.MM110.DCMD (SPAdes) (version 2) | ecosystem: Environmental > Aquatic > Freshwater > Lake | place: Lake Michigan... | reverse complement strand
TTACAAACAATGTTTCCTTTTTTGAGTCTTTTGCCTCCATTGTATTTGATGATATGTTAATATATCCGTTTATTTTATAGTTCAATTTTTTTATGTAACGCCTTTTTTTGGCGACTGTAAAAAAAATTGAAATGCTTTTTCAAATTTTTGGTCAAGTCAAAAACCCACATCAATTTTAACCATGAGTTCTCTTCCCCTTCTCCCCATGAATATTGTGAATCGGATCCTTCGGGACGCTGCGGTATTACATGGGGAGAAAAGTGTGCCCAAGTTTATTTTCAGCAAGGCCAAACAGCAATATATTTACAGAGCCAGATTTCGCAAAAGATATTTGAAAAAATTTGCAGCAGTTGGGAACTGCATGCGGTTCAAAATGCAGAACCCACCGCAATTCACATTGATTCTGCCGACAACGGTTTTTACGCCGAGCCGAGAGGTCATGAGCTTCCGCGACCGCGTTCAGACACCGGAAGAGAGAGAAGCAACCGTGTCGCGCATGAGGCCCGCAGTGATTTACAAATTTCCTCAAAAAACACACACTTATTCGTGTGGCAGTGATATGGAATACCGGTATTCTTACTGCTCGTTTGAAAATGGGCATGTATTTATTGAAAAAAATACTCTCCTTGACGATGATGACTATTATCTGTTATTCTATCGCGGATACATTTGTCTAGATGGTAGAACCTTTCCCATATTTAAAACGCCAAACTCGTTGCACAGTTACCAAGAAACACCAGACCAAAACCCGCACGGAATTGACAATTGCACCGAAATAAAGTATCTAGAAAAAGAGTTGGGACAAAAGGTGCGCATTCCCAATTATAGTCAAACAAATTACACTGTCTATGATGAAGAGAAAAAGGAGTGGTTGCGGAGTCAAGATTACTTATTTACAGAAAAAGAAGCCAGGTTTTTGGTTCCCTTTTACGAGGAGCCGGAGGAGGATTACGGGTATTATAGCGATTAAGAAATAATCTTTAGTTATTTTAGACATGAGAAAAAAAACACAAAAGGGAGGCGTTCTTATAAAAACAAATCCAGAAGCAGCTATAAATTTTTTTATTGAGAATTGCAGTCAAATTGAATGGTTAAGAGCAACGGAAACTTCTGCAAGTGGAGTAATACTTACATGCACTTTGAATGACGGGATAGAGTCTCCGTATGAAATGATTCGTTCAACTGATTTTAAATCACCCGTTAAAAAAATACTTATAAAAATTGTGGGAATTGACTCAGAGGTTCATGATGAAACTGATGATGATTACGAGAGTGAAAGATGGAGCATTCCAGCTTTCCCATCATTACTTTCTAAAAAACTAGAACAGGAAGAAACATTTAAAAAAGAAATAAATATACAAACTGATATATTTTTAAAGACTATTTCTTATTTAAATCCATTGTGTCCAGCACCAATTTACGCATCTATTAAGAAGGATAAAACTGATGCGCGTCAATTTATATCTAAGTTGAAAATTCCTGATAAATATGGGCTGTTTTCTAACGCAACCAATAGATTAATAACTGGAATTATTTCAAATATTGATGATGGTTCAATCCCATATTTAGGTATTTTGGGAATGGAAATAGCAGATGGTTATGGCACATTTTATGATTTTTATTCCATGCATTTGCATAGACCTAGGATTAGAATTTATGAAAATATGATAAGGTTAAAAAATTTAGAATTAGCATTAAAAACGGGTTATTCTCAGGGAGATTTTCACGCTGGAAATATGTTAGTAAATCCATCAGTTTCTGGGTATTATGCAGAAATTCCAGGAAATGCACTAATAATAGATTTTGGTTATGCAAATAAAATACCAGCAGAAAAGTTGCAAGAGATAAAGCAATTAGTATCTGAGAATAAATTTGCGGAAGCTTTAAAAATATTTAATACGCTTGTTCGTTCGGATAACCTATCATTAAGTGAATATCCGAATTTTTACGGATGGTTGTCTTATAATTATGATAATGTAACTAATCTGGGTGTTGTATATGATATGCCTCATGAACTTGCGGAAGAAAATGTAAAATTACTTGCTTTAAAACAGGCAGAAGAATCTGCCACTGATGAAAGAATTGCTTTTTATAACAGCGATTCACACAGTGGAGAGAGAGATAAGTATCCTTTACTGCCATTATCAAACGCAGTAAAAAATAGCCTGTTTGAAGGTATGCTTAGTGGTGGTAAAAAAAGGAGAAAAACTAGGTCAAGAAAAAACTCAAAAAAAGGCACTAATAAATATAAAAAACACAAGAAAAGCAAAACCAGAAGACGGCTTCGTTGATAAAGGGATTAAAACCCTGGGTTATCAGTAAAGACTGCTGGATTTGAAATAACCCCATCGCCCCCATCTTGCATAACGGGTTTCAACTGATCTATAACAAAGCTACCAGCAACCACACTAAAATAAACTAACAATGAATCACGAATCAAAAATTTGAGAGGCTTACTTTCTCTATCCACAAATCGCATTTCAATAAATTTAACAAGAAAAAACACAAAAGAAATAATTCCTGCGACGACAAATGTATTCATTTAATGTAAATGACTACATTCTTATTTATATTTTTACGCAAACTTACCAAATTTACAAATTTTTACATTTTTTTACATAACTTTGTAGGGGGTATTTATACTAAAACTTCAATATCATCCAATAAAAAGTCCGGCTCCAATTTCATTTCAGGAAAATCTATATTATGAACGTCTAAACTATCCAAATTAACATCTTGGTCAAAGATTTTAAGTTTAACATTTTCATCTTCTCCATCATTATCGTCTTCTTCTTCTATTTTTCTTTGCGCATTTCGCATCGCACTAATTTCCTCTAATCTATCAACCGATTTTGGGGCCTCAATTACATGCTCATTATTATTTTCATCTCTCGCAAAATCTACATCATTAAATGACAACTTGGATGATGCATTTGATTCGCTTGAAAGATCGGGGAATGCCAACTGAGCTTCTAATTTATTTTGTTCTAAAATGGCAGTAATGGGGTCCGACTCTAATTGACGAGGTCCATCAGAACCTTCATCTTCGTCCTTTTTACTTTTCTTTGTCTCAGAAATGATTTGAGGAGGACCATCAGATTTATCATTAGACTTATTCGGATCTTCAATTTCTTGCTCACGAATTTCCTCAACAACGTGTTCCTCAATTGTTTCATCCATGTAGGCCTGCAAAATGGCTTCAACCGGAATACTATCTCTCACTGTGTTCAATATGCATTCTTGCACAATAGTTTCTAATTCACGGTGAAGCTTTTGCGTCTGTAGAGGCGGCACATTTATTTCAAATAGATACACATTTTTATAGATTTTTCTTGCAACATTAATATAAATTTTGTGAATAAAATCGTCCAATTTTGGAATGGTGATATCTATCTTCTTTTGCTTCTGCCCAACTCTAATAGCAGACAATAATTTCAACTGAATTATATGAACACATGTGACTAAATCTTCTAAATATCCACAACCGCTTTTTTCCACAATGCGTCTTCTCTCCAATTCTATAATGTTTGAATTCCATTTCGGAATCCTCGTAATAAAATTTTGAAACGTCATTAAATATTTATCCATTTCATTATTTTCTCTGCATAACCTGGTAGCTTCTTCAAAAATGGATCGCAACCCGTCTGTAATATGAGGGGTTAAAATTGTTAATAACCTGGAACCCCATTCGTTTTTTGATTCATGCAAACTAGAAACATTAAAATCATCCATTTTACATAAATGAAATATTTTCTAAACTATCATCTAAACTCAAAAACATAAAGTTTAAAATAAACATTATGAATATTTTCTCGTTTCTAAACTCTTTGCGAATTTTATTAAATGCAAATAATAATTCATGTCGCTTATTTTCAGTTAGACCCTGTATTTTCAAGTTACTTGGTTTTTCCAATAATTGAATTAAATCTAATCCACTATAACCCTTTTCATATAATTTTGTTGATAACAGTATTAGTTCTTCATGTTTTACAGGATTAGTTGCACTCACTATTTTTTGTAACTCTTTTTTTAGCCAATCTGCCCTTAATGTCTTGACATCTTTCATTTTAAATGTTTCTCCTAGATTAAACTTGTAAAGATTGATAATATTGCCATTGTGATTTGGTTCAGGAACATAAATTTCACAAAATCTTGACAATATTGGTTTCAATAATTTATATTTATCCTCTACAATAATGAAAAAACGCGTGGTGTGACTAAACAACTCAATGCATCTACGCAGTGCAGATTGCGCGTCTATTGTTAGTTTATCCGCATTCAATAATACAATGCTTTTAAAAATATCACCACCATTTGAATTAATGTGTGTCTTGGCAAAAAATTTTAATTCTTCGCGAATAAATTTTATGCCCTTACCGTGAGCACAATTTACATACATGACGAATGATTTTATGCGCTCTTTATCATTATCATAAATAATATTTATAAACTCATTTACAATTGTTCTTTTCCCGCAACCGGATTGTCCGTGAAATATAATATTTGGCGTTTTATGCATAGAATGAAAGTATTTTAATTTTTCTATTATGGGTTGATGTATATTTAAAGACATTTTTGATGCGACTATTATTATAGCACTGTTATTTTTTATATGATATTAAACGTAAAATATATTATACTCATATTTTGCATTTTTTAATTTTTATTTTTACATTTTTACATTTTTACATTTTTACATTTTATTTTTGTTTTTTTACCCATTCTTTGTCCGTTCTTGGAATATCGCGACCAATTTCAGCTATTTCCTCATCTGTTAATGGGTCATTTTCGCAACCATATGCTTCATATTCAAACTCGTTTTCTGTGAATGCTGCGTTAAAATTGTTGGTTTTCCATACATTTGTAACAATGTAAAACAAATATTTTGAATAAAATTTGCAAAACCCTTCGCGTTTTACTTGATGCACGTGGGTCAATTCATGTTTGAGTAACGACGGTTTTGTCTCATCCTCCTTGTTGGATATAAGAATAAATGGATACAATACTAGACCATCTATACCCAAATATTGTGTAATAGTTGATTCGTAAATAATCCACTCTGGTTTTGTCATTTTGTATTTGAATTTGTGATTGCGTTTGATAGTTTATTAGTTATTTAAAATAAATAATAAAATAAATCAATTTTTTTAAATTTTTCTTGGTTTTCTTGTTTTTCTTGTTTTTCTCATCTTTTGTTTTATATTTTTTCTAGAAATTTTTCTGGTTTTTGTATATTTTTTCTTGCCACCCGACAAAGCTGCATTGAAAAATTTACTTTTGCCTTTTAATGCAGTTTCAAATGCAGTCACACTGTCAGCAATAACTGCAGAAATAATTTGTTGAAGCACGGCATTACTAATTCGGAGCCAACACGTTGTTGGTGCAGATACCTGACCAGCCAGCCCAACTCCGGTTGATCCTCTGGATAATACCTTTGAACAAGTTACACCAAATATTTTCTCAATAAACCCAGAACAGTTTGTAGATTTAATATACCTATTCGCATCAACTCTTTTTCTCGGCGGTTCTGCGCTTTTACTTATGAAATCTGGTGTGGATGTAAGTGCTAACGCAGCTCCCGTTGCTGCTCCCGTTGCCGCTCCGCTTGCAGCTCCTGTTGTCATATCTTGGCCTAAAAGTGGTGCAGCTACTGCTCCAATCGCGGCAGATGGAAGTGCAACCGCAATAGCAGCAATTTGCGGATCACGAAGAAGTATTGGATCAATTGGCAAATAATTATAATAACAAGTATTAATTCTTGAATACGCCAAATCCGACGGAGTTGCTTGCAATTCGGGATCCCATTTTATAGCGTATATAGTTGATAAACCTGTTTTTTTTTTTACAGGAGTAAGTGAAAAATCTGGAATTGCTGTAATCTGAAACATATCTTTAAAATAACCGTCTAATTTGTCTATCATATCTGTAGTTACAAATCCTATATCAATAATTTGATAATTTTGCACTGCAATTCTAGCAGGGTGTGTTTCGTCTTTTTGTTGCACTGCATATAATATAGAATTATCATAATTTTCTGGAGACGATATTTTTGCATCCAATTTTGTTCTAAAATGGGAAAGAACTTGACTACCACTCGCCCAATTTGATAATCCAATTGAATATAACTCCCTTTTATATACTATTATGGCCGCAGTATGTGAAGCACTTTTGGTTGATGAATTAAACAAATTAATCGCTATGTAAAATGGACGGTCTGATAATTTTTTTGAGGTAGTTAATGCACAAGCAGTTCTAATACCAGTATTGCATTTTACTTGACGTTTTTGCGCAGAATTGTTAGGATCAACTGGTCTGTCTGCAAGTGGCAATAGTAAATCTAATGGTTTTTGATCATTAGCCGCGACAAATTGAGTATATATTTCTAAAACATCCGGAATATCCATGTTGGCGCAGGCTGACGGTGGTGGACGTACCCTTGCTTCTCCTTTTTTGCATCCAAAATTTGTTGTGTTTAACGAGTCAGCTATTTGTGTCATTATTAGGGTTGTGTTTGCAGCGCTTGTGCCGGGTTTCACAAATAGCGCAGAATTTAATATTTCTACTGGTATTTCAAACAGTGTTCTAAATTGTATCGGGGCAACCAGCTTTAACGCATTAGGAACATCATTTTGGGTTTCTATTAAATTTATCAGCCTTTCATCTCCATGGGGGTTTGTTGGATAGTCCCTATATTCATCAATCATTTGTGTTTCATCGCTAGGTTCTCTACATTTTTGCAACATGTTTTTTGTGTATGATGCTTGACTAGTTTCGGTAGGTTTAACACATGATATTATTAGTTTTCTAAACAAAGAAAATCCTGAAGTATCAGTTAAATTAATAGGAGGACAATATGTTGCGGGTAAAGCAGGATTGGGATTTGGATATTTATATATTATGGGTGCTGTTGCTGGTGCTGGTGCCGCTGCTGTAGCTGCAGCTACAGTGGTAACTCGCGCGAATGCATTACGTGCTCTATTTTGATTCATTATTTACTATATATTATATTAATAAAATATATATTTTATTATATATTCTTAAAGACTATTCTATTCATAATATTTTTTTAAAAAAGAATAAAATAATTCATACGACATGTTTGGTAATAATTTTGATGAATGTATTGTTGCAGAACAGCCACCTGATTCCAAAATAGAAACATCAAACCGAATAATATTATTATCCAACGAATAAAACATAATCTTTTCAAGTTCCTTAATATTTTCATTTTTAACGTGCAAATGCAAAGAAATTTTTGACGACGGTATTCCAAAATGCATACAATTATCAACAATATATTTATAATCTATAAAATTTAATGAACCACATGTATCGGATAAACAAAACTCGTCAATAACTGGCAATTCTTTGTAATAATTTAATATTTCATGCACAATAAAATCTTTATCTATTTTACCCTCCACGGGACACTCATTTATACATGAAATATACAGTTTTGTTTTGAATCCATCAGAAATATCGTCTAATATTCCAACCATTTTATTCAATTCTACTCGGGTTTCTTTAAGGGTTTTATTTACGTTTTTCTTTTGAAAACTATTTGATACCGACGTTAAAAAGGAAAAATTTTTTACTCCATGTTGCATTCCAATATTAAACCCTTTTTCGTTTGGAACAACTATATAATTATTTAATTCAAATGTTTTATTGTTTCCTATCATTGATTCAACCCTTGTCTTAAAATTATTTGCATGTTTGTGCATTTTTAAAGAATCGGCCATAGCGGGCATAATTTTCGGATTCACAATAGCTCCTATTTCTATATTTTTTGTTCCAAGATTAATGATTTTGTGAAATATATCTATTTTGTCATTCATGGAAAATGACTCTTGTCGTTCTTTGGATAAACCTTGCAATCCATCGCGCAATGAAACATCAAATAAAATCGGGATTATAAGTTGCTTCAGATTATTTGAAAATTTTATTTTAATACTTTGTTTTGGAATTCTTGATATGTTAGATAACATGTTATATAATATTATGTTATCACGCGTTTAAGTAAATTATTGCTATATTTTATACAGCCGATGTTAAACTATGAGTATAAGGATTCTCCTTGAATGCATTCAAAATGTCAGGACTAATGCGATCACATCCAATGCATTGGTTGTAATATTGCGGTGCTCGGATTTTGCCGTATGTTTCTTTTGACATTGGCATTTGCGGCATATTTGTTGGCACCCACATTCTTGTGTTATCTCTATCCGTGTCAATTCTTGCAATATTCACGTTCATTTGCTGATTATAAATATTTGCATTTCCATGATTTGTTCTGCTAACCACCAATTTTTCTTTAGACTCGTTGTTATGTTGAGCATACGCGGCTTCGTAACTCATATCACCCCATCCAGTCGCGGAACCACCGGCATCCCCCATATAACTGCAATTTGTAGTATCACGTTGATTTGTAATGGGAGTTTGCTCATTAGTTTGGTAACCACCACCCTCAATCTGTCGGCCAATGAAGGAATTTGGAGTGTATAATGTAGTTTCCTTAATGGTGGTAGATGTCACATCATTGGGATTCAATACATAACCATCAGGAACCATGCCTCTGGCATCTCCATAAACGCGGTAATTGTTTGAATACTCTTCTCTCCTTGTTGGATTAAATGCATCCATAATAGGAGCAATAACGGCTCCAATTGCGCGACCAAATCCGCTTCTCATTGTGTCCGGCTGTCTTAGAGTAGAACGATTATTTGAGTAATTTGTATGACTTCGCAGCGTGTTATCTTTATCTGTATGGTCGCCTCTATTCATGGCGCTAGATGGTCCAACATCGCACACAGGAAGTTGCATTCGCTTAGATTCTTCGTAAGCGCCGGGAACATAATTTGCAACACGATCCGCTGGTCCCGCCACGCCCGCATAAGATTGTGTGGTTGATGCACGAGTCGTTGAATGCACTTCTTCAATCGGTCTAAGCATCTGTCCTTTTTCTTGTCCTGTAGTTGTGAGCCACCGATCTTGCGTTTGAATAAAAAACTTGTCTGGATTGTATTTCTCCACTTTTCCTATAATACCCACATTTTGAACGTGCGAATAAGACGGGCCTTGATGGTTCTCCAACGTATATTCCATTTTGGGGTTTGTCGCAACGCGCAATTCATCTACTGTTTTGGGCAACCATGAATTACGAGCTTCCATTCCTGAATTATAACCACCGCTGCCGCTGGCAGTATATCCCTGATCTAAACCGGGGCCAACATACTCGGATTCAAATGGCTTCACATTGCTACTTTTCATCCCAGGATTTACGCGAGATTGATAAAAATCGCTGTTATTTGGCGCACCATTTGCCCATTGCATGTTATCTTGGGGTTTAAACAATGGTGCTTGCTCTATTTTCTTAATAACTTGAGAACCACTTCCAATCATATTGTCTAAAATTGTTTCAGCAATATTGTTATCATACACTTGCCCTTTGATTTTACCACCATAAAAAGGGATCATATTATTATGCTTAAAGTCGGTTTTTGCCATATAGTCGCCTGTTAATGAATGCACTTGTTGAATATTATTTCCGACTTTAACACCACTATTCTGTTTTTTTTCATACAAATTCTGGTCAAAATATTTGTCACTTGCAACATTTGGATTTACATATTTTTGCACGGTATCTGTTAATTCACTAACATTTGACACTGGATAATTTTGAGGTGGTGTATTTGTATTTGGTAAATAATTGCGTGTTGCTCCCATGCTTGTAAAATTTTCTATTCTATTTTCATTTCTGACTCTTGATGATTTTTTATGTTCTTTGCCTTGATTTGAAGCAACATATAAACCTCCTAATGCTAAAATTGGGATTGCTAACTCCATTAATTATTATATATATAAAGTATTATATTTTTTCAATACAATACTTATTTATTTGCGGTTTTGAAATCGGTTTTTATTACATTTTATTTACCTACACGTTCGCATGAATTATCATGAGTGCATATTCCTTGACCCGGAGCAGATGATAATGATTTCTTTCCTTGATTTACTGGCAGAGGAAAGACACTTTCATTTTGCGCATCTGTAAAACAATGAATCTTTGCAACAAAGTTGTCCTTTTCTATAATTCGTGTGCTTAAATTGTTTTGAAAAGGCATGCACGTATTTTCTTGAGGATTCAATGGTAGAGTGTACCAATCTACCTGTTCCAAATCACGAGCAGTCCATGCCGGCATAATTGTTCTAGACTCTTCAGTATAAAGCGTGGAATTTGTTGGATATTGCATTGGCTGCGAAGGAACATTGAATTTTGTATATTCGTCTTTTCCTAAACAATCTTTGCTTGCTCGCCTATTAACACCACGCAATTCACTTTCTAAATCAACACAATTTGTCATTAAATTACCCCCCCACGTTTGAATTCTAATTTGTGGGTCCGCCATATATGCTGGTTTATCACCATTTCCAGGCACATTTAATATCCATCTACCAACATCGGTTGATTGTTGTAATTGTTTTGCAACTCTACAAGGGTCGTCATGAAATCTAGTAAAAGACATAATATTATTAATAGATAAGATTTTATTTATATCGTAAAAAATAAAACAATTAACCCTTGAAATAAAACAACCCTTGAAATAAAACAAACATAAAATAAAATAAAAAATAAAATAAAACTTAAACCCAAACCGCTATTATTTCTATGGAATTGGTCATAACTGAAAAAAAGGCACTCCCGACTTTATGTTTAAACATGATTGTTAAAAACGAGAGCAAAATTATTACACGACTGCTTGATTCTGTTTGCACGATTATTGACACTTATTGCATTTGTGATACTGGATCTACCGATAATACAATTGAATTAATTACTACATATTTTGAAAAAAAAAATATTCATGGCAAAGTTATTTCAGAACCATTTAAAAATTTTTCTCACAATAGAAATGTATCCTTGCAAAATTGCATGGGAATGTCTGATTATATCTTATTTTTAGATGCAGATATGATGCTGGAAATAAAGCAATTTAATAAGGAGTTGCTACTTAAAGGCGATTCTTTTTCTATTTTGCAAGGAAATGATGATTTTTTCTATTATAACATGAGAATTGTTAGGAATAACGGGTTATATAGTTACTCTGGTGTTACTCATGAATATATCAATACCCCAGCAAATAATACTAACGTTAATTTACAGAAGGATATTTTATTTATTAATGATGTTGGAGATGGAGGATCTAAAGATAATAAATTTGATAGAGATGTTGCATTATTGACAAAAGGTATTGAAGAAGAACCCAAAAATGACCGATATCATTTTTATTTGGCCAATAGTTATTTTGATTCGGGAAAAAATAATGAAGCCGCTATTACTTACTATAAAAAACGTGTTCAATTAGGTGGCTGGTTTCAGGAAATATGGTATAGTTTTTATCGCATTGGATTGCTTTATAAAAGAATGGACAAAATGAGCGATGCCATTTTTTATTGGCTTGCCGCATATGAATGTTTTCCAGATAGAATTGAAAACTTGTATGAAATTATGCAGTATTATAGAATTATTGGTCAATGCAAAACAGCATTGGTTTTTTATAATTTAGCTAGAAATATTCTAGATAAAAAATTAAATTGGTCGGATTATTTATTTTTGCAAAATGACGTATATAAATATAAACTTGAATATGAATATTCTATTATTGCATCTTATGTTGGTGTTCGTAACATAAATAAACAAGTTGTCACTATATTGAACAAATCAAATGATGGTAATATTATTAATAATTTGTTATCAAATATTAAATTTTATAAAGATATTTTGGTTCCTTTAAAGAAAATTAATATGAATAACAAATCATTGCATCGCATTAATGATAAATACATTGAATTTAATTCATCATCTAGTTGCATTATTCCTAATAAAAATAAAAATAACAATAATAATAATAATTCTGATGGTTACTTAATGAATATGCGCCTTGTTAATTATGTTATTGATGGAAATGGCTGTTATCACAATTGCGACCAACACATCATTACTATTAATAAGTATTTTGAAATGGATAATAATTTTGTTGTTGTAAAAGAGAAATTGATTGATATTGAATATGTTGATCGCAGATATATTGGCATAGAAGATGTGCGCATTTTTATGACTGCTGATGATAAATTACAATTTATTGGAACGGGATTTCACAAAAATAATAAAATTGGCATCGTTGCTGGAAAATATGAACCTTTTGAAGAAAATAATGTTTTAGTTCCAAATGAAATTAATCCATCATTTACTGTTTCCGAGTGTGAAAAAAATTGGGTATATGTAAATGTAAATAATGAACTATGTGTGGTCTATAATTGGTTCCCTCTTAAATTGTGCAAGATTGATGAAGCCGTTGGGAAATTGAATATTGTTAAAACAATAGAAATGCCGCCTTTTTTTAAACATGTAAGAGGTTCTACCAATGGATTTCAGTATAAAAATGAAATATGGTTTATTGGACATGTAGTTTCATACGAACAACCAAGACACTATTATCACATGTTTTCAGTTTTTGATGAAAATATGAAATTATTGAGGTATTCTGCCCCTTTTAAATTTGATCAACATTGTATTGAATATTGTTTGGGATTGATAGTTGAATCAGACCGCGTTATTTGCACTTATAGCACGTGGGATAGAACTACTGATATTGCTGTATATGATAAAAAATATATTGACACATTGATTGCATATAGCTCCGATTAATAATTTTCAAGTATCGTTGAATTATGGTCGCAGTTATAAAGTGAAAATAAATCCTTGTTTTCGGAAAATACTTGATACCATATATTTACTTCCCACATGAGGGTTTGTTTTTCTTCAATTATTTTTATGCACTGTTTTTGCATTAAATCTGCGAATTTGACAAGCGCATCTGGGTTTCCCCCAAAAACACTTCCAGCAAAATACCAAGTTATATCTTTGTAAATATTTGTATTAAAATTTAACCGCATCACATCATACAATTCTGGGTTCCAAATAGACCCAATTCGCACATTGTCATACGAATTATTTTGTATATTTGACAATGCATTGCGCAATTTAATGACATCATTTTTAAACATGTGAATTATACCAAAATCAACCCAAATAAATTGGGAACTTTGAAACGGATCTAATTCAATGGCTTTTCTAACATGCTCCGTTTTACCGCAAATGGTAATCATATATTCTAGTGTGTCTTTTTCAGGATGAGTTGAATTTAACTGAAAATTTGTTATTTGATCTTTATATGCATATAAATAATTATCTGATTTTTTTATTGGAATAATAACTGTATTGTTAGTGTGCGATAAATCTGGAAGTTTCTCTATTATGTCTTCATCCATAAATATAATTTTGTTGATATTTGATTCTAATATTTTTTTCCCGTATGCAATATAATCGTCTACACTTCTATCTGAACGTTGATTTGCATTTGCTATAAAAGCTGAAACTAATGTTGTCATTTGTAATAATATAAAGAAGTTAATATTTATATTATTTTTGTGGTTTTTTGATTTTTGATTTTTGATTTTTGATTTTTGATTTTTTATTTTTTTTAATTTATAATTTTTTTTAATTTATAATTTTTTGGTTTAATGCCAAGTATATGGCCCGATTCCTTGAACATTTATAGATATCTTATCGGGTTCAACAATAATTTCATCTTTTGTTCCATACACGGTCCAATAAAAACTGCCATTTTTTCCATATACATGAAATTTATTTTTTTCAATCTCGGATGTTTCATATATATTGGGGTCGGTTCTCTCTTTGGAATAAATCGGTGTTACCTGAACGCTTAAATTGGTTGCAAGTTGTGCAAGATAATCTGGCAATTGAATTGTTACAGATTCATCATTATCAATAGTGGCTTTTCCGCGATAATATACACCTACTTCTGGTCCTTCTAAACAAGCATGAATCAAGTATTTTGATTCGTCTAATGGATGGTCTATAATGAATGACTTATCTATTTGTCCAGATGATGGTCCCGTGGGACCAGTGGGTCCAGTGGGTCCTATAGATCCTGTAGGTCCTGTAGGTCCCGTAGGTCCCGTGGGACCAGTATGTCCAGCGGCACCAGTATGTCCGGTATAACCGGTTGGTCCAGTAACGTCGCTTTGATTTCCGAATGGACCCAATGTGCCTATTGGGCCTGTAATCCCTATTTTACCTGTAGGACCGGTGCAATCTCTTCCAGTTGGACCCATCGGTCCATTTGAGCCAGATAAACCAACCTGTCCTCTAAGTCCCGTTGGACCGGTTAGCCCTTCAAGACCTCTTGGGCCTTCAACTCTTAAATCGCAGCATTTTTTTTTTCCAAAATAGCTTAAATATGGACTTGACATATAATTATATATTATATATTATATTAATATACTTTTTATATACTTTTGTGTTCTTTTCTAAAATTTTTATTTTAATACCATTTATACGGACCATTACCATTTACTACAATAGAATTTTTGTAAGGTTCTACTAAAATTTCGTTTTTCATTCCATACACATACCAGTAAAAACTTCCATTTTTTCCATAAACTGTAAAACTATTGTTTTCAATTTCGGAAACCTCAAAAAAATTTGGTTCGCTTCTTTCTTTGGAATAAATAGATGTGATTTGTATGGTAAAATTGGTTGCCAATGGTGCAACATAATCAGGTAACTGAATTGTAACAGATTCGTTATTTTCAATAGTAGTTTTTCCACGATAATATACCCCGGCTTCAGGGCCTTCTAAACAAGCGTGAATCAGATATTTTGATGCGTCTAACGGATGATTCACAATGAATGTTTTGGAACCAGTTGGCCCTATATTTCCAGTTGGTCCTGTTACCGTGCTTTGAGGGCCTGTTGGTCCCGTTACTGTGCTTTGAGGGCCCGTTGGTCCTGTTACCGTGCTTTGTGGGCCTGTTGGGCCGGTTGGACCCGTATAGCCCGTGGCCCCGGTTGGCCCTGTATTTCCAGTTGGTCCGGTAGGGCCTTGAGGTCCTTGGGGGCCGACAGATCCCAAACAGCTTCTTCCTGTAGGTCCAGTTGGACCAGTATAACCGACAAATCCTTGTATGCCTCTCGGACCAGGGGCGCCTTGAATGCCAATTGGACCTAAAGGACCCGCGCCTGGAAAATCACAACATCTTCGGGCGCCTAAATAATTGGAATAACTATTTGTAAAATTTGACATTATTATATTACAATACGATAATATAATAAAATGGATTAAATCTACACAGTTTTAATATTGAAACATCCAAAGACCGGTTCCTGTTCCTGCATAACTAAATCCCATATTATTAGGAATACTAGCATTTGCCATATAAATAAAACACTTAGATGTTCCAGGAGTCAATGTAACAGCACCGCTGGCAGAATTTCCTCCTATAAATACTCCGGTTCCATTTTTTGCATAACCTTGTGCAAAAGTAACGTTCCCGTTATTAGTTGAATTAACAAGTAATGTAAATATTATCATCCTTCCATCAATTCCCCCATTTATATTAGTAATAAACTTTGAATTTGATGTATTGGTATTTAAATAAATAACTGTTGCATTTGGTATATCAATAGTAAATATATTGTTATTTATTGTATATGCAGTTGGCCATGAAGTAATGTCCAATGTTGTAGTTGTAAGGGTTGTGTATGTTGCAACAGATGCGGCTGGACCAGTTGGACCTGTTACCATACTGGCTGCTCCCGTTGGGCCTTGTGGTCCAGTGCGTCCAGTTGGTCCTGTTACAGTGCTTTGAGGTCCTGTGACACCCGTGGGACCATTATATGCTAACTGAAATACATTTAAATGCATGCAAGAAGTTAAGTCTGATATTAATCCAGGTATTCCATTTACTTTTTCACCAACCCAATAATTAGCTGTATAGTTGTTTGGTGTTATGTATTTTACCTCCACATAATCATTTGCATTTAATGTCAAAATGCATGTTGTTCTAAACACATGACACTGTGAATTGGTTGTGGCGTTTGTTGTTTGGTCTGAAAACGTGCGGCTAATTGGAGAACCATTAACAAAAAACCTTGTTTGAACATTTATAATAAACGGGACCAAACTTCCATCCCAAGATGGAGAAATCTGTAGTTTATGATCAAAATGATATACACCTGCAGTTGAAACTGTTATTCGCGATTTTTTTAAACCAGTGTTTTTAAAATTTTGTTCAGTTCCATTTTGAACGGTGATTCCATTTGAAATTCCAACTGCATCTAGTTCTGACGTATTTAGTGTCCCCGAGGCTGCTTGCATTAATGCCGTTTGGTTATCTGTAATGGTAGTATTATAAAAATGACCGTGATTTGTTAGAACTCCACCTAGACCAGGAGTTCCTTGTGGTCCTGTTGGGCCTGTTACCATACTAGTCGCTCCCGTTGGGCCGGTTTGTCCTGTTGGGCCATTATATGCTAATTGAAATACATTTAATGAAATCGCTGGAGTTGGAGTTGCTAGAGGACCAATAGCATAATTGGCTCCTGCGCTGCCGCCACCAACAGTTATAAAAAACTTTACTTCTACATAATCTCCTCCTTTTAATGATAACGTGCTCGTTGATCTAAAAACTTGCACCTGCGACGTGGCCGTGGCGCTCGTTGTTTGGTTTGTTGTTGTATTTGGTTCAAGAAAACCGTTTATATAAAAACCTGTTTGAATTGTTATATTAGTTGGAATTGAACCATTAGTTGGGATAACCTGTAGTCTATGATCAAAATAATATACACCGGTAGTTGAAACAGTTATTTGAGTTTTAGGACTACCCCCAACAGTAATTCCATTTGAAATTCTAGTCGCATCAAAAACTGATGTATTAAGCGCACCGGGTGACGTTGCTGTTGTTGGGGAAAATAACGCTATATTATTGGTGTTAATGCTAACATTATAAAATTGCCCATAATTTGTTAGAACACCGCCTAGACCAGGAGTTCCTTGCAAACCTGTATCTCCTTTTAATCCTGTGAAACCTGTGGGGCCTGTATCTCCTTTTAATCCTGTGAAACCTGTAGGGCCTGTATGTCCTTTTATTCCCGTGAATCCTGTAGGGCCTGTGTCTCCTTTTATTCCCGTGTCTCCTTTTGTTCCCGTGTCTCCTTTTGTTCCTGTATCTCCTTTTATTCCTGTGTCTCCTTTTGTTCCTGTGTCTCCTTTTATTCCTGTGAAACCTGTGGGGCCTGTATCTCCTTTTATTCCTGTGAATCCTGTAGGGCCTGTGTCTCCTTTTGTTCCTTGAATGCCTTGTAATCCTGTTGATCCTTTTATTCCTGTGAATCCTGTAGGGCCTGTGTCTCCTTTTATTCCTTGAATGCCTTGAATGCCCTGAATTCCTTGCAAACCTGTGGGGCCTGTGTCTCCTTTTGTTCCTTGAATGCCTTGTAATCCTGTTGATCCTTTTATTCCTGTGAATCCTGTAGGGCCTGTGTCTCCTTTTATTCCTTGAATGCCTTGAATGCCCTGAATTCCTTGCAAACCTGTGGGGCCTGTGTCTCCTTTTGTTCCTTGAATGCCTTGTAATCCTGTTGATCCTTTTATTCCTGTGAATCCTGTAGGGCCTGTGTCTCCTTTTATTCCTTGAATGCCTTGAATGCCCTGAATTCCTTGCAAACCTGTAGGGCCTGTGTCTCCTTTTACTCCTTGTGGCGCGCCGACTGTTACACCACCATCATTTGAAGGCCCGGGTGGTCCAGTAGGTCCCGCCTTTCCAATATCACATGCAATCTGTTTTATACCAATCGTTGCACCGCATGTCACTGTATAATAAGGCGGCAAGTTGTGAAATGCCGCAACTTCAATATAGTCGCCGGCTTCAAAAGAATTGAGATATATATTTGGCGTTGATTCAATCATGGGAAAATTATATTCATTATCAGTAATAGAAATGCCAAAAATATGATTTTTTACCAATGTATTATCAATTTTATAACTATTTTTTTTCAAGTAGGATGTTAAAATATAATTTGACATGGGCGATTCTCTTGAAGATGTCGCTTGAATTTTAGAATAATACCAGATTTCATATACACCGGTTGTTTCTATTTTTATTTTTGTTTTATTTAAACCTCCTAAACCTAAAAGAGATATTCCTTGTTCATAAATTTTATCTGTAAATTGCATTATGGTGTCCGAATTTCCAATAGATTGCATATTTGTTTCCGATAAAATATATGATGCGGCTACATTTGTCCAGTTATTTGCAGGACCAGTTGGCCCTTGAATGCCCTGGGGTCCTTGAGCCCCAGCGGAACCCGGCTTGCAGCAATTTTGTAAATTATTTTTATGTGAATTTAGATAACTTGAATATGACGCCATATTATATATATTTATATTTAATATGCCATTTTCTCGCGGGTTCTTTCTCTCCTAATATCTCCTCTATATATTGAAGCGTTTTGCCCTGAACTCGTCATCATATATAGGGCGGATATTTTTTAAGGGTTATCGTCGTATAATTGTATCTTGTAATAAGTTCCGTTCAGTTTTATTCTTAAAAACTTACTCACAGGAGCACCAACAATAGCACTTTCCAAAGTAGTTCCTTCTAATTGAAGGTCGCCAATATCATTTACATCTAATATTATATTTCCGTCGCTCCCTCCTAGTGCTGATGTTAAACTAACCCCTCTGTCGGCATTCAAAATACAAAATCCATTCGTTCCACCAGAAGGAACATTCGCAGTAAAAGTAATATTGCCGTCTGTTGTAAGTCCAGTAATACTACCAGTAGTTCCAGCGGTTAAAGCAACATTTCGTTTAGATGCTATTGTTATATCACCATTTCCACTTGAAGCAGTTCCGTCTATTGTAATATCACCAGTAGAAGTTTTAAGAGAGTTTCCGTTTAAATCAAGAGGTCTAAAAGAGTTGTTCTCATTATCAGCACCATTCATTCTAAAAACTAAATTATTAACGCCGTTAATTAAACTATAAAAATCTAACGCTCCATCGTGATTTGAAGGGGCGGTTGTTGTAGTGATTGTGCTTTCAATTTTACCAAAGGTTCTTTCTACCCCAGCACTATCTAACGCATTAAAAAATACAGAACCAACTACATCATTAACAGCACCATTTCGCCCACTTTTAGTCAATTCAATAGAAGGGACACCTGTCGTAGAACCAGCAGTTGCATTAGAATTATTAAGTGTTAATTGAGGATTAGAAGTATAACCAACACCACTATTCGTAAGGTCAATTGTAGCATTCACACCAGTAGCGGTATTACCTAAATCTAATGTTTGTTGAAGAGTTCCAGCACCACCACCACCACCAGGACCAGTAGGGCCAGTTACTGTGCTTTGAGGTCCCGTGGGTCCTGTGCAACAAGGTCCTGTATATCCAGTAAAACCAGTAGCTCCTTGTAAACCTGTTGGTCCAGTGAAACCTGTTGGTCCTGTAACTGTGCTTTGAGGTCCTGTTGGACCTGTAACTGTGCTTTGAGGTCCGGTTGGACCTGTTACTGAAGGTCCTGTGTAACCTGTGGGCCCAGTTACTGTGCTTTGAGGGCCCGTGGGTCCTGTATTGCCTGTTGGTCCAGTTACTGTGCTTTGAGGACCCGTGGGTCCTGTTACTGTGCTT
>Ga0209443_1000890_pt1 | contig 19584 bp, 19 predicted proteins | sample LauGreBMM110DCMD_2_FD_187571 | JGI IMG/M metagenome (GOLD analysis project Ga0209443, IMG submission 187571) | Freshwater lake microbial communities from Lake Michigan, USA - Su13.BD.MM110.DCMD (SPAdes) (version 2) | ecosystem: Environmental > Aquatic > Freshwater > Lake | place: Lake Michigan... | reverse complement strand
GATGAGGGCATCCAGCGCACCACAGGAGGGTTATTATTTTTTTTTTGCAGAAGAAGCCTTTGCTGGAGTAAATTTGATATATGGCGTGGTAGTCATATTTATGTTATTTTTTTTTAGATATAAATAAAATGAATTTTATTCTCGAAGTACTAGCAGTGGGAATTGTAACAGCAATGGTAGGGTTTTTAACGTCAACAGTAATGATGTTTGTATTTGTCAAGAATTTTAAACTAAAAAAGTATCATTTCTGGTGGCAAGTTGTTTTAAGTTATTTCATAACAGGATGTTTGGTGCATATACTTTGCCAGGCTGTTGGAGTCAATGCCTGGTACTGCAAACACGGCGTAGCATGTAAAAATGTGTAAACAAAATTAAGAAAAATAATAACAAATAAAAGAAATATGATGCGCCAAGCACTGGAAAGGTATTTAAATAGAAAAGGAACTCATTTTTTAGATGTAACTTTATTTGATCCAGAAGTTTTGGAAGAGGTCAGTGTGGAGGACTATTTAAAAAGTAATACAGGAAAGGTGCTTGTAATTTTTGATGGTGACAGTAGGATAAAAATTGATAGTGTCTCCAACCAGATGTTACCTAGAGATGACCCAAACAATACGTATTATAAATGCGGAAACAAACTTAATGTGTTTGGGCCAGACAATGTTGACTTTACCATGCCATTAAGCCAGATTAAAACAAATAGTGGTCATACATACTACGTTGAACAAGGCAATTATATATTTATGCTTAATTCAAATTACAATGTATTTTATATTTCACCGACAGGAAGGACATTTGAGCGCACCGTAAATGGACAAGTCTTGGTTGATGGGAATAGGATATCGACATCGTATTGTCAAGGTGGAACGGATGTAAAAATTTCACAACTTGACGAATGTATTGACGAGTGTCCGCTGGTTCGCCAAGCAAAAAGAAGAAGACAAGACAACCCATACGATGCATTACAATATTATTTAGACGGGTCATATGAACTAATGTTAGACATAATGAACAACAACGAAGAATTTAAGCGACTTCCCAAGCAAAAAAAGAGAGCTCTGAAGGATTTTTTTAGTCATACTGGAGAGTTTAAAGAGTTTATTAAAGAATTTTAAAAATATAATTATACTTTTTTTTTGCAACAATGCTGAGGCTTTCAAGCGACGTAATTCAGTACATCCTAGAGATACTATGTGCGGAAAGTCCATTTCTTTTACGAGCATGTTACAAAATACAGCAATTGAGACCCATCGTATTGGACACCCTTCGAGGCTGTGAACGAATTACCTCGCTGATACCGATGCGGAACTTAGAACGCTTTGATTTGCACACCTACTTGCGCTTTGGCGATCTCTCATTTAATAGGGAGCAGCTGCGCAGGTTTTCAATGTTTCCCAAGCGGGTTTGCAGAGAAATCATGGGCAACCACAAACGCATAATATCGTTTACAGTTTTCTGGGAGTATGTTTGCCGCAACGGAGGCTTTGCCGCATTTGTTGCTGCGCGACCAGGCCTTCAGAAGCGCGCTGCCGCAAATTGGGAACGCCGCAACACTGCCATTTCGCTGCGGGAGGCCAACGTTATTGGTATGCTGAAGCAGCAGGGGCTTTCCTACAATCAGCTGCCAAGGGACATTATTTATGAGATTCGGTCCTACGTATCGCACTACAAGAGCATGGAACCCCGGATACAAGCCCTTCTGGTAAGGCTAGCCGCCGATATCAGGGCGCATCGGGTTTGCAAGCGGCAATTTCCCTGTGACCCTCGGGGGATTCCCGAGCTGTTGCACTACTGTTGCACTGCAAATTGTCTCTACGTGTTGATGAACTATGGCAATGCAGGCCAAGACTCTGTTCTCGTGAGCTATTCGCCCGAGGGAAAACTAATTAAGCTGCATTTTCGAATGTACGATGTGATTGATCTAAAGACATCCGAGCTTGGGGACATAATTGTGCTGGGTAGAGGCAGTGTGCTGGGCAGAGGCAAACTGCCGTGGCTACGCAGCTATACGGTTGACGGGTATGTTCTGTGGAACCTTATTGAATTTACCGGACGAATCTACAATCCCCAGCAGCTGCAGGTTGGTCGCAGTGGGACAAGCTATGTCAATGATCCAGTAACAATGAGTGTTCATCGGGTTTCGCCAGAGGGCGATGAACATGAAATGAGTCTGTACAGCCGAGGAGGCTCACCCGATGTGTTTTGTCTTGATGAGGCTGAGAATGTGTGCATACTTACACGCAACAGCTGCGTAATACATGTGTACAACTGGGCCTGTGAACAAATTGCGAATATACACTTGGGTGAAGTGGCATTGGTGCCGGTTAAGCTGATGTGTGTTTCTAATACAAACAAACAGTGGATTGTGGTTAACCATGGGAGCAAGTGCAGCAAGGTGTATGACAAAGAAGGTCAATTTCTGTACAATGTAGAAGTGTACGCCCAGCAGAACAACATAGCTGTGAACGAAAATGAAGAGATAGTGGCAATAATTAACGAGCTGGTGGTTTTTTTTTAATAAAATATTGCAGCAAACATTCCAGTGTTAATTTTTTAATAAAGTGGGGTAGCAAACATTCCAGTGCTTGAAATCCTCTAGCGGGACTTGCTTTGCCAACTGCAGACCTTCATGCCTTAGCTGGATGGTATATGGATCACCCGGATATCTTGCAAAAGCATCGCCCGTAATTTTCCAGTCCCGGTCAATTGATCCGCTGGAGCGCAGAACGTTGACCGAGTCTCCATACAGTGATATTAGCTGTTGTAGGGGAATAATAACCTGGGACTTCCAATTTAAAATAAGTTCTTCACACGCAGTACAGCCACAGCATTGCCAGCCAAAAAAACTAGTTAGGCTAATTGTTTTTGTTCCCTCGTGACACTTACTGCATGTTCCACAGGCGTCACAATCTGTTAGGCGCAGCATTGTCAGCTTGTGCGGTACTACAATCATTTAATTTTATCTATAATTTTATCTATAATATTTTATTCATTGATTTCATGCGCGCCAATTGCGGCAAATTTGCGCCGGCGGGCTTGCACTTCGTGCCGGAAGGCCCCACAATCGTCCGAAACGTCCACAACAAGCGGGGCCTGCTTCCCCACATGGTCCCGTAAAATACGGCCCACACACTGCACCAGACTCTCGGCGGGACTCACCAGAATCAGGGTGTCGAGCCGTGGGATGTCCAGGCCCTCTTTGCAGAGATCATAGGTGGCAAAAATAAGGGGCTGTTTGGCAGCCTCGTCGCGCTGCTCCTGGCTCTCGGCCCCGGTAAGAAAAATATTCCTAGAATTGTTTTGCAAGACTGTGCCGCAGAGCTCGGCGAGAGTGTGCAGGTGCGCAACCAGCTTTCCCAGCACCAGTATTCCTGCCCGGGCTTCTGTTCCTTGGCGCATGGCTAGTCCCGTAATGCTGGTCACCAGTAGTGCATTGCGGGCGGGAATGTTGGATAGCTGCACGATGAGTTGCATCCGCTCAACAAGGCTGCTGTAGCGGATGCGGCCGAACCCCGCAGGAATTGGGTATTTTAACATTATAAGACTCAGGTTGCTGCTGAGCGGGCGATAGGCCCGGAAGGCGGTGTCTCCGCCCAGGTAGTAGACGAGGCGCTCCTTGCCGTCGGGCCGCTCTGGAGTGGCGGTGAGCGCGAGCACACGGGCAGCGGCCAGCGTGCACATGGCCTGGCAAAAGGTTGGTGCAGCAAGGTGGTGTGCCTCGTCGACAATGAGCAGTCCGATGCGGTAAAGAAAGGCGGGGGGAGGGCGTCTGGCGTGAATGGCCTGCAGCGTGGTAAAGATAATGTGGGCGTCTGCAGGAAATGGGGCGGTGGGTTTTGGAAGCTGTGCGGTGCGGATGTCTGGGCTCAGGTCGTGGAGGGCGCGCTCAAACTGGATGGCCAGCTGCTTGTTTGCCACGAGAACGAGGGCCACGACCCCGAGCTGCTGGGCCACAAAGGCAGCGGTGCGAGTTTTTCCATAGCCACAGGGCAGACAGAGAAGGGCTCCGCGGGGTCGCTGGGGGGTTGCCTTGCGGAGGCGGCGCAAAATGATAGCGGCAGCCTCGGCCTGGAGAGGGCGCAGTGGGGTTTTGTCGTCGGTATCGATGGTGAATGCGGCGGGCGAGCCCATACACAGGGCGGGGACAAAAGAGACGTTGCAAAGGATATTTTGCAGCGGAAAGAATTTTGGGGTTCGAATAAAAGACTCGTTTTCAGCAAAGGCGTGGAAAGGAAGGGCAGATGAGTTTTTTTGCAAAGGCATGAATGTGAGGTTTTTCCGTATCAGGTTAAGTTCTTCGGCGGACAACAAACTCTTCTCTACTTGCTGCATGTTGAATTTTTTTTTATTTTTTTTTTGCAAAAAACACTACTAAAATGATTCCTAAAAACATTTTTCAGGTCTGGGTGGGCCCAAGCGATGCAATCCCCTGCTACGGTGCAACTTCTCAGGCGTCCATTGCCAAATACATGCCCTCGTGGACCTACAAGTTTTGGAAAACCGACGAGCTGGACCACTTTGTGGCCACCGAGTTCCCCGACATGCTGGAAATCTACCGCGGGTACCCCTACGACATCCAGCGGGCGGACGCGGCACGACCCATGTTGCTGAAAAAGTACGGCGGCTTGTACCTCGACCTGCACTTTGAGCTACTGGCACCCCTGGACGAACTCTTCGTCGCAGGCAACGAAGCCTACTTTTTGGCCTCGCAAAACACCTCGGTTGGCCTGCTCTCCAATTCATTGATGGCCGCAGTGCCCAATGCCCCCGTGCTCGAAGCCTACCTCCTTGAAATGCAGTGTCCTGCCCCGTGGTGGGCCTGTTGGAGCAAGCACTTGGTCGTGTACAGCACCACGGGGCCAATGGCGCTAACGAAGGCGGTGCACAAGTCTGGGCGGGTGTACGGGGCATTGCCCGTTAGGCGCATTACCCCGTGCTCCACGTGCAACCTGGAGTGCGATGCCACCGGGTTGATGCGTCAGATGCCCGGGAAGCTGTGGCACAAATGGGATTCGAGTCTGTTTCTTTTTGTGCAGTGCCATCCCTTTTGGTTTATGCTGATTGTGGTGGTGTTGCTTTTTGCGATTGGATATATTATAAAAGCATGCTTGCGCTACTCGCGATCGCGGTCGTCGGCTACATAAAGGTGCTTCGGCCAGAATTCAGCGACCAGCGCTGTCTTGGGGGAACGCTCTCGGGAGAGCAGTGCGGCGAAGGCAATGGGCTTGCGTACAAGGACTCGGCTCCACAGCCCGGGGACACACCGGAGCAACTGCGGCGGCGCATCAAGATTGCGGCCATGTCGTTTCAGCGCGAGGTGTCCTGGCGGCGGCCCATGCTTGTGGCTATTTTCTCTGCCTTGCTTTTCTTTGGGATTGGTTTTTTTCTGCAACCAACCCTGGCCTGGCCAACAATCGGCAACGTGCTTCTGCTCACGCTTGTGGTCTTTACTACAAACTACATGTGCGTTTGTTTCACCCAGTACCATTTCCACAGCCATCCAATTAAAAACATGCAGGAAAGCTTACGGGCGCTGAAAAGACTATAGGCTTGTTTTTACACAAAAATAAAAGTTTTTATTGTGATTTTTTTATTATTAATTTTCAAATCAAATACGCATCTTAAAATTATATTTCTATATAATAAAATACAGAGGGTTCTTATTGTCTTGAGTGTTATAAGCATTGTCCTGAGTATTGTTGCGCTGGTAATCGCAAACAGAAAACATCATGGCCACCACCACCATCACGACAATCTTTCAAATGTGCTTGTGCCACTAAGTGCTACGGACACGGTTGTTTATGCTGATGAAACAGCACCAGTCGTTAAGCCCAAAGTTCCTGGCTGGGTATTTGTAAACACTGTAAACACATCTAATGTTAGTAACAAAATCAACTGGTACTTTTACAATGCTGCGACTGCGCTAAATAATATAACGCTGGGCGCAGTGGCATCTTCCAAAGATCTGGGCTACTGGGCCGTCATTGTACCAGGCATTAAACCAACAACAAGTACTCAATTTCCTGTTTTGGCAATTTACACGTATCCACCAACAGGCGTAACAAACCAGTGGTACACTTCAAAGGTCACGTTTGACAGCACTGGTTCAGATCTTACGAAGTATGCTGCAAATAGTCCTGTGCTAATTTACACTGGGACTGATAACAACACGCATTTTCCCGCAATACCGGTTTCACAACGGCTCAAGTATACATACAATAGTGCTGCTAGTGTTCCGGCCAATAACCACAACCAACCTGACCCCAGTCAGCAGATTCTTATGGCTACGCTTGCGACTTACGGGGGCAATACAGCAACAGGAACTTACAATTTTGTGGCCAGGTATTTTGGTCTTACGTCAAAAGGATTTAATCCAACCTACTTGCTAATGAATAGTTAATTAAAAGTTATTTTGAGTTTTATATTTATAAGTTTTTAATTTGCATAAATTCCTTAAATTCTCCAAGCCTATTTCCTTTTATTTTTTGAGAATTATCTCCTTTAACCGTGAATCTATTGACTATTTCTCCACCTACCTTTTTTAAACAATGATTTGCTTCGGAAACACACACATTTTTTTTTCTACAATTATCATTATCAGGACAATATGTGTTATAAGATAAACCATTACTTACCCTATCTTTACACCTTAAGTCATTTTCTATGGGAATGCAGGTGTTTACACCATCATCAGCATCATCAGCTACATCATCAGCATCATCAGCAGATAGGGCATCATCCATTTCATCCATTTCATCGTCATCATCCATTTTATCCTTTTCATCGTCTTTATACTCTTGCTTAATAACCCTCTCCCAATAGTCCGGGTTTTCTTTGTTTTTTTCAAAAGCAGCCCAATGGTCCAACAAAACATTTAGTTTTTCTACACACGAAGCCATTTCTATTATATTATTTATTATATGAGTTTAATAAAATGTTTTTAAAATGGGTAGCCATTGCTGTCGTATGTGTCGCAGTACTGTTTGTATTGTGGCATGTGGGGCGCGGCATCCGGATTTTCCACAATGTTGTGAAACAACACCCGCCAAAGCTCTCGAAGCTATTGGGACAAAATCACGGACAAACCCACAGATTTCCCATTGACCTGGTGGTTACGTGGGTCGACTCGTCCGATGCGCACTGGCAGACGCAGCTCAGTGCCATTACCCAGAAACCAGAAGCGTCGCGCTACCCAAACCCCCAGGAGAGCAGCCGAGAAATCCGGCTTGCCATTAAATCATACCGCCGGTTTGCCCCCTGGTTGCGCTGCATTATTCTGGTGACACAGCGACCGCAAACGCTCCCAGATCTTTTAACAAACGTGGGAGTGCCGGTGCGGGTGGTGCACCACGACGAATTCTTTGAAGACCCGACGGTGCTCCCGGTCTTTAATTCCCACGCAATTGAGGCAAATTTGGCACGCATCCCAGGACTTGCAGAGCACTTTCTCTACTCAAACGATGATATATATATGACCAGCAACACATTTCCCGAGGATTTCTTTAGCAAAAACGGCGATCCCATTGTGGGGGCAACCCTTACAATGCCCATTTTTACACGAATAGGAAATTCTGGTTTCAAAAAAGCCTGGAGAAATCTTCGTCAAACGCTCTTTCCCTATGATTTAGTGTGTTTTTCGCCCGAGCATACGTTGGTGCCGCTACGGGTAAGCACAATAAAGAAGACCGTTGCGCAAAACAGCCAAGTGTTTTCCACAACAAGCTCCAAAAAACTGCGAGACGACGAGGGCCAGATTCCCCCAATTGGCTTTGTGGTAAACCAAGCGCTGTTGACGGGAAAGGCTCGGCACGACTGTCGTAAACATGTTAAAAAAATAGATTGCGTTCCCCAATTAATAATTAATAATGGGTATATGCCGAAATTTATAACGCAGTATCAATCAAAACTTCCCGCTATAACCACATGTATTAATAGTGAAAAGCACCTGAACTATAATTTGGTGCGCGTGGCGGAGCTATTGCTAGAAAACCCTGATTTTCGACAACACCGCGCACTGATTGTTGTGGCACATCCGGACGATGAAACGATATTCGGGGCACCTGTATTACTGGGTAGTTCGCATATAATGCTGGTGCTGTTGTCGCATAGTGCGCAGAACGGTGTGCGGCGTAAAGAATTTGACCGGATGGTTTCGATCCTGGAGCAGGAAGGCCACCAGGTCCAATGTCTTTACTATGACCTTCTGAAGGGCAAAAAAATAAATATGCAATTTAAGGATTTCAAATTCCCGGAGGAGGCAGTGGCAATGGCGCGGGACTGGAAGCCCGACGCGGTATACGGCCATGGCGCCGATGGGGAGTATGGCCACAAGAACCACATCCATGCACACCGGCATGCAAATTTGCTTGCGAGGGAGCTGGGAGTAGGCTTCCACAGCTTCCAAGAAGTTGCGATTCCCAAGGAATTGGCATTCGAGAAGGCGCAAAACCGCCTGTTGGCAGTTTATTTTGCACGCCCAAATTTGCTTAGCCACGTGCGAAAATGGAAATCTAAAAATAATATTTTATAATGCAAAAGCATCCTGACATGCAAGAGCGCACGCTGAATTTGTCCGCTTGCCAGCGAAAACAACGACGCCAGCGCACAGCAGACCAGGCATTTCGGATGGGAAATTTTGCCAAGGCACTTGTGCTGCGCGTGTTTCTGTTTAAAGGCTGTCGAGTTCTTGAGCTGGGCAGTGGCCCCGGCACCAATATTTTAAAGTACGAGTTGTCAGCCCCTAGTTTTGTGGCGTTTGTGGACGTGGACGAGACTGCGCTTCAAGAGACCCGAGTCCGGTTGTCGGGGCGGCGTGGTCAACCGACGGCCCTATCAGCCTACCAAGTAGTAAACTGGGATTTTTCTGCAAATTACCTACCAATGGAGTTGATTATTGCGCAGCCCTACGATGTGGCAGTAGCATTCTACTCGCTGCAGTACATTGGGCGATCTGTTGAGGCGGGTAGGCAATTTTTTATAAATATCAATACGCTGCTGGGGCCAAGTGGGATTTTACTGGCAATTGTGCCCAATGCGGAGCGGCTGCGAGCAGCGAGGATTCCCGGATCGCTGTTTAATGTTTCGTTTTCTTCCGACGATTATGGGGGATCTTACCAGGGCTACCGCTTTCAAGTTAAAGGTCGAGCGCCATTTCAAGAGCATACGCTTCAAATAGAAGACCTAGTGGAGCTTGCAGCGCCGAATTTTGTTTTGCAATATGCAGCGCCAATGGAGCGCGTGGTATCGCAGTTTTCGCAGCAATATGCAGTGCTTTCGGCTTCGTTACGGAAATCAATGTTGCAGGGAGACCAGCTATCTGATGCCGAGAGCGAGTTGTTTAATCTTTACGACGTTTTGATATTTTTTCGAAATAAAGCTTAATTAAAATTAAGGAATTTGTAGCAATTTATTTTTTATTTTTGTAAGGTCTACCTTTATTAAAGAAATTGTTAAATTTTGAGATGATATTGATTTTTTTGTTTCTTTGATTTCATTTAATATTTCTTGTAAGAAAGTTTGTGAACTTGCAAACTGCAGATTTAATTTTTTATTTTCTTCTAATAATTTTAAATTTTCCGTTTCCAAAAGAGAAGCATTAAAAAGTTTTTTTTTAATCTCCTGCACAAGTTGCTGTTTAATGCAATTGCTTTGCAATTCTGAGTTGGACGAAATTTTCTGGTTTGAAATATTATTTAAAGTGTGAATATTAGCAGCAAAACATGTTTTGGGCAGAAGTTTTGAAGGGTTTAAATCCCCCTCTTTTTGCAAAATGTTTGCAAGGTATTTTTTTGCTAAATCAATTCTTAAATCATCCATGTGTTTATTAACAATAATTTTTTTTTAAAAAACCAGCTTGGCCATTGTATAAGGAATTATAAAATTAATATATTATACCGCTGTTGTTAAGTAGGTAAAAGAATAAGTAAATGCTAAATCAGGTTGAGGCGAAACAGGATTTTCAGTCATCGTTGCCAATTGAAATACAATTGTAAGACCACCCTCCATTCGATGTTTTTGTAAATAAAGACCGGGATTTTTACCTCCAGTAAACATAGCACTACCAACAGTACTTAAAAGATACGCATTCTCGTCAAATGGTAATTCAGGAGGAACTGATAATATAAGGTCTCCAACATCGTTACCTCCTGAATAATTAGACAATAACGTACCATATACAGTAACTATATCATTTAATTTTGTAAACAGAGCTGTTTGCACAGTAATATTATCAAACAAAGAAGGTTCAGCGAAAATAACGACTGGAGTGTATGAGCCAGTGGTTGGTCCTGGTGAACTGCCACCAAACTGGCTCAACTCTCCTGTAATTGGATCAACATATACGACATTTTTTGCAATTGGATTGATGAGAGGAAGTTTTAGAACAAGATTGTCTACAGAACATTTGTAAAAAACAGCTCGTCTAGCAGCAATGCTTTCAAGCGCAGAATCCCTTCCAATTGAAGATTGTAACATTTATTTATGTTTTTTATTTATTTTTTTTTAAAAAATAATTACAGCTACACTTGATCCAGCAGGTAGTAGACGTCAGAATAGAGCTGCATTATAGCAGAGCCATCAAGCGCCTCGGGTTGATGAACCTCACTGGGCATATATTCGACCGGAGATGAGGGACGATAAGGCGTATTCTTTAAGAATTTGGGCACATTGGTGGTAACCTTGCATGAGAAGGGCGCACTTGAGAATGGAACCAGTAAATTAGCCAGCTGAAAAATTCTTATCAGAGGCGATTCATTACTGGCTACCAGCGGTTGTGACACTGCGTTGGGAATTTGCACCACCAGTGTCCCATTGTGTTTTTTTTGATTCACTGCAATCGTATCGAACGCCCCAGTGCCCATTGGCGGAAGCAAGCCCAAAAAAATGTTTTCCGAAACGCCCCGCAGATAGTCGGTTTCATTGCGCAGTGCTCCGTCAAGAAGCTGGTCAACGGTTGCTTCAAATGAGGCCCGTGCCAGGATCCCGGTGTTCATGTTCTTGTTGAGCCCATGGCGACTCAGCGGCACAATGGCTCCAGTTTGCAGCATCACGTCCACAATTAGCTGAAAATGCCGGTCATGCACAAACGTGCCTTCAAATGAGAGTACTTGCCGCAGCTCAGAAAATAACATGTTGCCCGCTGCCTCAACTCCCAGACAGGCGTACGTTTCATGTAAATTATTGCTATAGGCCCCAGCCAGGTCAAAGTACTCTTCATTGGCTTCCCCAAAGAGTGTGAGCAGACAACTGCCCCGAGTCAGCACAATCTGCGGCGTCGTGGAAGCAATTGGGGAAAAACGACTGACCGCGCTCGAAGGCTGGTTGATAGCTTCCGTAATGTCGTCAAATGCTTCGCTGCCACAAATCCGAAAATTTGCATAGTAATTCTCCGCCAATGGCTTGTGGGGTAGAGCAATCCACCACGTGTCGCTACTGGGCAGCGAGCAAAGGCCATTGCGCGGACACAGCAACGAGCGCACATAGCTTGGCGAAATGTCTTCGGCAACACAGAGCGCCATATCAAGAATAAGGATGTCGTAGCGCAGCTGCGATGCCAGATTGACCTGGGGAATAAGCTTCTTGAGGTGGCTGGCCGTGCAGTTGCGCTGTTCCCGGAGCAGCAGGAGTCCAAGACGTCTTGAGCGCAAGCTCCGCAGGGCAATTTTGGGGGAGGCGGTGCTGCGCAGCGGAATAATCATTGCGGGGCTGAGGGACTCTGATGATGCGTCGGTTAGCTCCTTAAGACGGGGCAACCCCAATGTTACATTGAAGGAGGCAACTCCGGCATAGTGAAAGGTGTTCAGGGTGAGCTGGGTTGCTGGTTGGGCAATGGACTGGGCAGCCACGATGCCCACCATTTCGCCGGCACTGACGAGAGCCCGACAGTGGCGGTCCAAGAACTCCCGGAAGAGACGTCGTCGGGCTGCATCCGACTTGACTTGGCGCAGGAAGGGTTTTGTACGCAAACACCATACTATTGCGGCCTGGTACATGGAAGAGCCATAGTCGCCCGGACCGCCTAGACAGTCCAGGAGCCGGTCAAGCCTGTCGTTGTGCTCGTCCGCATCGTCCGCATCGTCCGCATTTTCAGCCAAATCGGCATTTGCAGCCAAAAAGCACAAGCGCTCCACATCGCAGGGAATGTAGACGGTGGTACACTGGCGGGCAATCACAAGCGTGCGGTAGCAGGCAATCCGGGGGTCTTCGTCTTGTTCGGGGGGAGCCAGGTATGCGGCTAGCGAGGCCCGTTCCAGCCACATTGTATCGTAGCCGTCGTTGCCATAGCGGAATTGAAGGATTTCGCCAAATGCGTTGCGCACAGACTGGTCGCAATTTGTCTTGACGCTCTCAAAACCCTTGGCAAGACGCCTGCCTAGGTAGCCAGTTTCTGCGGTCTTCACCGCAGTGTCGACAATGCCTTCGCGACCAGACATTGCGTGGTGGAAAAATTCAGTGGACGTCAGCCCCAACGAATACGAGCTGCGCACAAAACCAAACCGAGAGCAGCTGGTGTCCGAGGGCCGGAATGCAGGCAGCGTGCCTTGGGTGCGGGCCCCATTCACATTCTGTTGGCCAACGGCACACCGGATCTGGGTCAGGTTAACCGAATTGCCCTTGGCCCCGCTGGCCGCCATCAGCACTATTGCGTTGGTTTGTCCGGTCTTGCGCCCTGCAATAGTCGCCAACGAGCCCAGCAGACTGCCGAGCGCACCGTTCTTTACACTGTCCGAAGCCCCACTACAGTCTATTTGGCCTAAAGACTCGTCCAGAAATGATACTACCGCTTCGTCGGACTCCGCATCCATCAGACAGTCGTCCATCGTAATGCTGAAGCCGCGCATACTCACATACGCACAGGCAACCCGCTGCAGGTTTCCCAGAAGTTGTACCGCGATGTCCCTGGAGTAGTCCATTGCGGTGGCGGCCAGAATGGCGTGAAGTTGCGAGCGGGCCAAGCGTCCCGAGAGCAATTGGCCCGAAACAATGCGCACACTGCCGTCGTCCGTGTAGCAGAAATCGGGCTGTAAAAACGCGGAAATGACCCCGGCGCCGTTGTGGGGAAGGCCTGGCCGCAAGACTCCGTCGGCGGAGAACACCAGTTGGAAGACGCTGGCAGTGTCAAGCAGGGCGGGCTCCGAAAGCAGATAGATTCCTAGCGCACAGTCCTGGACGGCACCAAGCGACAGGCGGGAATTTTGGGGCGAAATTACATTCTTGGAGACGGCCAGAAGTTCCTGCAGCTCGGCGGCGGCCTCCCAGGTTGTTGGCAGGTGGAGGTTCATTTCGTCGCCGTCAAAATCGGCATTGTAAGGAGGACACACGGCTGGATTCATCTGAAAGGTAAGCTGCCCAGGCGGCAGTATTTTTGCCCGATGGCCCATCATGGACATGCGGTGCAGGCTGGGGTGCCGATTCATACAGACATAGTCGTCGTCCAGCATGGTGCGCTCGACCTTCCAGCCGACCTTTAGCATGCTCCCAATGGATGCGACATTGCGATCGTCAATTAGCACCCGACGCACACTGGGCTGCAATTCGTCGGAGATGTGCACATACTTGATGGTGCCGTTGCGGAGCCGTGTTTGCATAAGCTCGAAATTGAGGGCGTTCACAAGGTCTGGCTTGAGCAGGGTTTCCGCAATGCAGAGCGGCACGCCGACTTGGTCCACATCAATAAAAACATTGGGGGTAATGACGTCGCGTGCGCTGAAATTAACCCGCTTTCCCATCAGGGTGTTGCGCACACGGCCATTTTTGCCAACAAGGCGGGTGCGCAAGTCCCGGGTGGTTCCTCCGGTCCGGTTGGTTGCTTTTTTTTCGCCTCGGATGTCATTGTGCATGTAGCTACTCACGGTCCACTGCAGCTCGGCCAGTAGGGCTGCGTCAGTCTTGCCAAAAATGTTTGTCGGGGCTGCAATGGCGTCGCGCAGCTTTGTATTGGCAATGACGATGTTGGCGAGGAGGCGCGTCAGGTCATCCTGGCCTCTGGCCTGGGAGCCCAGGTCGTTGACCATTGCTGGGCGGACACAGGGCGGCGGAACAATCATAACAGTCAGAATGGCATTTTTGATTTTCAGGATTTCGGCAACAAGCTCCTCGCTCGAATCCTGCAGCATGGCCCGCTCAAAAAGGGAAAGCGCTTTTGCCGCGGGCAGCGTGCGCGAGCGCTTTCCGGCCGCCTCGGGCCACTGCACGCGCACCTTGTGCCCATCGGCCAGAAATTGGGCAATGGGGCCCGCTAATGGTGGTTATATATTAATAAAATTAATATGAAATAATTTAATTTAAAAAAATTACCGCACACGGAACAGCACTGCTTTGCGGAGAGCAGGGTGGTCGCGGCGTTGGTACTGGAGCAGGAATTCATGGAATTGCGGCTAGGAGGTCGTTCCAATACATTGGATTGCTGAACAGCCGTCGCAGGTTTGACGACGCGGGCGCACCAGTAGCAGAGGCGGCGCAGCATCTTGACAATTTTTTTGATGAAGCCAAAATGGTAGATGGGTGCAGCAAATACAATGTGGCCGAAATGGCCCGGGCAGTGCAGCAGGTCGTTCTCGCAGGTGGCGCAGCGAACCCGGCGGTCCAGGGAGCCCATGAAGAGGCTAAGGACGCCATTTTCGTCGGGGAGACGGGCCTTTGGCTTGACAAGGCGCGGCGAAGTTATTTCCACGACCGAAAGCTTCAGGATGTCTTCTGGGTTTGCGATCTTAAAAACAACACGGTGCGGCATTTTTGTTTTTGGTTGAAAATAGTTTTTGTATTTTTAACTAAAAATATGCTAAAAATAAATTAAATTTTATTTTTTATTAGAAGAAAAGAAGTTATTTCCACATGTCCATTAAAAAACCAATAGACATTTCCACATCCATCGCCATGATTGCCATAGGAGTAGTAGGCATCTTGCTCATGCACTCCACTTCAAAAATCGACACCGCTATAAACGATCCAAACAACCAAAAAGATGCCCCGCTTAAAAATAGCACTACAAACTCCTCCAGAGGCCTTTTGGTCATTTCAACAATCTTAATCGTTGTCGCCGCCGCTTACTTTTTTACTAATCTTTCCTTCCTTGCCGACTGCAACTGCCGCAAGGTCACCGGCCTAAACAACATCGTTTACAGCTCACTCTTCCTGGCCCTTGGCATTGTTGTGCTCGTGCTCTCCGGCATTATTCGAAGCAATAGCAAGAAAAGCCACGCAATCACTAAAAACCTCACCGGACTAAACGTACTGGGTGGAATTCTGACCGCAGTCGGGTCCCTCTATGTCGGCTTTGAGATCTATCGCCTCTCTCCTCACAACCAGTTCGCCGCAGGCAAGCGCGCTGGCACAGACTCGGGCCAAAATGTTCCTCAACAATAACATTTTTTATCTTCTTAAATACCCCAATGGCGTGCTATTCCACGGGTGTTTGTAGGGAACTGCGTCTTGTACGTGCCGCATCGTGGCCATATTCTCCAGCAGGTCAAAAACGGGCTCGCTGAGCTTGATAGATTTTAGGGTGTGCAGCACTTCCAGGAGCCCGGGAATCTCCAGGATTTTGAAGCACAGGACCGACACGAGTGTGGTTTCGCGGCCAGGGGGTGATACCCAGAGTGGCCCACTCTGGTTGTAGCCCAGGTTTGTTAGGATGGATTGTAGCTGATTTGTGGCAACGCGGGCGCGGCGGCGTGTGGAGCTGTCGCTGGTTTGCGTTGTGCTTGTTGAAATATCAAAGACAATTGCGATGCGTTCCATTTATTTCTTGGCAAATAAATTTGAAAATAGTCTGTTTGTGCGCGCCAGATTTTGCAATGCTAAATTATAGTTTATTATTTGCTGAAGCTACAGTTTTCTCTATTTGTTCAACAATGTAGTTTTTTACCTCTATTGAAGGTTTAAATATTCCCGATCCAAGAGTATTTTCTTTTGAATCCCAACTTATAATAACATCATCATAGTTTCCAGTTTGTAATAATCTTAAAAGAGTTTGCATTGAATTATCAATAGGGGTTTTTGTAATATTTATTAGTTGTTGATATCCTTGCGAACTTTTACCAGTTGGTACACCGATAGCCCTTGGAGGATTAGAGCCTTGATATTGTCTTATTACTGCATTTCCACCACCGGGATTTCCTGGAATTTTATTTGTAAAAAAATCATAAAATTGCTTTTCGTTGTCGTTAAAAACGAATAATGAGCGTGAAAATTCTGGTTGTTTGATCATCCAATTGAAGTCCCCTTCTTGTTCTGATTTTGTAAAAATACTTTTTTTTATTTTAATTGGTTTTAAATTATTTAAATTTATGTTTGTGCGTGCCAGATTTTGCAATGCTGTTTTAAACGACGCAAATTGTTCGTTTCCATCAATAGTGGGTTTTCCATCCCCTCTTAAAAAGTAATTGATGAAATAACTTGCTTTGACTTGATCAGCAACTGGCAATACACTAGTGTTCCACCCACCACCTGTTGGAATATTTCCGGCATCGTCTAGAAATCCGGCCAGTTTGTTTATTACATTGCACCAGTTGTCTAGGTCACATGTGCTGAGCAGTGCCGTGACTTGTTGTTGGTTGGAGTTGTCGAAAATAACTTTGTAGGGGTCATTTTCGCCTGCAGTTCCATTAGTTTTAGGGAAATACCACCAGAACCAATGTTCTTGTTTTCTTCCATCTTTCAATCCCTCGGTCATTACATAATTATAATTTAAGCATTGGGTACCTATAAAATTTCTGTTGTAAAGGGAAAGAATTGTGGGAAACAAACGCAATTTTATTATTGGAATGAGATTGCGCATTCTTCCGTTAAAATATGAGAGTTTATCATCACTTCTTAAATACTGTTGAACTTCATATCGTCTACTTTCTAAGAAATCATAAACCTTATTTTCAGATGCTTCGGTTACTGGAATGTTTGTCATTACAAACAAATATGTGGCAACAAACGCAGGGCTTCTGTCTTTTCCTTGCTGACAATAAACAGATACGTTTTGTTTTTTTGAAATACGTTCGTTTATATTTTTAATTGCATCAACAGCCCAATTTACAAAACTCATTTGATCTTCAAAGCTCTTAAAATCATCAGGGCCAATATCCATAAGTATTGAATCTTGACTACAAAAGTTTGCAGACTCAGTATCTTTGCCACACCCTACACAAAATGTGTTAAATGTTTTTGGAAAGTCACCATAATTATCTATAAATCCTGTATCGTTTGCTTTTCCCAGATAAAGATAATCTATTATTTTAATTCTATTTTTACTATTTATTATTTTATTTTCTTTTGTATCATTTGTTGGGCGCGTGTAATTATTATTCATTATAAGGTTTTTTACACCATCCCAATACTCACGCTGTTCTTGTGTTAAACACCTAGCTTCTATACATTCAAGCATGTTGGAAAAAGTATTATTAGCTACACTCGCAGATTCTTGTAATTCGACACACATATTATTATCCCTGCACCCGAATGAATTTTGGCCCAATGTTTCGGGTGCTACAGGAGCAAGAAGAGGAGCAAAAAATTCAGCACTAGTCATTTGTGAATAATTAATTTTTGTTCCTTCCATATTTTTTAATGCATTTTTTGCCTTTTGTATGGCATCATCATCATATGCATGTATAAATACATTTACATTACACCCGTCAAGGGTATCACGCACAGCTTCAAAGGCCTTTTGCAACGTATACAATGGATTATTAAAAGCTCCTTGCCCCACAAGGGTCAGGTGAAGGTTAACGTTTTCATTTCGTTTAGTACTTAATAAAGCCGCAATTTGACAGATTGCCGTGTATTCGGCAACAACCAACAGCGTTGTTAAATTTTCAGAAAATGTGCCTTTGGGGGGGGATTCAGAATATTTCTGAAAAGAAGGAGCAGCACAAAAAACTTGTAGTATTTTTGAATTTTTGTTAAAACTAGGGTTGGGTTGAGTCCACTGAGCCAAAACATTCAACTCCCAAATCTTATTTTTAATGTGTGCTAAATACTCATTTCTTAACTTTTCCATATTCGGTTTTCCAACATAAATCACAGCTGGTTCTAAATAACCATCATTATACCCAATAGTAAAAATAGGTTGTGACTGTGTAGGAGGTTTGTACTGATGGTCTCTAAGAATCAAGGAAGACAAACAAGCCAAAGAGGCTTTTGGACCTTGTGTAGGGTCGTTATAGTAGGTTGTTATATTTGAATACTGGTTTGTTTGTGACTCAAGAAAATTAAATTGGCTTGCAACTTGTTGTATTGAATTGTCTGCAAGGGGCGATTGGGGAAATCGTGCAGCGTCAACTCCCTTAACAAGATAGTAATTTGGGTTTTTACTAATACTAATATGTTGTAATTCTAAAAACTTATTGTTTAAAAAACCAATAGAAGTTGTTTGGAGAGGTTTATTACCAGTCGCTAAATTTATGTTATCTAATATATTTTTTATTTCTTCTAATATTGGTTTTAAATTTACAAAATTAATATTTGTTTTAGGTAAATTATTATAAATAAGGTTATCTTCAGGAACTACATAACCTTTTAATAAACTTTGATAGTAGTTTTCTTCATCTGAAACAATAACTTGTGAATCTTTTTGTTTAGATTTTGAAGAAACTGCAGTGAGTGATGTATAATTATCTAGCAAAGTCTCGTAATCTTCAAAAAGCTTTTTCAAAGCTGTAACAAAGGCCATTTTTAATAATAATAGCATTTTATAATTTAAAAATTAAACTCAATTGGCAACAGCGTCAATATTTTCAACAGAATTTTGTGTGGGGCAATCAGCCATATTCTTTTTATAGACACAAAAAAAGAGCAACTGCCTTTTAACGCAGGTTTCTTAGGAATTCAATTTTGATTTTACAATGGAGGCGACAAGGCAACTGCAGTTTTAAAAAGTACCCCTTGACAATGCCCGATTGGTTCGGCCACCACAGAATCGTTGATATGCACAATCCCAAACATCATCTTCCTTATCTGTATCTGGATCTATATCATTACGTATACTTGCCAAAGCTTCCTGCATTTTCATACTCCTAAGTTTGTTTTGTTCCTCAGCTTTTAACCGAGCAAGTCTCTCTACTTCTTTTTGTTCCGCAGCTTTTAACAGAGCAAGTCTCTCTAGTTCCTGAATTTCTTCGGGTGATAAATTATTTTTTTTTTCTTCTTCTTGTCTTTTCTTTTCTGCTTCTTCTTGTCTTTTCTTTTCTGCTTCTTCTTTTATTCTGGTAGACTCAGCCTTTTTTGCTTCAATAATTGCTTCATCCAGTTGTTGTTGTTCTGGTGTATTTTCTATCCATTCATTAAGATTTGCTAATTCTTTGGCTTTTCTTTCTTTTTCAGCATTTTTGTTTCTTTTTCTTATACTTTTTTGCATAGGGGTTAATATGACTTGGGGGTTATACTTTCTCCCTTTATCGGAAGGAGGAACGCGCACAACACCTCTTGATTTCTCTATTTCCTCCATCAAACCAAGGCTTAAAGTCTGTCTTGCGGGGTTTTTTTTAAACAATTGTGATGGCGGCGGTGGTGGCGGTGGTGGCGATGGTATATAAACCCCTTTACCCTGTGGCGGTGGTGGCGGTGGTGGCGGTGGTGGCGGTGGTGGCGGTGGTG
>Ga0209443_1000887_pt1 | contig 19614 bp, 12 predicted proteins | sample LauGreBMM110DCMD_2_FD_187571 | JGI IMG/M metagenome (GOLD analysis project Ga0209443, IMG submission 187571) | Freshwater lake microbial communities from Lake Michigan, USA - Su13.BD.MM110.DCMD (SPAdes) (version 2) | ecosystem: Environmental > Aquatic > Freshwater > Lake | place: Lake Michigan... | reverse complement strand
ATCATTAAATACAAGAGTTACATCAAATACATCTAGTATTACAACTAATACTGGTGACATTGCAACGAATAGAGCAAACATTACTACAAATACAAATGCGATAGCTGCAAACACGTCAAGTATCACTGCTAATACAACAGATATAGCATCATTAAATACAAGAGTTACATCAAATACTTCTAGTATCACAACAAATACTGGTGACATTGCAACGAATAGAGCAAACATTACTACGAATACAAATGCGATAGCTGCGAACACTTCAAGTATTACAACAAATACTGGTGATATTGCAACGAATAGAGCAAACATTACAACGAATACAAATGCAATAGCTTCAAATACTTCAAGTATTACTGCTGAAATAACAAGAGCAACAAATACCGAGGCTGGATTAGATACAAGAATTACTTCTAATACTTCAAGTATCACTACAAATACTGGTGACATTGCAACGAATAGAGCAAACATTACAACGAATACAAATGCAATTGCAGCAAATACTTCAAGTATTACTGCTAATACCACAGATATTACATCATTAAATACAAGAGTTACATCTAATACATCTAGTATAACCAGTATTACCGCTGATTTATTACTAAAGGCTCCGTTGGCTTCGCCATCATTAACAGGACTACCAACATCGCCTACTGCTAATGCTGGAACAACTACAACACAAATTGCAACTACTGAGTTTGTCCAAGTAGCAGTAGAAAATGGTGTTCAATCAGGAATAAGTGCATCTTCAACACCTGATGCTACTTCAACAACAAAGGGTAAACTTAAATTGACAAATGATTTAGGAGGCACTGCTGATTTGCCAACTGTCAATAGTGTTGGAGGTGTTTTTTCATCAACTATATCAACATTCCCAACTTCTATTGCGTCCAATACGGCAAGCATCACAACAAATACTTCAGATATTGCTTTAAGAGCAACAATCTCATCACCCTCATTTACTGGTACACCAACTGCGCCAACAGCTGCGCCTGGAACAAGTACGAGTCAATTAGCTACAACTGCGTTTGTTTCTTCATTGGTTGGAGGCGCTGCTACGCCAGATGCAGATGCAAATACAAAAGGTAAGATTCAATTAACTGGAGATTTAGGAGGGGCAGCTGGTGCGCCAACAGTTAATAAAATTGGTGGTAAGCCAATTTCATTAGGTGGTGATTTAACCACAGCTGGTGGGTTTACTACTGCAGGTACTTTTACAACAACATTAACTGCTATTGGGACTACAAATGTTACTTTACCAACAACAGGAACTTTAGCAACAATTGCAGGAACAGAAGCGTTGACGAATAAAACAATTAATGGCGTTACACCAACATCATTGGCAAATGGTTTTAAAATTGCAGGTGGTACATCTACGAATACAACATTAACTGTTGTGGGAGATGTAACAGTTGGAGGGATTAACTCTGGAGATCAATTGATTACATTAACTGGTGATGTGAGTGGATCAGGTACAGCAACTTTCCCTACGACCATCAATTCTGTGGGAGGAGTAAACTCATCAACCATTACAACACTTCCTACATTAATAGCTTCTAACACTTCAAGCATTACAACAAATACTTCGGATATTGCATTAAGGGCAACTATAGCATCACCTTCATTTACTGGTACACCAACTGCGCCAACAGCTGCACCTGGAACTAGTTCAACTCAATTAGCTACAACTGCGTTTGTTTCTACCATGGTAGGAGGTTCTTATACTCCAGATGCGGATGCAACAAATAAAGGTAAACTTAAATTGACAAATGATTTAGGAGGTACAGCAGATTTACCTACAGTAAATAGTGTTGGAGGAGTAATCTCATCAACGATTGCAACTTTTCCTACATCAATTGCATCGAATACGGCAAGTATAACATCTAACACAAATTCAATTGCTGCAAATACTTCGAGTATCACAAGTAACATTGCAGATATTGCCACATTAAATACAAGAGTTACATCGAATACATCTAGTATTACTTCAAATACAGGTGATATTGCGACCAACAGTGCTAATATTACATCGAATACCAATGCAATTTCTGCAAATACAGCAAGTATCACAGCTAATACAAATTCTATTGCAGCAAATACAACTAGTATAACAAATAATACAAATTCAATAGTTGCAAATACATCAAGCATCACAACAAATACTTCAGATATTGCTTTAAGAGCAACTATTGCATCACCTTCATTTACTGGTACACCAACTGCGCCAACAGCTGCACCTGGAACTAGTTCAACTCAATTAGCTACAACTGCGTTTGTTTCTACCATGGTAGGAGGTTCTTATACTCCAGATGCAGATGCAACAAATAAGGGTAAACTTAAATTGACAAATGATTTAGGTGGTACAGCAGATTTACCTATAGTAAATAGTGTTGGAGGCGTAATCTCATCAACGATTGCAACTTTTCCTACATCAATTGCATCGAATACGGCAAGTATAACATCTAACACAAATTCAATTGCTGCAAATACTTCGAGTATCACAAGTAACATTGCAGATATTGCCACATTAAATACAAGAGTTACATCAAATACAAATAGTATTACTTCGAATACAAGTGATATTGTAACCAATAGTGCAAATATCACGTCTAACACCAATGCAATTTCTGCAAATACATCAAGTATCACAGCTAATACGAATTCTATTGCTGCAAATACAGCTAGTATAACAAATAATACAAGTTTAATTGCTTCAAATACAGAAGATATTACTTCTTTAAATACAAGGGTAACATCAAATACGGCTAGTATTACATCAAATACAAATTCAATAGCTGCAAATACTTCAAGTATAACAACAAACATTTCTGACATTGCATTGAGAGCAACTATTGCATCACCGTCATTCACTGGTACTCCAACTGCTCCAACTGCAGTACCAGGAACTAGTACGAATCAATTAGCGACAACTGCGTTTGTATCCACATTGGTGGGAGGCTCTTATACCCCAGATGCAGATGCTACAAATAAGGGTAAACTTAAATTGACAAATGATTTAGGAGGTACAGCAGATTTGCCTACAGTAAATAGTGTTGGAGGCGTAATCTCATCAACGATCGCAACTTTCCCTACATCAATTGCAGCGAATACTGCAAGCATAACATCAAACACAAATTCAATAGCTTCAAATACTTCGAGTATCACAAGTAACATTGCAGATATTACGTCATTAAATACAAGAGTAACATCAAATACTTCGAGTATAACTACTAATGCGTCTGATATTGCAACCAACAGAGCTAATATCACGTCGAACACCAATGCAATTGCAGCAAATACATTAAGTATTACATCTAATACAAATGCAATTGCAGCAAACACTACAAGCATAACAGCTGAAATAACAAGAGCTACGAATGCCGAAGTAGCATTAGATACAAGAATTGCTTCGAATACTTCAAGTATCACAACAAATACTTCGGATATTGCATTAAGGGCAACTATTGCATCACCTTCATTTACCGGCACACCAACCGCTCCTACAGCAGTAGCAGGTACTAGTAACACTCAATTAGCAACTACTGAATTTGTTTCAAATGTTTTGCTTAGCGGTGTTGTTACCCCAGATGCAGATGCTACAAATAAGGGTAAACTTAAATTGACAAATGATTTAGGTGGTACAGCAGATTTACCTACAGTAAATAGTGTAGGTGGAGTAAGCTCATCAACCATCGCAACTTTCCCTACATCAATTGCTGCCAATACAACGAGTATTACATCTAATACCATTTCAATAGCTGCGAATACATCAAGTATAACGTCATTATCTAATACAGTTGCATCAAATACTGTTAGTCTTACTGAGAATACAAATTCAATAGCATCAAATACGTCAAGTATAACATCATTATCAAATACTATTGCATCAAATACGGCTAGTCTTACGTCCAATACAAACTCAATTGCATCAAACACATCAAGTATAACATCATTATCAAATACGGTTGTATCAAATACAGCTAGTCTTACAGCAAATACAAATTCAATAGCATCAAATACGTCAAGTATAACATCTTTATCAAATTCAGTAGCATCAAATACGGCTAGTCTTACAGCAAATACGAATTCAATTGCATCCAACACGTCAAGTATAACATCATTATCAAATACAGTTGCATCAAATACGGCTAGTCTTACTGCGAATACAAATTCAATTGCATCTAACACATCGAGTATAACGTCCTTATCGAATACTATTGCATCCACAACTGCAAGCCTTACTGCGAATACCAATTCAATTGTATCAAACACCGCTAGCATTACTAGCTTAAATTCTGATATTGCTTTAAAGGCGAATATTAATTCTCCATCATTTACTGGCACACCAACAGTGCCTGCTCCTGCTTCCACTTCAAATAGCAATCAAATTGCAACCACTGCATTTGTAAATAACTTATTAAGCGGAGCTGGAGTTGGTTCATCCATTACATTGACAGGAGCTGTAACAGGATCCGGATCGGGAAGTATAACAACCACTCTTGCATCAAATATTGCTTTAACTGGTATACCAACTGCACCTACTCCTAGTACAAGTGTTAATTCAACTCAAATTGCGACCACAGCATTTGTACAAACTATCATTCAGACTTTGCCAGGTGGGTCACAATTTTTAAATACAGCAACAACTAATATACCAAATACAGTTGTTGCGAGAGATGGAAGTGGAAATTTTGCAGCAGGAGAAATTACTGCTAATAAAGTAACCTCTACTTTATTTGCGGGAACATTGAGTGGAACTGCAACAAATATAAGTGGTATTGTTGCTTTAGCGAATGGAGGTACCGGAGCCACAAATGCGCTGAATGCAAGAGCTAATTTAGAATTAAACAATGTAAATAATACTTCAGATTTAGCTAAGCCAATTTCTACATTAACACAAGCAGCTTTGGATTTAGAAGCACCGTTGGCCTCACCTTCATTCACAGGTAATGTTTCATTAGGAAATAGCGTTACAGCTGGTACAATGACTACCACAGACAATAGTACAGCAGTAGCTACAACAGCGTTTGTAAAAAATGCAATAGCAGATCCTACAAGTATTACAAACTCTGTACTTGATGCAACAACAACTGTGAAAGGAAAAATTATGTTGGCTGGTGATTTAGGAGGTACAGCTACTGCTCCTAGTGTTTTAAAATTAGGAACTTTACAAGTAAGTGACATTCAGACATCTGTTAACTTAACTGCTGCTTCAACTTCAAGTAATACACCTAATCAAATTGTAATTAGAAATGCCAGTGGAAATTTTGCTGGTAATGTTATTACAGCAAATACATTTTCGGGGGCAGTAAGTGCAACAACTATTGCCGCAACTACAATAACTGCAAATTCTTTTGTGGGTACATTGAGTGGAACAGCTTCAAATGTTTCAGGTATAGTTGCTTTAGCGAATGGAGGCACAGGTGCTACAAATGCTTTGAACGCAAGAGCTAATTTAGAGTTAAACAATGTTAACAATACAACAGATATTGCTAAACCAATATCTACATTAACACAAGCAGCATTGGATTTAAAATCACCAATTGCTTCTCCTACATTTACAGGTGCTGTTAATTTAGGAACGAATGTAGTAGCGTCAACAATGACTACCACAGACAATAGTACAGCAGTTGCGACCACTGCGTTTGTAAAAAATGCATTAGCTGATCCTACTACTATTTCGAATTCGGTTGTTGATGCAACAACGAGTGTGAAAGGTAAAATTATGTTAGCTGGAGATTTAGGAGGGACAGCTGCTGCGCCAAGTGTTTTAAAATTAGGAACTTTACAAGTAAGTGACATTCAGACATCTGTTAATTTAACTGCTGCTTCAACTTCAAGTAATACACCTAATGCAAATGTAATTAGGGATGCGAATGGTAGTTTTGCTGGTAATGTAATTACAGCAAATACCTTTATTGGAAATTTAAGTGGCGTTGTTGTTACTGGTAGTACTTTAGTTGGAACATTATCAGGAACAGTGAATGGAACGGCTACCAATGTAAGTGGTATAGTTGCGTTAGCGAATGGAGGTACAGGAGCCACAAATGCTATGAATGCAAGAGCTAATTTAGAATTAAACAACGTAAATAATACAACAGATTTAGCAAAACCAATATCTACTTTAACACAGACAGCTTTGGATTTAAAAGCGCCTTTAGCTTCTCCAACATTTACTGGTGCTGTTAATTTAGGAACGAATGTAGTGGCGTCAACTATGACAACCACAGACAATAGTACAGCAGTAGCGACTACTGCATTTGTAAAAAATGCATTAGCAGATCCTACTACCATTTCAAATTCGGTTTTAGATGCAACTACGAGTGTGAAAGGAAAAATAATGTTGGCTGGAGATTTAGGTGGAACAGCTGCTGCGCCAAGCGTTATGAAATTAGGAACCTTACAAGTAAGTGACATTCAGACGTCTGTTAATTTAACTGCTGCTTCAACTTCAACCAATACACCTAATGCGAATGTAATTAGGGATGCGAGTGGAAATTTTGCAGGTAATATAATTACAGCAAATACACTTTCAGGTGCTTTAAGTGCTACTAATATAACAGCTACTAATATAACAGCTACTAATATAACAGCATCATCCTTTGTAGGTACATTAAGTGGAACATCCACCAATATAACAGGTATAGTTGCTTTAGCGAATGGAGGTACAGGCGCTACAAATGCGCTGAATGCAAGAGCTAATTTAGAATTAAATAATGTTAATAATACAACTGATTTAGCTAAACCAATTTCTACATTAACGCAAGCTGCGCTTGATTTAAAATCTCCAATTGCTTCTCCGACCTTTACGGGTGCTGTTAATTTAGGAACAAATGTTGTGGCATCTACAATGACCACTACAGATAATAGTACAGCAGTAGCCACCACTGCGTTTGTAAAAAACTCATTAGCAGATCCTACTACCATTTCAAATTCGGTTGTTGATGCAACTACAACTGTGAAAGGAAAGATAATGCTAGCTGGTGATTTAGGAGGAACAGCTGCTGCGCCTAGTGTTTTGAAATTAGGTACTTTACAGGTAAGTGATATACAAAATTCAGTGAATTTAACTGCTGGTTCAACTTCAAGCAATACACCTAATGCAAATGTAATTAGGGATGCTAGTGGAAATTTTGCGGGTAATGTAATTACAGCAAATACATTTGTTGGTAATTTAAATGGAACGATTATTACAGGGTCAACTTTAGTTGGAACATTATCAGGAACAGTGAATGGAACGGCTACCAATGTAAGTGGTATAGTTGCGTTAGCGAATGGAGGTACTGGCGCTACAAATGCTTTGAATGCAAGAGCTAATTTAGAATTAAACAATGTAAATAATACAACAGATTTAGGGAAACCAATTTCAACATTAACACAAACAGCATTAGATTTAAAATCACCAATTGCTTCTCCAACTTTTACCGGCGCCGTTAATTTAGGAACGAATGTAGTGGCGTCAACTATGACTACCACCGATAATAGTACTGCCGTAGCGACCACAGCGTTTGTAAAAAATGCATTAGCAGATCCTACTACCATTTCAAATTCGGTTTTAGATGCAACTACGAGTGTGAAAGGAAAGATAATGTTAGCGGGAGATTTAGGAGGGACAGCTGCTGCGCCTAGTGTTTTGAAATTAGGTACTTTACAGGTAAGTGATATACAAAATTCAGTGAATTTAACTGCTGGTTCAACTTCAAGCAATACACCTAATGCAAATGTAATTAGGGATGCTAGTGGAGATTTTGCCGGTAATGTGATTACAGCAAATACCCTTGTTGGAACTTATTCTGGTGTAATTGCTTTATCAAAAGGAGGTACAGGTGCTACAACTTTATCAGGTGCTTTAACTGCACTTGGTTTAGATCAGGTAAATAATACAACTGATCTTAATAAACCTATTAGTACTGCTACCCAAAATGCACTTAATTTAAAAATAAATTCATCTTTAATTGCTGCCGTTAATGGTGTTGCAAGTTTAGGTTCAGATGGCAAAGTTCCTAATTCACAATTACCTGCTTTTCAAACTACATCAACGAGTGTTGTTACTAGTACTGCAGCTATGTATGCATTAAATACTTTATCCCTTGGTGCTGTTGTTATAAATACTACCGATAAAACGACATTTATTTTAAGTTCAATTCCAGGATCATATCCATCAACAGCAGCAAACTGGACACAGTTGACTACTTCAACTAATGTAAGTTCAATTAATGGACTTACTGGCGCTGTTGCATTAACTGGGACTGCAAATAGAGTTACAGTAAGTGCAGCAAACGTATTAGACATTGCTGCATCATATACAGGTCAAAATACAATTAATACATTAGGTACTGTTACAACTGGTACATGGAACGGAACTTCTGTTGGTATTGCTTATGGTGGTACTGGTGCCACGACTGCCAATGCTGCATTTAATGCTTTAGCTCCTTCACAGTCAGGCAATACCGGTATGTTTTTAACTACTAATGGTACTAATACTAGTTGGTCAACTATTGCATCTGCTGGTGGGTGGGCAAATATTGGTAATGCGAATATGTTGGATTATACGGCAAGTTTTAATGGTACGCAGTTGGATAATACTACGTTTTATGAGACAAGTACTGCTAATAATTCTTCGTATGTAAGTAATAATAATGGTACGAAGTCGGGTTCAGGCTTATGGAGTGTATCGAATGCGACGTTATCCAATACGTTAAGGTTTATGGGAACGACGGATGCGTCTGCCTTGAATTTGCGTGTATATAAGATGCGATCAGGAAGGATAGATTACGATGCTATTTTAGGTCAGGCGAGTTTTGGATATGGAGCTGCGAAGAATACGTGGTTGAGTTCGAATACTACGTATGGAGGATTGTATAATAATAGAGGTACGAAGAATACAGCGTTTGGCTATGAGGCGTTAACGAGTACGAATGTGGGTAAGGAGAATACAGCGTTAGGATATAGAGCATTGAAGAATAACAATAGTTATAATGGAATGGTAGCGATAGGTTTTGAGGCGATGGCGAATTTTACGGATCTAGTAGAGGGTAATTTTTATAGTAATCCAGGTGCTTATGCATTACAGTATGGTAGTTCATATGATGCGTATAATACAGCGGTGGGCTATCAAGCGTTGAGGGGAAGTGCTACGATCCAGAATAACTATGGAACGAAGAATACGGCATTGGGTTATCAAGCGATGCTTTTGAATCAGAATGGTAATAGTAATACTGCGTTGGGTTATTTATCGTTGTCTAATAATAGTTCAGGAAGTAATAATATTGCTATAGGAGAGAATGCTATGAACTCGAATACGGCAAATAATAATAATGTGGCGGTAGGTTTTGAGGCGTTGAAGAGTTCGGTATCGAATGATAATGTGGCAGTTGGCTATCAAGCGGGAACGTATAGTACAGCGAATACTTCAGGAGCTCAGAATACTTATTTGGGTGCTTATACTTTTACTAGCAATGGCGGGTTTAATAACTCAACAGCGATAGGTTATAATGCGCAGATCACGAATCACAATATGATTAGGTTGGGTAATGGAAGTATAGAGAATGTATTTACAACGGGTAATTATAATACGACGAGGGCGTTTATATCAACGCTAGTTACGGATGCGACGAGTGCTACGGCGGATGGAGCGTTGCGCATAGCTGGCGGTGCTGCGATAGCGAAGAAGTTGTATGTGGGATCGGACGCTGCGGTGGCGGGTATTATGAGTGTAAAGAATGCAACTGCATCGAGTGCATATAATAATGGATCGTTGGTGGTAGATGGTGGTGTGGGTATAGCAGGTGTGTTGAATGTGAATGGTGCGCAAGTATTTACTGGAGCTACGACGCTAAGTAGTACGTTAGTAGTGGCGGGTATATCAACGTTTAACAACAATGTGAGAATACCGAATGCGAGTACCTTTACAGTGGGTACAGGAGCTACGGTATTGGGCGGCGCTTTAACGGTGGCTGGAGCTGTTAATTTGAATGGATTGTCATATGCTGTGACTCCGTCATCAGGAGATAATACGACGAGGATAGCAACGACTGCATATGTATTAGACGCGATGACTACATCGAATAACTCATGGACTGGAGATGGTAATGCGAATATGTTGGATTATACGGCAAGTTTTAATGGTACGCAGTTGGATAATACTACGTTTTATGAGACAAGTACTGCTAATAATTCTTCGTATGTAAGTAATAATAATGGTACGAAGTCGGGTTCAGGCTTATGGAGTGTATCGAATGCGACGTTATCCAATACGTTAAGGTTTATGGGAACGACGGATGCGTCTGCCTTGAATTTGCGTGTATATAAGATGCGATCAGGAAGGATAGATTACGATGCTATTTTAGGTCAGGCGAGTTTTGGATATGGAGCTGCGAAGAATACGTGGTTGAGTTCGAATACTACGTATGGAGGATTGTATAATAATAGAGGTACGAAGAATACAGCGTTTGGCTATGAGGCGTTAACGAGTACGAATGTGGGTAAGGAGAATACAGCGTTAGGATATAGAGCATTGAAGAATAACAATAGTTATAATGGAATGGTAGCGATAGGTTTTGAGGCGATGGCGAATTTTACGGATCTAGTAGAGGGTAATTTTTATAGTAATCCAGGTGCTTATGCATTACAGTATGGTAGTTCATATGATGCGTATAATACAGCGGTGGGCTATCAAGCGTTGAGGGGAAGTGCTACGATCCAGAATAACTATGGAACGAAGAATACGGCATTGGGTTATCAAGCGATGCTTTTGAATCAGAATGGTAATAGTAATACTGCGTTGGGTTATTTATCGTTGTCTAATAATAGTTCAGGAAGTAATAATATTGCTATAGGAGAGAATGCTATGAACTCGAATACGGCAAATAATAATAATGTGGCGGTAGGTTTTGAGGCGTTGAAGAGTTCGGTATCGAATGATAATGTGGCAGTTGGCTATCAAGCGGGAACGTATAGTACAGCGAATACTTCAGGAGCTCAGAATACTTATTTGGGTGCTTATACTTTTACTAGCAATGGCGGGTTTAATAACTCAACAGCGATAGGTTATAATGCGCAGATCACGAATCACAATATGATTAGGTTGGGTAATGGAAGTATAGAGAATGTATTTACAACGGGTAATTATAATACGACGAGGGCGTTTATATCAACGCTAGTTACGGATGCGACGAGTGCTACGGCGGATGGAGCGTTGCGCATAGCTGGCGGTGCTGCGATAGCGAAGAAGTTGTATGTGGGATCGGACGCTGCGGTGGCGGGTATTATGAGTGTAAAGAATGCAACTGCATCGAGTGCATATAATAATGGATCGTTGGTGGTAGATGGTGGTGTGGGTATAGCGGGTGCGTTGAATGTGAATGGTACGCAAGTATTTACCGGAGCTACAACGCTAAGTAGTACGTTAGTAGTGGCGGGGACATCCACGTTTAATAATAGTGTAACTGTGGGTAGTGCCAATACATTTACAGTGGGCACAGGTGCATCAGTATTTGGTGGAACAGTAACCTTTAATGGAGTAGCTTCCATGGCAACAAGTCCTGCTAGTTTAGATAATACCACTAAGGTTGCAACGACTGCGTATGTATTAGATGCATTGTTAAATTCGAATAACTCATGGACTGCGGATGGTAATGCTAGTATGACAGATTATACGGCGAGTTTTAATGGTACGCAGTTGGATAATACTACGTTTTATGAGACAAGTAGTGCAAATAATGGTTCGTATGTAAATAGTAGTAATGGTACGAAGTCGGGTTCAGGCTTATGGAGTGTATCGAATGCGACGGTATCCAATACGTTAAGGTTTATGGGAACGACGGATGCGTCGGCATTGAATTTGCGTGTGTATAAGATGAGATCAGGAAGGATAGATTACGATGCGATTTTAGGTCAGGCGAGTTTTGGATATGGAGCTGCTAAGAATACGTGGTTGAGTTCGAATACTACGTATGGAGGGTTGTATAATAATAGAGGTACGAAGAATACAGCGTTTGGGTATGAGGCGTTAACGAGTACGAATGTGGGTAAGGAGAATACAGCGTTAGGATATAGAGCATTGAAGAATAACAATAGTTATAATGGAATGGTAGCGGTAGGTTTTGAGGCGATGGCGAACTTTACGGATATGGTAGAGGGTAATTTTTATAGTAATCCTGCATTGTATGGATTACAGTATGGTAGTTCATATGAGGCGTATAATACAGCGGTGGGCTATCAAGCGTTAAAGGGAAGTACGGCGATACAGAGTAACAATGGTACATATAACACAGCATTAGGATATCAAGCGATGACAGTTAATACGAGTGGTTCGAGTAATACAGCAATAGGCACCTATTCATTGGCTATTAATAGTAGTGGCTCAAACAACGTAGCATTAGGTGGACTTGCAGGAAATACAATTACAACAGGTACTAATAATACATTGATTGGTTATGACGCGGATGTGACGATTGCGACATTAACGAATGCGACAGCGATAGGTAATGGAGCGAGTGTTGGTTTAAGTAACACTGTAAGAATTGGCAATACTGCTATTACAAGTATTGGGGGTCAAGTAGCTTGGACTGCAGCATCGGATGCGCGTATTAAGAAGAATATTGTCAATTCAAAATATGGCCTAGAAACAGTGATGCAATTAAGACCTGTTGAGTATAATTTAATTAGTAATGATTTAAGACAAGTTGGTTTTATTGCGCAAGAAGTTCAAAAATTAGTACCAGAAGTAGTTACAGGTAAAGAAGGTGATATAAGTAAAGGAGAAGTTTTAGGGATCACTTATTCAAATTTGGTTCCTGTCTTAGCTAAATCTATCCAAGAATTAAATGCATTAAATACTAAAACACAAACTGACTTAAACACTAAATTAAGTTACTCAACTCCTTCGCAATTAACATTAGGCAATGCGAACGTGAAAGAAGTTGTAACTACTGCAAGTTTAACGGTTGGTGAAAGCTTATCTGTAAAACATTTGAAGGGTAATTCATCAACTCCTGGTATTCAAGCTAGTACCGGAGCAGGAAATAGTGCGTCAGTGAAAATTACAGGTACGGATATGAGTGGTGTGATTGAAGTGGCTACTGGCGAAATGCCAACAGCAAATGCTATATTAGCTACAATTCAATATAGCACTGCTTATGGAACTGCACCAGTTGTGATTATTACCCCGGGTAATGCGGCTACAGCTAGCTTAATGGGAACGTCTACGGTATTTGTAGGTAGCAATACAAACACTGATTTCACGCTAAACACGAACGCAACACCACTAGTATCAAAAACAACTTATAAATGGTATTATCAAGTAATTCAATAATTTTTTAAAATAAATAAAATCAAAAAAATGAAAAACAAAATCAAACAATTTGCGATTGCAGCAGGCGCTTTTGCTCTTTTATCTTTCACGGTACAAAAAGTCGTAACTATTAAATTTTCAGAAGAACAAATGAATTTTCATTGGCAAAATTTAAATAACATAAAAGGAGTTATTGATCAAAGTAATTTACCGCATGCACAAGCTAAAGCTTTAATTTTCGCAATTGATAGCTTGCAAGCAGATATTAACAAAAGCTATAAATTAGATAGTACAATGGCTGCTTCACCAGCTAAAAAATAATTTTAAAAGATGAGAAAGAATAACAACTTAGTAAAAGGTATTTTTATCGGTATTGGCGTAATGGCCTTGACTGCATTTGCTGCAGAGAAAACATTTACCTTAAAGTTTTCTGAAACAGATATCAATAAATATTATCAAAAGTTATCTGTAATTCGTCAAATTGTAGATAATAGCAATTTGTCGCATCAGGAAGTGGTTTATGTTACTAAGGCTATTGATAGTTTACAGGCAGATATATTGACTCAGGTAAAAGGTCAATTAGTTCAAGAGGCGCCTCCTAAAAAATAGTGTAGTTATGGAACTTCTAAAAGGTAATATTTCAATTAATCAGGAATTAGTAAATAAGCTCACTAAACGTGAGTTTGAGGTTGCATTACTAATAATTGAGGGGGAGACTACTGGTGCTATTTCTCAAAAGCTAGTGATTAAATCAAATACAGTTTCTACACTTAAAAAAATGATTTTTTTAAAACTAGGAATAAATTCTGAAATAGCTTTATATAAGGTTTTCAGGGAAAATAATTATGGTAGATGACAGGTTAAAACTATATCAAACCGGAAATATTTGGCTTATTTAGGAAATCACCCATATTTGCGTGCATTCTCGTGAATGCACGCAAATATGGGTGATCTTGTATAAACTATTGAAATTGTTGATGAATTGAAGTAATTTATCGTGAATTCACGAATATTGATGTAAAATTTCGTGTTATAAATAAAGGCTAAGTATATTTAATATTGAAGTTTATCCTAATTGATCCTTTAAAATTGTTAATGCTTCCTCATCTAGGTTATTCGGTACATTTTTCAGATCAACAGCTATATTTTTAAATTCTTCATTTTTCGCTTTTAACGCCTCATATAATTTAATCTGCCTAGAGTATAGGTATGTATTTTCCTTATTCTTATTAAAATAGTAAATCGCTATTACTGTTGTAACTGAACCAAGTAATAATAGCCCTTTTATGACTTTTTTGTTTTTGTGAGAATTAGATACGTTTACTAATCTATTCATTAACTCGTAATTATTCATTTTTTGTTATTTTATGGGTGTGATTATTAGGATTTGAAACTACTGTATGATGAATGAATTTTGAAATTAAAATACCATTCCTTTCGAGTTCAAATGAAATTGAATTAGCAAGCGAAATATCATATGCTTCAATATCTTGTGTATAAACTTCTAGTCCTTTTTTAGCAATCATTTGCTCAAATTGTATAGTATAATCTTTATGGTTATTAATAATGTTACTATGTAATTCTCTAATGGGTTGATCTTTGCTCCTGTGATATGCCGTTTTGCAATCTTTTACCTTATTATTTTCATCATAAGTTTTATCACAGAATTCTCTTTTTAGATGTTCTTGATCAGCAATAGGTATACTACACCACTTACATTTTCTATTTTGATTGTATGTAAGATGGCTGTATTTGTTTTCAGCGTTATTCTTTTTCATAATATGTAGTTTTTTTAATTTTTTTTGATGGAGTCTATTACTTCACTAAGAATAAAATAGACTCGCCCCTCCGGGAATTTGTGATGGGGGAAGTATCCTAATTTACGATATTTAAAGCTTGTCCTTCGAGAGATGTTAAATAGCCATTGTACATCATAATCTTGTAAAATTATTTGATCTGGTGGCAATCCCTTTTCTTTTATAAGTTGATTTACACGTTGTTCAAAGCTTTGCTTTTTTTCATTTCCTTGTTTCATTTTACAAATTTTTAGATTTTAAAAAATTGGTTGGTGAAGTAAGCTTCATTATTACATTAGCACCACTTTTTGATAAATGTTTAGCTAATTCTGTAACATCTGATGCTACTATGTTATTGTTGTCAATAAGAATTGTGTAATAAATTGGAGTCCTACTCAGATAGCTGCTTAAATGAGTCCTAAATTCATTACAGGTTTCAAGGCCAAATTCATTTTCCAATTCATCTGGTGGATTGTTGTTCACATCAAATGAAAGCTCTTCTCGAGGAATGTCTAGATACATCGAAAGTTGCCATAGTCCATCTTGGAATATAAATTTCTTATTAGGGTAGAAATTAAATTCCTTATATTTGATATGGATTTTCCACATCGGCTTATGTATGACTGATAATGTAGCATACACTAAAATGTCAGAATCATTGTAATTCTGATTTACTGTTGCAGTAATTACTGCCTTGTTGTTTTTCATATAATTTATAATTAATAATTTAACTACAAGAATATAATTATTTTAAAAAAAGAGGCGCGAGTATTAATACTCGCGCCTCTTTTGCGTTTTTTGTAGTACGGGCTTAATTTAAATATTCAATGACTCTAATGTAATTTTCAAATCTTCAATATAAATAGACCTGACTTTTCTTCTTCTTATAGCATGACAATCTTTGCTATATTGATCTTTTGAAATCTCGAATACTTTTAATAAAAATTCCGTGAATTTTAATGAATCAATAATAGTTTTATTTTCAGCTTGTATTGCGTAAATAAGCTCTACAATTTTTAATTTGCTATCTTTCTTATAATTAATTATTGGTAGTTCTTTTTTTGAAGGAAGCATTAGATGTTTTGCGTATACCTCAGTTATATACGCTCTATATTGTTCAAGTAAATGTATCCTATGTTCGAAAGCTTCTGTGAATTGGTTTGTTTGAAGTACTGTATAATTAATTTCTAGCTCAAATTGTGAGTATGTGATTTGCTCATTATTTACTTGTAAGTATAAAACGTCTAAATTTTTGTTTGGGTTTTTTAATCCAATCCAATTGTGATAATTCATTTCATTGATTACCATTCCTAATTGGTCATACATCTCTACAAAATATTCGTTGAGCTCATAGAGTAGGCCTGGTTCTTGCAATGCTTCCATCATCAGCTTGTCAATTACTTCTATAGATTCAATTATAGCGGATTTAATTGCAACAATTTCATCGGATTGAAATGTAATTTTAGTTGACCTATAGTCTTCAATATCATTTAAAAAAAGAAGAATTTCAGGACGAATACTTCCTTCTTTTTTAATAATTTCATCCACCATTTCTTTTGTAAGGTGTTTAGTTGTAATTTTATTGCTTGTGCATAAAATTTGATTAATTTTTGTCCTGTTAAGCCCAATCTCAAACTGCTTTTTTATTTTGATTTTATAATCTGTTGTTTCCATAAATTTTTCTATAATTACTTTCTAATATTTCGCTGTACTTCATTTTGCTTTCTTTGGTTAAGAATGATTTTTTTATCCAGTCCTTTGCTATTATTTTATTTTTATCAAATCTTTTGAATACAGATTCTATTTGCTTTTGATTTAGTCCTAAAGTCAACCCTAGATGCTCAAAATGATCTCTGTTAATTTTTTTCTTTTTCCCTTCTAATGTTAATGCTAGCTCTTCGGTGTCTTCTGGATTTGCTAGATTAACATTTAATAAATCATACGCCGGAGCTAGTGACCATTTACTCTCTAATTTGATCATTGAGAAATTCTTCAGGTGCATATCATTGTTTCCAGTTAAAAAGCTAAATATGCAAAGTTCAAAAAATGCCAACTGATCTAGTAGGGTATTGTCTGAATACATTGCAATTGCGTTACCAATTCTCTCTAATGAGCTTTTGTATTTATCTACGGCTTCCAATATTTGATACATATCAAGCATATGTATTTTATCTCCATTATCTGTTCTGTCAATCCTTTTAGTAATGTATGCAAGTTCCCCTGATTGTAAATGAATTAAACTTGATGGTACAGTTCTAATACCAAAAGCTTCAGCTATGCGCATTGTTAAGTGTTCATTTTGTGGCATTTCGGGATATATTTCGGAAGGTGGTTTAAAAATAAAGTTTCCTCCTAAGGCGCCAACCACCGTTAATCTTCCTGAATTGTTTTTATTTAAACTGTCAGTGATCATCGACAATGAAAGTTTTGGTTGCACGCCAGGTACTGCTATACTTCTCTCCACAACATCTTTTGCTAATTCATTCATTTGATTTAATGAATAGGATAGTATTGGGGTTCGTATTGTTCCAAAGAATGCTATACAACATGCTTCATGAAAATCACTATCCTGAGTGATGCTTTTATAACAGTATAAACATTTTCTATTCATTAGTTTCTATTATCTGTTTTACACTTACAGCGCCTATGCAATTTTGGCAACATACCATTAATAACCCCATCCTGTCATTTGGATTAATTTTCCAACTCTTTGATGCAATATCTAAAAGCCACCCTTCTGGTATAAGTCCTTCGAAGAAGGCAAAAAGTTGTTTGTCTTTATAAGGTTTAGTTCTAACAGGTATTGTAAAGCTTAAAAATTGACTAGGATATTTTTTAATATAGTTCTCATTATACTGATATATATAATGTCCATCATCTGTTTCGGTTAATAACCCAGCTAATTGGTTTTGATAATATACTTCAGCTTTTCTCATTCAAAATTATTTTGATTATTCTTTAGTTCTTTACTACTTATTGGAGCTAAGGTGTGGCCGAACATTTTTAGAACATGGTTCACCTTTTCTAGGTTTAGATTTCCTTTCCCTTGCTCAATTTTTCTAATTACAGTTAGTGCAACACCTGCTCTAACAGCAAATTCTTCTTGAGTTAAATTGGCCTCTTTACGCTTTTGTTTTAAAAATTGATCTAATGTTATCATTATATGTATTTGCATTTATTTTAGCTAAATTAAGCAAAATATATATAATTACATATAATTGTGCCATTTAATTAATATTATATGTAATTAGGTATAAAAAATACATTCTAACCCTTTAAGGTCTAAAACAAGCCCCTGGTCTCCCTCTCTATTTTAAGTGATGTTACTTTTGCATACCTCTGGGTTTGGGCAATTTTGGAGTGTCCCCAGTATTGTGGAAACACGTTCAATCCCTACGCCATTTTCAAGCGCTATAGTAGTGGCAAAAGTAGGTCTACCTATATGGGTGGTAATTCTTTTATCTATGCCAACAAGTGCGATGAGCCATTCAATATTATTTGTAGAGGCTCTAGTTTCAATTGCTCTACTTATAATACGAATCCCATCATGTAAGGTCTGTAGCGTTTTGTTTTGCTGATCAAGTCTTTTTTCATTTATTAAAAATCCTTCAATCAAGTATTCTTTTAAACGTTGAGTTGCCCATTGGCGGAATTGGGTACCTCTTTTAGAGTTCACCCTATAACCTACAGATATTATGGCATCCAAATTATAGTATTCAATGTTACGTTTAACTTGTCGTTCTGCTTCATTTTGAACTGTTGCATTTTTTGCAACAGTTGCGGATTTATCTAATTCACCTTCTTTGTAAATATTACTTAAATGTCTGGAAATCACTTATTTGTCTTTTTCAAAAAGGCTTGCCATTTGATTTAAACTAAGCCAAAATGTTTCGCCCTCAAACTGCACTTCAATATTTGCTTTCCCTTCAGGTGTAGTATATATGTTGATTTTATTTTTCATGTAGATCTTGTGTAATTTATAATTATCAATTTAAAAATAATAATTGGTAATGGTTAAGTTAAATCAATATTTTAGTTTTTCAAACAACCCCCTTGTTTCTCTTTCTATCTTTAGTGTCGTCACTTTTGCATATTTCTGAGTTTGTGCTATTTTCGAGTGTCCTAGCATTTTAGATACACTTTCTATTCCTACACCATTTTCAAGCGCTACAGTGGTAGCAAATGTGTGCCTTCCAATATGGGAGGTTACCCTTTTATTTATACCTACTAGTGCAATTAACTCTTTTAGGTACTCATTGTACTTTTGGTTGGAGATTTTTGGAGCTATATAAGTTTCGGGGTCAAGGTCTTTCCAGTTGGGGCACCATTTGTTTAACTGTTCCTCTAATGGCCCAAATAAGGGCACCATAAATTCAATACCGGTTTTGACACGCTTTTTTCTTATTATATAATTACCCGAACTATTAATAAGCTCTATATGCTTTATTTGTATGGATTGAAGATCTATGTATGCTAATCCAGAATAGACCGAAAATAGGAACAGCTCCTTTGGTTTGTGCAAGT
>Ga0209443_1000886_pt1 | contig 19625 bp, 17 predicted proteins | sample LauGreBMM110DCMD_2_FD_187571 | JGI IMG/M metagenome (GOLD analysis project Ga0209443, IMG submission 187571) | Freshwater lake microbial communities from Lake Michigan, USA - Su13.BD.MM110.DCMD (SPAdes) (version 2) | ecosystem: Environmental > Aquatic > Freshwater > Lake | place: Lake Michigan... | reverse complement strand
AAAAGGAATTTAGCATCTTTGTGGTCGCCGAAGGCGATGAAGAAGGCCGCGCCTACGAAATTTCAAAAAGATTTCAAGCCATCTATCCCGAAACCGATTGTAGAGTAACCGTTTTAGGACACGTGCAACGCGGTGGAAGGCCTACCGCAAACGACAGGATACTCGCATCTCGATTGGGAGCGCATGCCGTAAAAGCACTGATCGATGGACGCAAAAATGAAGCTGTGGGTGTTGTCAATAACGATATCAAATTCACTTCATTCCAAGAGGCCATCGAACATAAAAAGGACATTCAAGACAACTTGTGGATCCTAAACACAATCATTACACGATAATCCCGTATCAACCCAATGTAACCTATGATTACTCACCTTAATATCAAGAATTATGCGCTTATCAAAGACCTTGATATTGAATTTCATGAGGGTTTTACATCAATTACAGGTGAAACAGGTGCTGGAAAAAGTATTTTATTGGGTGCCATTGGATTAATCATGGGCGAACGCGGTGATAGTTCCGCAATTCTCGACCCGTCACAGAAATGTATTTTAGAGGCTTCTTTTGACCTGTCGAGGCTAAACTTAAACGCGGCATTCGAAGAAAGCGACATCGACTTCAACAATCATTGCACGATAAGAAGAGAGTGGAGCCCCAATGGGAAAACCCGTTCTTTTATCAACGAATCGCAAGTCACCGTTTCAGAATTAAAATGGCTTGGTCAACAATTGCTAGAAATACATTCTCAACATACAGGACTGCTGGTCACCCAACCCAATGAACAGTTAAAACTGCTCGATGCGTTTTGTGATTGCACCGACTTGCTGGCAGACTATCAGCACACCTACTTTGAGCATCAAAAAGTAGCCCTCGCATTAAAAACAGCGTTAGAACAACTCTCTAAAATCACCCAAGACACCGAATACAATGGTTTTTTGCGAAAAGAACTAGAAGATTTCAACCCCAAAGCAGGTGAAGAAATCGAGTTGGAAAGTGATATCGCCTTGCTTAGTCAGGCTACGGATTTGGAAGAAATGTTCGGCAAAATCGACATGGCGATGGATGGTTTTGAAAATTCGATTGTCGACCAACTTAACGCAGTGAAGTCGGAAATGAAGGGATTCTCAAGCATCAACCCGCAATTGGGAGGCATTTATGAACGATTTGTGTCGCTCGCGGTAGACGCAAAGGAACTCGCAAGGGACCTCAGAGTAATCGCCCAAGGCATCGAAAGCAACCCCGAAAAACTGCAATGTGCCAACGACCGATATACTCAATTGCAATCATTATTTCGAAAGCATAATGTCGATTCGTCCCAAGCCCTGCTAGAGAAATTGACTTCCTTGCAAAGCGAGCAAGCGGGAGAAACTGTCCTCCAAGAGAAAATCGCCGAATTACAAGAGAGCGCACTCAGACTACAATCGGATAGACAAATCAAAGCCAATTCACTGCATAAAAAGCGATTGAGTGGCCTAGAAAGTTTGTGTTCGCAAGTGGTGGATCAATTGGTGCAACTGGAAATGCCATTTGCTCAGATGCAAATTCATATTACCCAGACTGAATCGAGCTTTAATGAGACCGGAAATACGCAAATTTCGATGCTTTTCTGCGCCAACAAAGGTCAATCACCGATGCCCATAGAAAAGGTAGCGTCGGGGGGTGAAATTTCTCGACTCAATTTCTGTCTCAGAACGCTGATTGCCGACCTCAAGCAACTCCCTACCCTGATTTACGATGAAGCAGATACGGGCGTTAGCGGAGAGGTTGCCAACCGACTTGGTTATTTGATGCGCACTCAGGGAAAAAAACAACAAATTTTAGCCATCACTCACCTACCGCAAGTCGCCGCAGCGGGAAATCAACAGTTATTTGTGTACAAGGACAACCAAGCGGCCATCAGTGAGACCAAAATCAGACCGCTAGATACAGACGGCAGAATTTTGGCTTTGGCAGAAATGTTAAGTGGCAAGAACCCAAGTGAGGCCGCAAAATTGAATGCCCGTGATTTGCTAAATATCTAAACCCAAGCCTTTTTCCTGCTCGGATTCATATTTCTCGTAATTCACATCCACATCGGTGGGTCCCAATTGAGCCGCTGTAGTTGCCAAAACATCGCATCGTTCATTTTCCTTGATACCTGCGTGACCCTTAACCCAATAAAAATTTGGCTTGTGTTTTTCGTACAACGGCAAAAACGCCTGCCATAAATCAACATTTTTTACCTTCTTCCAACCCTTTGCTTTCCATCCAAACAACCATTTCTTTTCGATGGCATCGCAAACATATTTGCTATCGGTATAGACTTGAATGGATAGTCCGGGCGACTTAATATGTTTTAGGGCCATGATCACGGCCAATAATTCCATGCGATTATTGGTGGTTCTGCGAAAACCGCCCGACAGTTCTTTTCGGTATTGGGCATGCATTAACACTGCGCCATATCCACCGGGTCCGGGATTTCCCAAAGCCGCGCCATCTGTATAAATGATTATTGGCAACTCCACACAACAAAGTTAAGTCGGTCGCGTATTTTTGCACCATGGAGGCAGAAATTATTACCATCGGCGATGAACTATTGATCGGACAGACCGTGGATACCAACAGCGCATATCTCGGTCAAAAACTGGGCAGCATTGGTATTTCAGTTTCCCGAAAAACGGCCATTAGCGACAATGAATCTGCCATTTTACAAGCCATTGAAGAATCACAATCTCGTTGTGATATTCTGATTATTACGGGTGGCTTGGGGCCCACCAAGGACGATATTACTAAAAAAACACTCTGTAAATACTTCAATTGCGGCATTCGAAGAGACGATTCCGTGATCGAACATTTGGAGAAAATTTTTGCTCAACGCGGCCGACAACTTCTAGACACCAATTTGGTTCAAGCCGATTTACCCGAAGCCTGCGTAACCATCCATAACGCCGTGGGAACTGCCCCGGGGATGTGGTTTCAGCAAAATAATAAAATCCTCATCTCATTGCCAGGGGTTCCGGTGGAAGTATATCATTTGATTGAAGAACGGGTATTGCCCAAATTGCGGGAAACGCTAGAATTGCCGATTGTAGAACATCGAACATTGGTGACATTGCAAAAAGCGGAGAGTCTGCTATCCAAAGACTTGGAAGAATTCGAAAAGACACTGCCAAAATCGTTGAGCCTCGCCTACCTGCCCAACTTCAACATGGTTAAATTGCGACTTTCGCAAAAAGCCAATAACACGGCGGAACTCATCATCGATGAATATTTCGAAAAACTAATAGCAACGATTCACGACGATGTCTTTTGTTTGGGCGACAAAGATCCAGCAACACATCTATCGGAGTATTTGATAAAAGCAGGCATCACCTTCACCACGGCGGAAAGTTGCACCGGTGGTTTCATTGCCAACCGATTAATGCAAACACCAGGCATCTCCTCTGTTTTCCCAGGCAGTATCGTCTGCTATTCTAACGATGTCAAAATTTCCGAACTGGGCGTCGACCAGGCCATTATTGAAGAATTTGGCGCCGTCAGCGAACCCTGTGCACTGGCCATGGCAAACGGCGTCCGTGCCAAATTCAATACACAACTAGCCATATCAACAACAGGCATCGCCGGACCCGATGGTGGAAGTAAAGAAAAACCCGTTGGCCTAGTTTATATCGCAGTGAGCACAGAAACCCATTCCATTTGCAAGAAATTTAGGCTCTTTGGGAACCGCGAACAAATCATTCAAAGAAGCAGTAATGCTGCCATTTGGATGGTGAAGCAAGTGTTAACAATTCCCTTATAAACATTAGCCCAAATCACTCGGTTTGGATGGCAGACTCGGGGAAATTTCAGTACCTTTGTGGAAGATTCATGACTGAAAAAATCCTCATTCTCGACTTTGGTTCTCAGTATACCCAATTGATTGCGCGCAGGCTGCGTGAATTGTTCGTTTATTGCGAAATCCACCCCTATAATCATATCCCAGAATTGACGTCCGGCATCAAAGGAATCATTCTTTCTGGAAGTCCATGTTCGGTAAATGAAACCGATGCACCTATGGTTGATTTGGAAACCTTAATAGCCCACGGACCCTTGCTAGGTGTTTGTTACGGTGCACAAATGTTGGCCAAAGAATTTGGCGGCGTGGTATCTCGCAGCGATCACCGGGAATACGGCAGAGCCATGATGCAAAGAAGCGGCAATGAAAATGCCCTACTCACAGGTTTAAGCAACGAATCCCAAGTTTGGATGAGTCATGGTGATACAATTACCGCGCTACCTAACAATGCGAGAGTAATCGCCACTACCGAATCAATTCCAGTGGCAGCTTTTGAATTGGACAGCGCCAATCCAGTTTTTGGTATTCAGTTCCACCCCGAAGTGTATCACAGCACAGAAGGATTGGCCCTACTAAAGAATTTCGCATACTCCATTTGCGGTTGTGCCGGCGATTGGACTCCGGGTCATTTCATCGATGAAACCGTTGCTAATATTCGACAGACCGTTGGAACCGACCAGGTAATCCTTGGTTTATCGGGCGGTGTTGATAGCTCTGTCGCTGCGTTATTACTCCACAAAGCCATCGGAAAGCAACTACATTGCATATTTATCGATAACGGATTGTTGCGCAAAAACGAGTTCGCATTGGTTCAGGACGCCTATAAGCAATTGGATTTAAATGTGATTGCAGTTGATTCATCACAGCAGTTTTACGATGCGTTGAAGGGTCTAACCGATCCTGAGGACAAGAGAAAAGCCATCGGACGTGTATTTGTAGAGGTTTTCCAAGAAGAGAGTCTCAAAATCAAAGATGCCAAATGGCTTGCACAAGGAACTATTTATCCTGATGTTATTGAAAGTGTAAGTGTTAAAGGCCCTAGCGCAACCATCAAAAGTCACCACAACGTAGGTGGATTGCCCGAAAAAATGAGTTTGAAAATCATCGAGCCCCTACGTAGCCTTTTCAAAGACGAAGTACGGAGAGTGGGCGATACGATGGGTTTGCCGTATGAGATCTTGCACCGACATCCATTCCCAGGACCTGGATTAGGCATTCGTATTTTGGGTGATATTACCGAAGCTAAAGTGAAATTATTGCAAGAAGCGGATTGGGTTTATATGGAAAAATTGCGCGAATATGGTTGGTATGAAAAGATCTGGCAAGCCGGTGCAATTCTATTGCCAATTCAAAGCGTTGGTGTAATGGGTGATGAACGAACCTATGAGCAGGTTGTGGCCTTGAGGGCTGTGACAAGCACGGATGGCATGACCGCCGACTGGGTGCACATTCCCTACGATATCTTGGCCGACATTAGCAATAGCATCATCAATCGAGTGAGAGGCATAAATAGAGTGGTCTATGATATCAGTTCTAAACCGCCAGCAACCATTGAATGGGAATAATTGATTAACTAACACTAAAACCCATGCATCGCAGAATAGCTCTTTTGACATCAATCAGCAAAACCAAGGTGAAAACTCTGTGTTTCTGTATCTGTTTGATGTTGGCTCATTCGTTGCTGCAATCCCAAGACTCAAGCAAAGGTATTCCCATTGAAGGTGTAAATCCCATTCAAACCCAAGGCCCATTAAGAATTGGCATCGCACTACCCTTTCATGCCAGCGGTGTGAAACAAAATGCCCTGAGCGATGCGATGCTCGATTACTACTTGGGTCTAAAACTTGCATTTCAAGAATTAGAGGCCGATGGATTCAAGGCCAATGTCAGTGTTTTTGATACAGAGCCCACCGATAGCGTCCCTTTAAATCAGTTGGCGATTAGGTCGATTGCTGCCAATAAAAACTTCATCGACAATAACATCATTATTGGGCCGGTATATGAACAGAATTTCAAGGATTTGATTTCTTCTCCTTCCGGAAGTTGGGTCAACTCGGCGGGCAACAAACCAAATCTAGCCTCAGTATCGGCGAATAACACAGCGACAGAGATTGTCGCTAGTAGTCCGCAATTATGGATTTCACCGCTCACCTATATCAAACCAAAATCTCAAAAAGGGTTACCTAATGGGCCGTTTCCTAATATCAATTTTTTTATCAACGATACGCTGCGATATAAATCTGTAGCGAAAAATGTCGTTCACATGTTCCCAAAGCATCGCATTTGTTTAATCATAGACGCTGGTAAATCGAGCAAGCCAAAGGCATTGATTTATAAGGCTTCAATGTCGAAATCCACCACCAAATTGATTTCAATTCACACGATGAAAGATGGTGTATTAACGCCGGCTCTGCCAAAACGAGACAGCTTATTGTTGGTAGCCTGTACTGATGATATCGCGGTGAGAACACCCCTAGAAAAACTCCTAGAAAAACGTCGGCAATGCTGGTTGATCGCAGATTTAAGTTGGTTTGAGGACAAGCGATATTACAGTGGATTGAACGATGAAATCTGTATTTATCCCACGGTTAACTTTACGGATTTTCATGACACGGCGACGTTACATTTCTCCAAAAAATTCTTTGCAACCTACGGGAGTGAGCCAAGTCGTTTCGCCTTCATTGGATACGACCAGGGTGCATATGTGGGTTTAAGTGCGATGGCTTTTGGTCCCAATTTCGTTTCTTCTTTGCCCGATGCTACTTATGAAGGGTTAATCAATTCGATACACATTCGCGGTGGTGGATCAGCTCCCTATAACGACGGAATTCGATTTGTTGTGATATACGAAGACACCCCACACCTATTCAATCAATAATGCTCTACCGGCTTTTTGTTCAATTCACAGAAACGGCCGGGAAATTACTTACACAAACAAAATGACGGCTATTTTCCCATATATTTTTTATCAAAATTGCGCCACTTTATTGTTTGAGTACGATGGCGGCACTCCATTTCATTTGTATTTAAAATCATGTTTTAAGGAGAATAAAAATTGGGGCAGCACGGATAGAAAGCGTTACAGGAGTGCCTGTTATTACTTCTGGCGAAACGCCTTCGGCGTTTCGCGCCAATCCCCGGAAATCATTCTCAATTGGTTGCAAACCCATTTCACACCTGAGATGGAAAATATGGAATCCAATTCCAACTATAATCCCTATCAGTCTTTAGACCAGTATTTAAGCCAAAACATCACCACAGACCTTCTCACGCCTTGGTTTATCAAAGAACCACTCGTATGGCTATCCAATGGCAACATTACCCTCAAAGGGCTCCAAGGGCAATTAATCAAAGCAGGAATCACCATCGAACAGACACATGGCAACGCCATCGCTGTATCAGGTCAAGTCAATCTGAATCCATGGGTAGATAACGGAAATGCCTATATTCAAGACATCTCTTCTCAAACCGCAATGGATTGGACAACCCAGCCCATGGCCGCCTACTGTCATGCCAATAGCGATGTTTGGGACTGCTGCTCGGGTGCCGGAGGGAAATCCATTTCTCTATTAAAGCAATTCCCAACTACCAAACTCACCTGCTCTGATGTGAGATCCAATATTCTAGAAAACCTCAAGCAGCGATTTCAATTACTCGGTCTCAAACAACCCAATGTATTCATCGCCCCATTGAACGGATACAACGACAGCCTTAACAGCAAGGATTCAAGCCGGACCTATAATGTAATCCTGGCCGACGTCCCGTGTTCAGGAAGTGGAACCTGGCGTAGAAATCCAGAAAATCTTCATTATTTCGACCCTCAAACCATAGAGCAATTTGCTGACAGGCAGTTGAGCATCATACAAAACGTATTGCCGAGCCTTGCCGTTGGTGGGTATCTCGTATATCTAACCTGCTCAGTATTTGCGGCAGAAAACGAAAATAACATCAAGCAAATAATGCAATCAAACGACAATTTACAGTTAGTATCAGAAAAATTTTGTGGGGGAATTGACCTCCACGGCGACTTTATTTATCGCAGCGTATTACAGAAAGTGAATTAATTGGAATCGTAAGCCCATTTGAGGTAAATACTACCCCATGTAAAGCCACCACCAAAACTACTAAGGATTAGATTATCCCCTTTTTTCAATTGCTGTTCCCACTCCCATAAGCACAAAGGCAAGGTCGCGGCAGTGGTATTGCCATACTTCTGAATATTGATCATCACTTTGTTCTTATCCAAGCCCATGCGATCCGCTGTAGCATCAATGATTCTCAAATTGGCTTGGTGAGGAACCAACCACGCGATATCATCCGCAGAAAGGTTGTTTCTCTCCATAATTTCATAACTCACATCAGCCATACGAGTCACAGCAAACTTGAACACTGTTTTGCCCTCTTGGTAGGCATAATGCAAGCGTTGGTCGATGGTTTCATGACTTGGCGGCAACATGGAGCCACCCGCCTTTTGAATTAAAAAATCTCGTCCACTTCCATCAACACGCGTAATTGAATCTTGTATTCCCATTCCATCTGTGGAAGGCTCTAACAAAACACAACCCGCTCCATCCCCAAATAAAACACAGGTATTGCGATCTGTGTAGTCAGTAATAGCGCTCATTTTATCCGCCCCTACAACCAAAACTTTTTTGTGAGTACCTGTTTCGATGAATTTTGATCCTGTTACTAAGGCAAATAAGAAACCGCTGCACGCCGCATTGACATCATATCCCCAAGAATTAACCGCACCAATTTTATCGGCAATTATATTAGCCGTAGCAGGAAAAATATAATCACCTGTAACCGTGCCACAAATAATCATATCAATTTCAGAGGGATCTATTCCCCTCTTCGCCAACATGGGTAAGATAGCACCTACTGCCAAATCAGACGACGCTTTTCCAGGTTCATCTAAAATACGACGTTCAGTGATACCCGTACGTGAACGAATCCATTCATCGTTGGTATCAACCATTTTTTCTAAATCCGCGTTGCTAAGAATCTTGGGGGGAACATATCCACCCACCGCAGTGATGGCAGCTGTGATTTTCATAAATTAACCTGTTGTTTCTATTTGCGCAGCAATAAAACGGCTCATCGCCTTTTGAATTTTACTTGTCAATTGAGTTTCGACCGCGTCTTGTGCCAACTCTATCATCTTTAAGAAAGTTTCAGATTTGGTAATGCCATGGCCAACAATAACTGGGGCATTAACACCTAAAACCAAACTTCCACCGTAGTGTTTGAAATTAAATTGATCCAAATAATCGTCTTGAACGCCACGTTTCACCAAGCGATAATACATGCCCTCGCATACTTTGATGATCACATTGCCACTAAAGCCATCACAAACCACAACATCGGCAAGGTCACCAAAAATATCACGACCTTCCACGTTACCAACAAAATTAATTCCTTGGGTTTGAGCCAACAATTGATGCGTTGCTTTGATTAATAAATTGCCCTTTTCACTTTCTTCGCCAATATTTAAAAGACCCACTTTTGGTGAGTCAACTTTGTACATCATGGAATAAAGCAAGTTACCGAGGAGTGCGAACTTTTCTAAATGTTCGGGTTTACAATCAGCATTAGCGCCAACATCTAACAACAGACCAGGGTTCATATTGACACGGGGAATAGCAGCCGTTAAGCAGGGCCTGTCGCATCCATCTACCAATTTTAAATATTGAATAGATCCAACCAACATAGCACCCGTATTACCGGCACTAACAAAAGCATCAATTTCTCCTTTAGCTAGTTGCAAGAAACCTTGCGCGATACTAGAATTGGGTTTTGATACCAAGGCTTTAACCGGGTGTTCTGCCATTTCAATGACATCAGGCGTATCAAAAATAGTAAAAATTTCGGGATCGATACATTCACTCTCACAGACACGTAAAACAGCATCCTTAGAACCAAAAAGGACTACTTCTACGCCGTTCAAGGCCTTTACGGCCAATGAGGCACCTTTGACGGCTTCTAATGGGGCGAAATCCCCACCCATGGCGTCAATACCAATTTTCATTTTAGCTATCGTTGCGACCCTTCATTACCTTCTGGCCGCGGTACATTCCTGTTTCGAGATTTACACGATGGTACAATGAAACATCACCAGTTACTGGATCAGCAATCATTGGACGGACTTCAATTTTGTCATGAGTACGACGTTTGTCGCGACGGGTTTTGGATATTTTTCGTTTAGGATGTGCCATTTCCTTGGTTATTTGTTTTTTAGTTGTTTCAATTTCTCCCAGCGAGCATCCACAACTTCATCTGTTGTTTCTCCGCTGAGCGTATTTAGTTTCTGAATCATTGCCTGATCACAGGGTTTAATCTCCAAATCATCACAATTCCTAATCATAGGTAAAGCCAATAAACTTGTTTCATAAACGGGGCGAGCGATACTCAATTCGAAATCATGCGGACGTAAGTAGATTAACTCTACTCCCTCATCTTCGTGATCCACATCCACAGTTTCATGACTATCTAACTTAACGATCAAAAGATATTTCGTTTCAATTCCCAAAGGAATATCTACCAAACACCGGTGACAATCGACTGTCATGCTACCATGTATGTCGAGGTGACAATGCATCCAGTTAACATTTTTGTCAACCAAGACTTGCACTTCCACATCGGCTTTATGTACCTCAGCACTCCCCAATTCTTCAAAGAACGCTTCGTTAACTCGGAAGTTCAACGAGTGTTTGCCATCTTTTAATTTGACAAACTCAATGATTAGATCTTCCGCTTTATCGAACATCGTTACTAAAACGAACGGCAAAAATACGCAATATTATAGAAAAATCAAAGGAATGCCCTGAATAAATTGAAATGATACGCCTTTTTGAGAAGGCAAAAAAAACCCGAAGTTTCCTTCGGGTTTTTTTTAAATATCAGTTATGTAAGATTAATACTCCCACAAATCATGCTCAAAGATGAACAAGTCGTTTTTGATTTCTTCCGCACGAAGCAATGAAGCCAAACCATCTTGCTTAAACTCAGCCTTTTGAGTGATGTATCTATCATCCCACTCAGACGTTTTTACGATATAACTATCGAACAAACGATGGTGGTTAATATGCTGGTCCCAATTCAAACGCATTGCATCATTGTATCTATTGAATACTTCTGCTTTGGCCAATGTAGGACGACAATCATCCATTTTCAACCAAAAAGGTTTCACATCATAAGACTGACCCATGATCATTTTAGGCTGAATTGGAGCAATACCAATGATAATCGGCTTCAATTCACCATGCTTATAATCAAAAACCCAATCTTCCATGATTTCAAACTTCTGGATCAAATCCCAGCTGAAGTATTCAGGGAAAGAAGTATCAACCAAATCCGTGGGGTCATCAGATCCAGGACGTTGCTTTGAAGTTGTAATGATCTCTGAAGTAGAACGAATGATATCCTCTGGTGTCATGATACGATTAAAAGAATCAGTAGCATACGCACGCAACAAGCCTTTGGTTCCAAATTCCCAGAACACTTGAGAAATAGGATTCTTAGGCCATGTCCAAGAACGATTCATCTTTTGACGCAAATCAATCACACGCCAAACACGCTTGCGGTATTTAACATCCGCATTGCGCAAATATGGACGGGGCATAACAATACCTTGCAAGTTGCGAATATTGGTATCCTGATTCACGTATTCAGGCTCATAATGAGGAACCGTAGGGTCATCGTAGTGTGTTCCAATTGTAGGAATCACAATTTCAACATCCTTTTTGGGCTCACCAGTTGATTCCGAAGGTGCTGGTGCTGATGGTGAGGTTTTACCACCTTTAGCTGCAGGTTCTGGTGTAGAACCCCAACCGCCACCCCAGTCTTGCGCTTGCAAGCCGGCTGCCGTGAATAATGCGAGTGTGAATAAAATGCGTTTCATATTTGTTTCTATTATTGAACTGCGCCACCCACGTTATCCAAGAATTTCGGGGTTTTGTCTGGTCCGATTACTTTAATTTGGTCAAACTGAATCAAATCACCAGGTCCTAACATTTTCAAGAATGTTGAAATCGGTGACAAAGATGCGCCGTTAGCCGTCATGATTTTGGGTCCATTAGTACGACGTCCGATACATGTAAAACGATATGACAATACTTCATATTTCACACCATCGTAAACGAAGTTATCCAAAGCAGCAACCGCATTCGCTTGCACTTTCAATGCAGATAAAGAAATTGGTCCGCTAAATCCAACACTACCCGCCTTGAATACTGGACGAGGAACGTTACGGATCTTGAATTTCTTATCTCCCATTGAAACGGTACGCCCGTCAGGCAACTTTGCAGTTACTTTGATCAAACATTCGTTACCATTACGTACAGGAACCAAAGCGTTGAACTGACCGGGTTTAGCAGCGCGAAGATTCACACCACCACCCACAACAGATACAGTTACATTTTTAGGATCTACACCACCCACAGATACAGAAATAGGGTTAGGCAAACCTACGTACAATACATTCAACTCATCTGCAGAAATCGCTGCTTGTGGAGCAAATACACTATATTCAGCTTCAGTTTCGTAATTGTCCGATCCACCACCATTAGGCTTAGGAACCTGAATACCTACTTTGTATTTCTGAGAACCAGGAGATGCACTAGTTACTTTGTATTTTCCAACTCCGTCAACTACTTCAATGGGGCGACCGTTAACAGTCACAAACATTTGAGCCTTGGAGTTGTAAGCAGCCAACAAAATGTTAGCTTCGTAAGTTTGGTTTGTCAATACCGCTGAAGTAGCTGAAGAAACAACAGGAATCAATTTGTCGAACTTGTAATCTGCAGCATTCACTGATTCTGCCAAGGCTTGCATAACTTCTGCTTCCATAGAACGTGAATCGTTTTCTACCTTACTCAACATGGCAAATACACCAGCCAATGGAGAATGCTCTAAATACATTGATACCCAAGTCTGCTCTGTTCCGCTAGAATTGGTAGTATTGTTTGCATACAAAGAAGTTTTCTCTTCGATTGCCTTCATACGATCCAACAACATTTTCTTAGTTTCAGGAGCTGCAGCCAAAATTGGATCAACGGAAGCCTTCTTCATGACATTCAACATCTCAATACGAGCCTTGTTGATTGCATCTTGAAGTTCAGTACCATTTTTACCACCCTCATCTACCATAAAGTAGTGACCATGAAGTTCCATGTTATCTCCTTGTGCCAATTCCGCAACTCCACCTTTAACCAACAGGGCTTCAGGCTCTTGCTTACGACCCATTTTAGGATCTTTTTGGTCACCAGAACGAAGTAGCAATTCATTTTTGATACCATTCAAACGAACAATCAAAGTCTTACTTATGACTTGTACTTGATTACAATATGAAACTGCTGCAGCAGCGGCCTTGTTTTCAGAGGCAGTTTTTACCAATGAACCTAAAACAGCTGTGTTCTTTTGAACGATGTTTTTTGTAGAATTATCCAAAGAGTTTTCAATCAAGTTAAACGCCTTGATGATTTCTTTAGATACGTTAAGTGCCAAAAGCGCTGTCAACACGAGGTACATCATGTTGATCATCTTCTGACGTGCGGATACTTTACCACCTGCCATTATCTATATCTCCTTTTTAAATTGGGTTAGATAAATGGATTAGGCTTTGCTAGCGCCCATAGCGCTCAACATATTACCGTAAATTGAATTCAAATTGCTCAAATTGCGATTCAACTTAGACAACTCACCAGCAAACTCAGCAGTAGCTGCTTCAGTTGAATTGATGTTTGTTAAAGCACCCTGCAAACCTGCAGAGAAATTACCCATTGAATCAGATACCATTGCAGAACTATCAGCAATTGCATTCAAATTCTTAGCCGCTTTTGAAGCATTCTCAGCATACTCATTCGTCGCAACAGCTGCATTCGACAAAGTACCCATATCTTTTACGTTATTGCTCAATGAAGACAAACCATTTCCCAAACTTTCGATCAATTCTGGACCAATTTTAGCTTGAGCCAACATGTTATCTAATTGTTGAGTAAGAGTTCCACTTGATTTCTTTTTAGTTTCAGTTGGGTCACCACCAGCCAATTCAGGATATACTAATGACCAATCTGGATCCATATGCACAGGTTCAAAAGAAGAAATTACGAAAATCCCGGCTTCGGTCAATAGACCCACCGACAACATAAGATCTGCACCTTTTAAGTGCAAAATTTTAAACAATGCTCCCACGATTACTACCGCCGCACCCATACCATAAACGAAGTTCATCGTAGTTTTAAACTTTTTTGTCTCAAAGAAACTCTTGTTGCTCATATTTATTTTTGTTATAGTTAGTTGAATAGTTAACGAATCAAATTTGAATTTATTCTAAAGCTTATTTACGGTCAGTGTTTGAACGACCAATGTATGTTTGAACACAACGGAAACCTACATAAGACTTACTAGTGTCCTGGTATTCGTAAGTTCTAGCTCCATTTTCGATGAAGTAAGCGACATCCTTCCAAGAACCACCGCGGATGACTTTGCGTTTTTCGTTGATCGGAATATCTTTTACCTGACGCGTGCCTTCTTTGCCTCTCTCTTTGATGAATTTGAATGACTCACCATTCAAATCATGCGCAAAAGCATTGTTCGCCTCATCCCATGAAGTACGTGTCCATTCAGAAACGTTACCCGACATATTGTACAAACCAAAGTCATTAGGGAAATAACTGTCGACACGAACTGGATAAACACCACCGTCAACACCATAGTTACCGCGCAATGGCTTAAAGTTAGCTAACATACAACCCTTGCTATTTCTAGCATAAGGTCCGCCCCATGGATATTTATTTCCGATACGACCGCCACGAGCAGCATACTCCCACTCATATTCAGTTGGCAAACGGAAATCATGCGTATTTGGTAGATATCCATTCATTTCCCAATAAGCTGTCTTGCGATCAGTTCTCCAACGACAGAAAGCATACGCTTGATGCCAAGAAACACCGACAACTGGATATTCATCATATTTTGGGTGGTGGAAATATACCTGTGCCATTGGCTCATTGTATGAATAGGTGAAATCACGTACCCAACACAATGTATCTGGGTAAACCAAAACATCCTCTGTACGCATGAATTTACCACGATCCATTGGATTGTATTTATCGCGATCCTGGTTCGCAGCCGCATCAAAATCCGTCCACATGAAATGGTAAATCAACTTACGAGTATCGATTTGATGCTTCCCTTGGAAACGCTCATCTCCTTGATACCACATATCAGCCAATTCCTCCTTGTGCTTCAACCAATCCACTTCGCGATAAGGGTTAATCAAACGATTGCCCTCCTCATCCTCTGGGAAGTAATATTCATCATCATCACACATGATTCTCGCCAATGAATCGATTACATAATTCACAAACTGACGGTATTCGTTGTTTGTGATCTCTGTTTCGTCCATCCAGAAACCAGTTATGGTCATCTGTTTGTTAGGCTCCAAGTAGGAATTGAATACATCCTGCCCTCCTTGTCCTGTATGAAAAGTTCCTGATTTCACGTACACCATTCCCGGAGGCTGGGGGTGAAACCAAGGTCGTCTGCCTAAAACACCGGTCAAATCACCGGTATCGGCTGGTCCGCATGAATAGACCATTACAGAAGCTACGATCGCAGCCCTGCGTAAGGTTCGATTGCCCAAGAAATTCAAAGCTTTCTTAGCGAACTCGTTGTTTGTGAAGAGACTCATCACCGTATTTTTCATTATGCAGTTTTGATATTGCGTATTGTTTCTAAGATTGCAAAAATAAAGTTCTATTTGAATAAATCAACATTTTATTTATTTTCGGTATCTATGAAACGACAAAATCGAATGTTTATTTTATGTGGATAAATATTTTTTAATTAATCCCATTCAGGAGAACGTTCCATGTAACGTGGGTGACGGAATACGCGAACTGGCCTTTCAGGAACGGTAAACATGAAGCAGTAATTCACTTGGAGTTCGTGCGAACCCCCAGAATTCCTCAAAATGTTATTCACCGTTAGGTCGTAAGAATAGCCAACGCGAAGTTTTTGATCGCTCATTGGACCATTGCCCAACAAGGGAGGATAATAACCCAAGATTAAGGAAACTGATTCCGCACCTAAACCATAGACACGAATATTAGCACCCCCAGCAAACAAACCGTTCCAAGTAACTAATCCCTGTACATCCAACTGAGGCTTAACCAATCCCCCTACGCTCATCGCGGTTTTTATCAAGAAAGCAGGATCCAAAGTCAATGACGGGTTACCCATGAAATTATTCTTTTTGTACCCCCCTACTATATATAGATGTCGGTTCGTTGTCACATTTATCGTCCCGGAAGGACCGTAACTAAAAGTCTGAGGATTTAAATGCGTTGAAGAAACACCCAAATATGCGCCATCTTCAATATTTGGATTAGAATAGTATAAGCCCGCTCCAAACGTAGTATGTTGATCCGAAGGACTTCCTGTTGGAATCATTGGATCATTTGGATCATGATATCTCAGTTTCGCTGCATCCAAAGTTTTGGTCAAATTGGTTATGTCAACCCCCAAACGAATATTTGATCCATCACTCATTGTATAAGCAAAAGAACCGCCCCCCTTCATGTAAGTTGCCGTCTCGTATCCAATTTGATCCGTAACCAACGAGAAAAAAGCGCCTCCCATATTGTTTCCTTTTACCATAATTGGTGCAGAGAATCCCAACCCACGGGTCACCGGTGCAATATTCTTGCGCGCCGCATCCAATTTATTCTCAATGGCAAATTGATTGTCTTGCGGTTTGAGAAATGGAGACTCATCGTCATAACCTAGCCACTGCTGGTGGTTAATTGCATTTAAACAAAATTGACCCGACGCCCCTGCATAAGCTGGGTTATAGAACAACTTGTTAAATGTGAAATGTGTGAAAAGCGGATCCGTCTGCGCAGTTAACGCCAAAGGCGCAACCAAAGCAATCAAAGCCACCCATCTTCCCAGTAAATGTTTATTCATACCTATTTTGGAGTATCTCTTAGAAACAAAAATCATGTAAAATCCCCACATTGCCAAACATTTTCTCAAATAATGACAAATCAGGCAACCTTGTGTCCACTCTATTCGTCGCATCTCTTATCGTTTGAAATCAACAGGGTCCATTACCATATTTCTTACAAGCGGAAAATCACATCAAAAAGAGTATAAGTAGTGGAAAAGTCGACCTTGTTCTCCTGCTCTCTCTTTGTATCATTGTATCCTAATCTATACACTTATTATGGCTGAAATATTGGTCATCGACGATGAAGCGCCGATCCGTGAAACCCTCAAAGAAATTCTAGAATACGAGAATTACAACGTTACCACTGCCGACGATGGCAACAAAGGTCTGCTCCTCATACAAAAGAATGAATACGATGTAGTCCTGTGCGATGTCAAAATGCCCGGCATAGACGGCATGGAACTCCTAGACAGAGCCCAAGCCTTGCGACCTGACCTTCCGTTTATCATGATTTCAGGTCATGGAAATGTAGAAATGGCGATAGACGCAACCAAAAAAGGCGCTTACGACTTCATTACCAAGCCACCGGATTTGAATCGCTTGTTGATTTCTATCCGCAATGCCATCGATAAAAACAACCTCGTTACCGAAACCAAATTTCTGAAGAGAAAAGTTTCCAAGACATTCGATATCATCGGTGAAACACCCGCCATCGGAAAGATCAAAGAAACAATTGAAAAAGTAGCCCCTACCGAAGCCCGCGTGCTCATTACTGGCGAAAATGGAACGGGTAAGGAATTGGTAGCTCGTTGGTTGCATGAAAAAAGCAATCGTGGTAACATGGCCCTGGTTGAAGTGAATTGCGCTTCCATCCCATCTGAATTAATTGAAAGTGAATTGTTTGGCCACGAAAAAGGCAGTTTCACTTCCGCCATCAAACAACGCATCGGTAAATTTGAACAAGCCCACGGTGGAACCCTCTTCCTCGATGAAATTGGCGATATGAGTCTTTCCGCCCAAGCAAAAGTGTTGAGAGCGATTCAGGAAGGCAAAATTACAAGGGTTGGCGGCGATAAAGAAATCAAGGTGGACGTGCGCATCGTAGCCGCTACCAACAAAAACTTGCTCGAGGAAATCGAAAAAGGACAGTTTAGAATGGATCTTTACCATAGACTGAGCGTAATCCTGATTCATGTTCCTACACTCAACGAGCGTGTGGAAGACATTCCGCTGATCGCCAACAATTTCTTAAAAGACATCTGCGACGAGAATAGCATTCCTCTAAAAGGATTTACCCCCGATGGTTATCAAGCCCTGCAGGATGTGAATTGGACAGGAAATATTCGTGAACTACGCAACGTCGTTGAACGCTTGGTGATTCTTTGTGGCGATAAAATTTCGGGGGAAGACGTTTACATGTTCTCGAACCCTGCACAGCGCGGCGCGGATCCCTTTGGCGTGGTCGACGATTATAAAACGCTTCAAGATTTCAGAGATTGGGCTGAAAAAGTCTTTATCGAAAGAAAATTGGTTCAAAACGGATGGAACGTCGCCAAAACCGCACAAGAAATCGACATTCAGCGAAGCCATTTGTACAATAAAATTGAGAAGTACAGCCTCAAACGTCGTTAATTAATTTTTCTAAACGATGCAGCATCGCGGCACAGACCTAATACTTGCCAAAAAACTGCTCACCGAAGGAAAATTGGTCGCCATTCCCACCGAAACGGTTTACGGACTAGCGGCCAATGGACTTGATGAAACAGCGGTTGCGGGGATTTTTTCGGCGAAGAACCGACCTACATTTGATCCGCTCATTCTGCATGTTGCTTCTATTGAGCAAGCGCAATCCCTTTGCACTGATTGGCCCGAGATGGCAGATAAATTGGCACGTGCCTTTTGGCCTGGTCCACTAACGCTGATTTTACCCAAGGCAGACCATGTGCCAGACCTCACTACATCCGGACAGCCTACGGTTGGTATTAGAATGCCAAACAACAGGTTAACACTTGAATTACTGAGCACACTCCCCTTTCCTCTCGCCGCACCTAGTGCCAACCCCTTTGGTTACGTAAGCCCCACCAATGCGCAGCATGTGGCTGATCAATTGGGTGAACGCATAGATTATATTCTCGATGATGGCGACTGTTCCGTAGGCATAGAGAGTACCATTATCACCATTGACAACGGGACGCCAAAAGTGCTCCGATTGGGTGGATTATCCCTGGAGCGAATTGCGGATGTATTGGGATTTCCCGTACTGGAACACTTAAACCAAAATAGTAATCCTCAGGCACCAGGTCAGCTAGACCAACATTATAGCCCGCGATGCAAGCTCATTGCGCTAAATACAATGCCCGCCGAAGATATTGACCCTAGCGTATCGATCATTTATTTTTCTAAACAAGAGGCGCAACGGAGTTCTGATTACAATTCGTCGGACGGTTCGCACTACTATTTGTCGGACAGCGGCGACACCAACCAAGCGGCATCGAATCTATTTTCCACATTGCGTAGACTCGATCAGGACAATCAAAAAGTGGCCTACTTTGAATGGGCGCCAAACGAAGGGCTCGGCCGTGCAATCAATGACCGGCTTCAGCGAGCGGCTTTTCAGCCATAATTATCAAATTTCTTCCAAAAAGCTCAACGTATTGTCGAGTGCGTGCCACAATTCTTGGGTAAAATCTTGAATTCCCGTGCAAGGATGTTTCATTCCAAAGGTATGATCTGCCTTGGGGACTGTCATTCTGATACTGTGAATACAAGCATCGTATATAGGCTCAGACAGCGCGCATGGAACTGCATCGTCTGATTCTCCATGTACGATTAGCAATGGCCTTCCAAGCCCTCTCGCAGCCT
>Ga0209443_1000884_pt1 | contig 19632 bp, 17 predicted proteins | sample LauGreBMM110DCMD_2_FD_187571 | JGI IMG/M metagenome (GOLD analysis project Ga0209443, IMG submission 187571) | Freshwater lake microbial communities from Lake Michigan, USA - Su13.BD.MM110.DCMD (SPAdes) (version 2) | ecosystem: Environmental > Aquatic > Freshwater > Lake | place: Lake Michigan... | reverse complement strand
AATTATTATCTAAACGTTTAACTAACTGGGTAGGATAACCTAACAAAAAAGCTGTTAATAACCAAAAATTAATTGCTACAAAAGTTCCCCCAGATGTTAGTCCAAGTAAAAATTCTGCAAAAAGGAGAATTGCAAAAAAGAAAAAATATGGGTTTTCTTTTATACTAGAAATTGAATATTTTATTTTGTGTATTAAATGAACAAACATCATCAAATAAGGAAATAAACCAAGAAACCCTACTGACATTAAAACGTCAAGTATTAAATTATGAGCATAAGAAGAATCAAAATTGTTAACAAATTTATCCCCTATTAACGGATTATCAACAAACTGTTCAATAGCGCTTTCCCATTGATATTCTCTTGCATCTTTAATATTTCCGGCTACACTATCTTGATAAGATTCCGTTAATCTAGAAAAAATTTTTAGTTCTTCTAATTTAAAATTTTGAAAAAAAACTAATAAAACAACAAACAATATTAATCCAACTATAAATAATCTTTTAAAAGCTTTAGCACTAGCAATTTTAACCTGAGTTTTTATAGTCAAATAAATAATAATATATAATAATAAAAAAGTTAAAGTTGGTCCCCTTGAAGCCCCCATTAATAGATTAAGCATACCTAAAAAACAAGTTGAAATAAGAAAAATATTAGATGATGATTTTTTAAATATTTTTAACTTAATAAAGAAAATACTAAACAAGGCCAATAACTGACCATAAAAACTTATGGTAATAGGATTTACAATTGAAATGCTTTCAAAATTTATGTCAACATTTACATTTCCTCTTTCTGCAAAAACTTGAACTAAGTTCCAATTATTTGATGACAGAATCGCATAAAACAATGATAAATTAGATAGTAATATAAGCCAAAAAGCAAATTTAATACAAGTTTTAAGATTAATATATTTACTATTTAAATAAACTGCAATTGCTGGAATTAAACAAGCACCAAAGGCAAAGGAATAAACATAAAAACTATTCTCTTGTAAAAAATGTACATTTTCTATTTCAATATTATAGATTAACTTTATGGAATAAATTATCCAAAACAAAATCATCCATATAAATCCACTATTTTGTTCATTATATCTTCGTGGTAAGGCATAACCTATTAATAAAAGTGATGCAAAAACTATAGTAGATCTAATTCCAATATTAATTGGATTAGAATTAATTTGTAAAATAAAAGGAATAAAAATTTGTAAGGGATAGCCATACATGTTAAAAATAAATAAAAAAGCAGCAATATTTCCTATTGTTTTATCTTTAGACATTTTTGTGTTTATTTATTTCTTTTAAAAAATATTTTTCCCAGAAAAAAGGTGCAATCTGAATCCAAAAATCGTAGCCATCTTGATAATTTTCATATTTGTTAGACATAATTTTATTAGCTAAAATATATACTAACCTTTGATTTACAATAGTGGAAGATATAAATTCTTGAGAATTTATTGTGTCCAGAATAAATTCTTTCCACTCCCCTGCCACCCAATTTGAAGTTGGCGTGTTAAATCCTATCTTGTTTTTTCTGTAAACAACATCATAGGGTAATAATTCTTTAACAGAATCTCTTAAAATACTTTTGGTGTATCCATTTCTTAATTTACTTTCCCAAGGTAGTGAAAAGGTATAATTAACCAAACGGTAATCTAAGAAAGGCATTCTAATCTCTACACTAGCAGCCATCGAAATTCTATCAAAGTTTCTCAATAATGTAGGTAATGTGGTATTAACAAAACTATGGTACAATAAGGAGTTTAAATGTCCAATTCCTGAAATTAATTTAGGTTGAGGAACCGGCATTTGCATATGATTATTAATTAATGGTAAAACATCAGCTGTTATATGCAATAAATTTTTAAGGTGTCGTTTTATTGGATATTTTACAATATCTAAATATTGTTTTAACGAAGTGTCATTATTTACAAGTCCATATCTTGTTTGAATAACTTCTTTTATCTGTTTTAAACTAATACCCGATTCAAAAAAGGTTTCATATATATTATCTCCATATCCCGAAAGCATTTCATCGGCCCCATGACCATCTAAAGAAACAGTTATACCTAATTGTTTCATTGACTTATACATTTCAATCATAGAATGAGGTGGAGTAGAATAAATTTCTTCAAAATTATAAATATCATTCCCAAAGTTTTGAAGCGATTTGGCTGCATCTATCTCGATAAATTCACCTTTTAATCCAAGATGATTTATTACTTTCTCAGCATAAAACCGTTCATCCAATTTACTTCCTGGAAAAGTTGCAACAACCGCCTGTTGAACATTCTGAAGACGTTCGTTCCCAAGCATAGTTTGATTTATATGACTAATCATACTAATAATAGCGCTTGAATCAAGACCTCCGCTTAACCCAGTTCCAATAGTTACATCTGAACGCATTCTAATTCTGCAAGCATCTTCAAATATCTCTCTAAAGCGCTCTACTTGATCTTCATATTTAACAGGTACTATTTCTAAATGATCGAGTGTATTCCAGTAAGATACTGGAGATATTTTTTGATCTCCAACTTTAAAAAGCGCGTAACAACTTGCTGGAAAACGTTTTATATTTTGAATAAGGCATTTATCTGTACTTTCATATAAATAAAGATTATTGTTACACCATTTAAAATCTGAGGATATATTTACTTCTGGTAATAATGCTGCTACAGCTTTCATTTCTGATCCAAAAACGAATTTATTCTTTAATAAAGAATAAAATAATGGCTTTTTACCATATCTATCCCTACTTAGAAAAATTTCTTTAGTTTTTTCATTCCATATTGCTAGAGACCACATACCATTAAATTTCTTAAGGCAATTAACACCCCATTTTAGATAACTTGCTAGTATTACTTCAGTATCAGAATCTGAATAGAATTCATAACCCTCAAGAATTAATTCTTTTCTCAATTCAATAAAGTTATAAATCTCACCATTAAATGTAATTGACAAATGCTGATAATTCATTGGTTGTTTACCCTTTTCGCTCAAATCGAGAATTGATAATCTACGATGACCTAATAAAACGTCTGAATTTGGATTTTTCCATATCCCATATCCGTCTGGACCACGATGTTCCAATCGATTCAGTCCATTTAAAAACAATTTCTCTTCAATAGCTGGAAGAATTCCTAAAATTCCGCACATATATGTTATTATTTCTTATAAAATGTTCTTATGCAATTTCCAATATAATCCTGTTGCTCAATACTTAACTCTGGAAATATTGGAATAGATAATATTTGATGCATATTTGCTAATGAAACAGGGAAATCTTCTGAGTTCAAATTTAGATACTTGTAGGCAGGCAACAATGGCAATGGTGTTGGATAATGTACTGCTGTCTCAATTCCATTTTCTTTTAAATATAACATCAATTCATCTCTCTTTTGAACTTTTAAAACATAAAGATGGTAGGAATGCTTTGAATTTTCACGAACTTTAGGTAATTCAATTTCAGATATACCGTCCAAAATTTTATCATAATATGCTGCGCATTTAATCCTTTGGTTAGTCCATTTAATAATATATGGAAGTTTTACAGATAAAATAGCGGCCTGAAGTCCATCCATTCTACTATTGATTCCTTCTATTTGATGCTGATGTTTAACTAATGCGCCATGATTAGCATACATCTTACATTTTTCAGCAAAAGTATCATCATTAGTTAATATACATCCTGCATCACCATATGCACCTAGATTCTTTCCAGGGAAAAAACTAAACGAAGATGCAATGCCACGTAAGCCTGCACGAATACCTTTAATTTCTGAAAAATGTGATTGTGCACAATCTTCAATTAAATGTACGTTATGCTTTATACAAATTTTTGCTATTTCTTCAACATCAGCCATTTGTCCATATAAGTGAACAGGCATAATTGCTTTTGTTGATTTTGTAATTTTATTTTCTATTTCTTTTATATTAATTGTAAAATATTCGTCAACATCTACAAAAACAGGAGTAGCTCCCGTTTGGGTTATAGTCTCTGAAGAAGATATCCAACTATTTGCTACAGTAATTACTTCATCCCCTTTGCCTATATCCAACATTTTAAGTATAATGTAAATAGAATCAGTTCCATTTGCTACAGGGACACAGTGTTTTGCACCATACAGTTCAGAAAATTCCTTTGCAAAGTTGGCTACATATTTTCCACCAATAAAAGCGGTTTCATTTAGCACATTGGCTATAGCGGCGTCAATATCTGTTTTTATAGATTGATATTGAATTTTTAAGTCTACAAATGGTATATACATTTCAATTTGATATTATAAGTTGTTTAATGAATCTTTCATCTTTTTTAAAAAATATTTATGACCCTTGAGCATGTTAAGGACTATATCTCTTGTTTCATAAATCGTTGTATTCATCGGGATAATCCTTTTTTCAAAACTAGAAGTTCTGGGATCATCCCCGGTAAAAATAATATCCTCAGCATAATTTCCCCACCTTTTGGAAGGCATAATGCAAATAGTCATCCCAGCATGTGCTGACGGTAGAATCATACTTGAACCATGTATCCCAATCACCAATTCGCTTTCTGCATAAATATTACATGTACTCAATTCGGATTCATAATTAAAGGATTTTACTCTTTCATCTTTTACATATTTTGGAAACCATCCATAATTACCAAGACCAGCTAAAGTAATTATGTAATTATCATTCTTTAGCTTATTATTAAGTAAATATAAAAAGAACAAAACTCGCAGATAATGAAAAGGCAGTAATATTTTGGCAAGATTTAGTTTTCTTAGTCCACCATAAAATAGCCAAGATTTAAACCACAACCTAGATACATCTTCTCTCCAAATAAAAGTAACCCGTTTAGTTTGTTTTTCTTCATCAAAATTATACGGTGCTATTTTAGTAAAGCTTTTTATCGTCACATTTTTTGGTCCAACGTTAGCAGAGCTTAAAAAAACCTTATCAAACCTTGTTATTTCATCGTTGATTTTTGAGTTCAGATTCATATAGTAATTTCTTAGTTGTCCAAGACTAAGATTAACAGTCCAAATTTCATCAATACCTTCTGTCGGCAAAAGCCATTTTAAAAAAGGCTGTATAATAACAATAAGTCCGTAATTTCCTTTGTACTTAATTATTTTTTCAAGATTCAACAAGTAAAGCAAAGAATGTCCATAACAATTATCCATAGTGTTGAGGATTATAACTTCACTAGGGCACTTATTTATATACTTAATATCGACTTTAACTTCATCACTTAAAGGATTATTCAAAACTTCTTTTAAACTATTTACCAACCATGGAAATGGTATACTTCCTGTAATATTACCATCCGATTTTCGCATTTGGAATCTTTCCAAAGTCCCTTGACCTGTTGGAAGATCACATAGAAATTCATGTCCGCAAGAAATACATATACCATTTGAACAAACATGAACACCTTGCCAAACAATTCCATTTGATTTAATTCTTCCTGAGCAATCTGGACAGTATAATACTTGATTAATTTGTGGATATATTTGAAACATATTGTAATTATTAATTAATACTTATAAAGTCGTTTTTTAATATAAATTAAAAGGGAAGAGAATCTAAATAATGACAAAAAAATCAATATAAAAACAGTCCCTTTTATACCATATACAGGAACGATCCATCTGCTCAAAAAATACATCATCCCGCCTATCAAAAGAGTTATCACTAAGGTAAACCATGTGCTTTCTAATAAAATAATAAAATTATTTAACATTTGACAAAAAGCTTCAATTGTAATCGAAATTGCTATAAAAGGAAAAAGAATCAGTGAATTAGAATAACTTATTGGAATTCCTTTAAACTTAACTAAAGTATATACAATAATCCCTATAAATAATGAACCTGAAATAAAAAGAATTCCGAGAATTGTACAAATTAATTTAGTACGCTTGAAATTAACTTCTATTGACTTTTCTCTAAAAAAAGCTGGAAGCCAAACCAAATTAAAAGTAGTTAATATAAATCCTAACGGAGTGGTTAAAAAGAGTGATAAATTGTACACTGCTAGCACCTCAATACTTTCGTTTTTTTGCAAAAAGTATTTATCACTTACTGTATAGAATATAGATGCAAGTGATGATGCTATTACTGGCAACCCAATTATTAAAGATCTTTTTATTGGATTCCAATCAAACTTTATCTTGAATTGTCGTACATAATTATAACATAATGGTAGAAAAATAATCCAACTTAAAATAACTTCAATATTAAGTCTCGTACTTGCAGTTTTATCAAACAATGCAGATTTTACAAAATAAATGGCAATTAAATTCATTACCAAAATTCTAATTAGATTAACCCATTGGAACTTTTTAATTTGATTTGTAAATTGATAATATACACTTAATTGTCCATAAACTACTAAATAAGTTATATAAAATAGAAAACTTAATCTAAAATTTTCATATTGAAAATCTTTATCATCGATAAGAAAATTCATGATGTAAAAATCAAATCTGGTCAAAAAGGATAGTCCTAAAACTAAACCAAGAAATGAGAAAATAAATACATTTATAGAAAATAGATAGCTTCCTCTATTTTCTTCATACTCATTAAATAACTTACTAGTAGAAGTACCAAAACCAAGATTGAATACATTGGATGCAGCAGTAATTATATAAAAAATATAAGTATATGTCCCAAATTGCTTTTGGGTCATATAAGTTAAATACATTGGTAATAAAAGATACCCAAAACATTTAGAAAAAAAATCTAAAATGAATACCCATGCATATTGTTTAACCCATAGCTTTAATTCAGCAAAATTAAATTCTTTCAACAAAGTTTATGTTTTTTTTGATTCATTACATATTGGTGTAAAATCTAAAATAGAATATGGATAATCTGGTTGATTTTCAACCCAAACAGTTGTACGGTCATAATTATGATTGTATTTATACCAAAATAAATCAATTACATTTTTATCCAATATATAGAAGAAGGTATCATAAAATGATTTACTATCCTCAAATGTGCTTAATGTATTATAATTTACTTTCTTTAAGAAAGAATTTACAAAATATGCTTCTGCGAAGTTATTTTCTAAGTAGCTTTTTTCTTTTTCATACTCTCTTACTTCTGTCTGATGAGGAATATTCCAATATAAAAGCATATCGTTTATTGCACCAAACATAAACATATCCGATATAATATAATGCCTTTTTTTAAACATATTAAGATTACAGATTATTAATCTATTCTGAATACATTGATTTGCTTTTATAGGGAAATTCATAATTATTCCTAACATATAATTAAAATAATCATGAAAAGAATTAATTCTTTGATCAGTTCTAGACTTCAACACAAAATTAGCCCCGTTTTGTTTGGCATAAAGCAAAGCTTCTGTAGTAGATTTAATTTGCAAATTAACATTAGAATTCCCTGCATTTGTAGGCTTTTCACTTTGTAGAATAACAACGTTTTCAAAGTTAAATTTTGCCTCTAAAATTGGATCCACCCCTATCCATGTTGATATAATAATTTTTAAATTAGGATACAAGTGATTGTAATACTTCACCGTTTCATAAGTAAAATTATTCTTAAGAAGAATTGGGCCTTGTAAAATTAATGCAACATTAGACCCCGTATTATTATAGATAGGTAAATTTGATAAATTGTCTATTTTAATTTTTCTTAATTTGAAAATAAAAAAATATCCAAAATAATCTTCAATTAAGTTTATAATTTTCCGCAAAAATAAATTCATATTAATAATAACATATTTTATTTATGATTCTTAATATAAATACCCAAATCATTTGGTGTACCCAAACCGTGCATTTTTTTTTGTGAAATTGTAAAAACACCAATTTTTTTGTTTTCTGAAATCATGTAGTTGTAAACTGGGCACGTATAGAATTCATTATTAACTCTGTCGTTACATACAATCATATCAATAGCTGAATCTACAAAATATTTACCTTTAGAAAAAAAGTAAATCCCAACAGTAGCTAGATTAGATATTGCTTCTTTCTCTTTGACTTCTATAACTAAATTATCAGATCCAATTTTAGCAAAAGACCATTTTGGATTTTCATCTAAGTCTAAAAAAGTAAGAATAGAACCATCTAGTTTTCTTTTTAAACAATCATTAATAAAATCTTCAATAGAAGCATCAACTAATTGATCTGAATTAGCAATAAGTAATGGTAATTCATTATTAATTTCTTTTCTAGCATATAAAACTGTACATGCCGTTCCTTCCGTTAAACTATCTATCTCAATAAAAGTTACATTATACTTTTCAGATAGTTCTTTAACCATTTCTTTTTCACTATTAAGCACTTCTTTTCTAGCAATCAAAATGTAATGAGCATCTTGATATTTTAAGTTTTCCATTACTCTAGCTATCATCGGTATACCCAAAACATCTATAAATGGTTTGGACTTTAAAAATCCCGCTTCTGAAAAACGACTGCCCAAACCAGCCATTGGTATTACAATATTTATCATTTAACTATATGTATTTATCATTATTTGCACCTGGTATTTTCACTACTACTGTAGTAACATCTGTGATGGCTTTAAAATCTGTTTTCTGAAATGGATTAATTTTTATAATATCCCCATCTGAATACCTTTTCCCATTCATCTCAACTGTTCCATTTAAAATTACAGTAAATTCTGTTGCTATTTTATGATAATGAACATCTTCATATTCACCAGAAGTATATTTTTTAATTCCTACTTCTACATCATTTGTTTTCAACAATGTCGGATTAAAATTACCTATAAACCAACCTTTTACCATTTCTTCCAACTTAAAAACCTCGATTCCCATACTGTTTTTATCTTTTTTCAAAATCCATTAACATTTGGGGAGAATAAAACGAGTGGTATTGTTCGTTTTCAATCTTATAATTTAATACTATCTTGTTTTTAAGAACATATTCATTCATTACTGGAGAAATATAAAAATTTCCATCTAAATGCACATTGTTTTTAATCGTTTGAAATGCACCGTCAAAAAACTCATCTGCTTTATGGTAGTAATAAATTCCTGCAATAGCATGTGAGCTAATTGGATTTTTTTCTGCTGTTTGTAAAACCTGGCCTTCTTCTATACGGGCATAAGACCAACGTGGATGCACAGATTTGAAAGTTACTACTGCTGCATCTGCATTATTGATTTCCCAAAAATTTAAAATTGTATTTATATCTACATCTATAATTTGATCACCATTCATTATCAATAAGCTATCGTTTGCATCAATTTTATCGATAGCCATTAAAACACTACAAAGCCCTCCTTTAGTATCTTTCTTTAATAAAATAACTTCAGAACCAGGAGACAATAATTTTAAAGTACTATCTAAATGAAATTTCTTAGAATCTTCTTCTTTAATGATGAAAATAAATTGATAAGGTACTTTTATATTTATGGTTTTTTCAATGATTAATTCTATCATCAAAACACCATTAACTTCAATCAAAGGCTTTGGATAAACATAGCCTGCATTTTTATATAACTCAGATGAGCCTGCTAAAGGGACAATAATTTTAAGCATTTTCTATTTCCTCCAATCTTTTTTTAATGTTAAAATAATTTACATCTTCTGTAGTTTCAATTTTCAAAAGGTGAGCTCCAGAAGAAAGTGCTGCTTTTATACCATTGTCATTGTCCTCCAATATCAAACATTCAATAGGTTTAAGACCCAATCTTTTTATGGCTTTAATATACATTTCTGGATCTGGCTTACTCTTATTTACATCTTCATTTGAAATATAAAAATCGAGGTATTCTTCAAGACAAGATTTTTCCATCATAATTTCTATTGTTTTACGAACAGAATTTGAACAAACAGCCATTTTATATCCTTCAAGTTTTAGTTTTGATAATGCATATTTATGATGAAAAACTGGTTTACAACTCGAATAAACCATTTCCATAGTGTATTGTTGTTTAAGCTCATTCACAAATCCATGCAATTTTCTAGGAAACCCTCCCTCTAAACTTAGCATTTCTAACTTTTTTTTGGTCGGTAGCCCATCAAAAGTGATCAAGTGATCATAACGACTAATCTCAGTTCCAAAAATTCCAAGAGCCTCATTTAAAGCCTCATAGTGCCATTCTTTTGCTTCGATTAGGACACCGTCCATATCGAATATTATTGCTTTTATTTTCATAGTTTATTTAAAAAAAGAATTTGCTTCCTCTGGATAATCGGTACAAAGTATAACTCCTTCTAGTTGATCTATTTTGTTTAATTTTAAAAAATCCCATAATTCTAATGAATTCCTATTATGCAATTCTGGAGAAACTAAAGCAACTTGTTTGTTGTTATTTAAATGACTAATAATTAATTCCTTACTATACCAAATTCCTTCAAAACAATCTAACCAAATTCCAATACATTCTACGTAAAATGCAGGTTCTAATTCATATTCACTTTGACGACTAAAAAAATTAATATTTTCTTTAATGTACCCTAAAGTATCTGGAATAGACATATCAAAAGTAAAATAATTATTTATTTTATATTGATTTAACAATTTTTTTAGCTTCAAATGTAATCCATCCGCTTTTATATTTAATGCTAAAGGAATATTAGGATTGAATGAATTAAAAAGATCGAAAAAGTGATTTACAGATAATGAAGAACTATTTGCAATATCATGTGAAATTACTAATTCACCTAAAAAATCTCTAATGTCAGTTTCTGTACCAAAATCAAGCCCAAAAGATCGTTCGAAAGCCTTATCAGTATTCTTTTCTTCTTTAGTTTTCCAATAACCGCGATGACTAATTATTTTCATTATGTACACTGTATTACTTTAACTTTTTAGCTGGATTTCCTATATATGTACCTGGACTAGTTATATCTTTAGTGACAACAGCACCTGCACCTATTACTACATTGTCACAAATTCTAACAGGCATAATAGTAGCATTACTGCCTAAAGATACATTATTTCCAATAAATGTAGACTTCCACAAATCTTTGTTACCTCTAGCAGGTCCTCCAATAGAAAAAGTATCATTAATAAACATGACTCCATGACCTATAAAACAATCTTCACCAATTTTAACTAATTCACAAATAAAAGTATGGGATTGAACTTTAGTTCTATTTCCAATAATTACATCTTTTTGAATTTCAACAAATGGTCCAATAAAACAATCATCCCCAATAGTACATCCATAAATATTTACAGGTTTAACTACTGTAATATTTTTACCTAAATTTGTATTAACTAATTTACTATCAAAAAAAGTTATCTCATCCATTATTTAGCAATTTAGCAGATTGATATATTTTATCAATTATTTCTATTGTTTTAAGACCTTCAAAAGAGTTAGTTGCAATTGAATCTCCATTCAATAAAACATTAATCACATTTTCATATATTTTATCATGATTACTCATTGAACCGACGTAATTTCCATAATTATTAGGTTTATTTCCTTCTGGAAGATCTTTAATCTCAAAACCTTCAATATTTTGATATTCTAACTCATTTAAATATTGTCCACCTATCTTTACAGTACCTTTTTCACCAAAAATTGTTAATGATCCTTCCATATTTTTTTGAAAACTATTTACAGTATAATTAATCCCCCCAATAGCACCATTATAAAACTCTAAAGCTATCACACCTGTATCTTCGAATTCGATAATATCTTTATGAGCGAAATTTGAAGTTAAAGCATAAGCTCTTTTAACATCACCAATCATCCAATATACTAAATCAACGAAATGACTAAATTGAGTATATAGTGTCCCTCCATCCAAATCTTTGGTGCCTTTCCAAGAATTATGATAATAATCGTTATTTCTATTCCAAAAACAGTTTAATTGAATACTGTATATTTTTCCTAAATACCCCTTTTCAATTGCACCTTTTACTGCTACAACTGGTGGATTAAATCGGTTCTGTTTTATTGCAAACAATCTTTTATTAGCCTGTTCTGCTGCCTTTATCATTTCTCCACAATCATGAACACTTATTGCCATCGGTTTTTCACATAACACATGAAATCCCGCTTTTAATGCTTTGATAGAATGCTCTGCATGTAACCCATTCGGAGAACAAATTGACACGACATCGACTTCACTGTGCATACTTAGCATTTCATTTATATCATAATATGCTTTTGCATTATATTTAGAAGCTAATAAATCTGCCTTTTTTATGTCTATATCACAAACTGCGACTAAATCCGCTTGATTATTAATATGTTCAGCATGTCGTTGTGCTATTCGACCACATCCTACGATTATAAATTTTAATTTTTTCATTTCCTAAATTTAACTATTTTAATAATCTATTTTTATGTTTTTTTGAATTATTTATAATTTTCAATAATATAGTCAGCAATTGCTAAAGATGCAGTAGCACCAGGTGAAGGAGCATTTAAAATATGGATCTGATTTTTCTCTTTAATAATATTAAAATCCATTAATAAATTACCATTTGAATCCATTGCTTGAGCTCTAACCCCTGCGGTACCTTTTGTAAACATATTTGAATTAACATCAGGTAACATTTTTTTTGCTTTACCAATGAACTTTTCTTTAAAAATTGAACTATGAAGTTCTTCTAACGTGAAACCCAAATTATTATATACATACTTTACAAAACCTTTATAAGTGATTGCGTCACAAGTGTCCTTAATTGAAAAATCTTTATTCGAATAGCCTTCTCTTTTAAAAGCAAATACTGCGTTAGGCCCTACCTCTCTTTCTCCATTCATTAATCTTGTAAAATGAACTCCTAAAAATGGATATTCGGGGTCTGGAACAGGATAAACTAAATGATTTACCATTTTTTTAAATTCTGGTTTAAACATTAAGTATTCCCCTCTAAAAGGAATTATTCTTAATGGCCTATTTTTCCCCGTAAAATTTGAATAATTCCTATCAGAAAACAATCCTGAACAATTATAAATTAAATCAAATTCCCAATTTTGGGTTCCGTCTGAAACATTAACTTTATTATTTACATCAGTAGCAGAATTAATTTTTGTGTTTAATATTATTTCACCGCCTTGATTATTAATAATTTTAGCTAAACAAGTCATTACTTCTTTATAGTCTACAATACCTTCTTGAGGAACCAATAATGATTTTTTTGCATTTACATAAGGCTCTCTTAATTTCAATTCTGTATTTGATAAATATTTTAAATTCTTTAATCCATTCTTTTCTCCACGAAACGCCAGATTTTCAAGTGATTTTAACTCTTTATCGTCAGTTGCAACAACTATTTTACCACAAATATCATGTGGAACTTTATTTTTGATACAAAAATCAGTCATTTGTTGAATACCCGATACAGCCAATTTAGCTTTTAAAGAACCCGGTTGATAATATAATCCACAATGTAAGACACCACTATTTCTTCCAGATTGATGTTGTCCAATCATATTCTCTTTTTCAAATAATGTTATCTTTGAATTAGGATATTTCAATTGGAGTTTGTATGCTGTTGCAAGACCTATGATCCCACCTCCGATTACTGCTATTTTCACTTATGCTTTTTTTAATTATTTTTATAATATATATTTTTCATCCAAGTAACTCATTTTCTGCTAATTAATTACAAAATATTCTGTCAATTGATAATTTCAGCCCCAACTATACGAAGTCTCAACTAACGAGAGCAACGAATAAAAAGCTAGAATAATTGAATAAAGTGGTATTATCAAATATCAATCAATGACAATATTTATATCTTTGGTTAACATTAAACCATAAGCCTGAGCTTTCCAAAGGGGTAATTCGTAACGAAAATTAGAAAACTAATAAAACTTTTAACAGTCAATCGATAACTCATAACCTTCAAATAAACCAAAACCGACAACAGACAACCCAAAACTACTCATAATTATTTAAAGGAGATACGATGTCCTTACCTAACCCTTTTCAAAATTTCTAAATCACTCGCCACCATTTCTTTAACCAATCCGGCAAGGTCGTATTGCGGTTTCCATCCTAATTTTTTAGATTTAGTAGGATCGCCAATCAACAAATCAACTTCGGTAGGGCGGTAATATTGAGGATCTACTCTAACTACTACGGTTCCAATTGGCAATTGGTATTCAGGGTGTTTGCTCGCTTTTATTAAGTTAGTTTGATATTAATGTTGAAATTTAATTTCACCTAAAAGTGCACGATAAAACTAATTTTTTTAGCTTTTTTTTGCCACAGATTTAACAGATTTATTAAAGCGGTTATTCGTTTAATCGGTTAATCGTTGATGCGGTTATGCGGAAAACGTTTGTTGGTGCAATGAAAATGTAGAGATTAAACAATTAAACTTTTCTAAACGATTAACCGATTCAACTTTTATAAACGATTCAACTTTTCTTAACCAGTTAACCTCTTCCTTACCGATTAACGGAAAACGGACAACCGACAACCCTTTCAATACATAAATCCAAACAGCCAGAGCGGGATATTTTTGTCGCTCCCTATTTCGATATTGTCCTTAATGATATAAGAATTAGGAATGTTTTTTAGTTGTGTTTGTTTTTTATTTTTTCCTCCAACTTCAAAAGAATAGTGGTTGTTGACAGTAAAATCGACTTGCTTTGAAGCAAATACAGTGTTCTTTTGGCTTACTTGATTAAAAAAGAAGGTTTCTCGAACGCTTCCCTCGTCAGGACTGGAAACTAAATTATACATCAAACTAGCATTATGAACATAAATTTTTTCAGGCTTACCCAAACTGTTAATTCCTTTGTCTTCTGTGTACAACAAATTTAAAAGTTGTGCATCATTCAATAGGTTTAAATAATTTTTCATGGTATTTAAACTAATGCCACTGCGCTCACTTATAGAATTCATATTGGGCTTAAAAGGAACAGAATTACTGATGATGGTCATTAATTTTTTTAACAATACTATATTAGTTGTAGAAATGACAGCATATTGTGGAATATCAACTTCTAAAACGGTGAGCAGTATTTCGCTTAATTTTTGATGAAACGATTTTTTATTTTCTAAATAAAATGGATAATAACCATGGTGTAAATAATCGGTAAAATAATGTAGCGGTTTTACTTTTTGAGTGATATCAATAGCAATTGCCACATGATTTTCTACTATTTGTTCAACGGTATAAGTGTTTAGTGGCACTTCAGTTTCAAATTGCAAGAATTCTCTAAATGATAATCCCGACATTTCATACACTACGGCTCGCCTGCTTAAATCGGCTTTGGCCTGATGAATGTGCAACAAAGAGGAGCCTGTAAATACGAGCTTTAATTTGGGCATGTCATCGTAAATATTTTTTATTTCAATGGCCCAATTCTCATATTTGTGTACTTCATCAATGGCTATAAATTCACCCCCTTTTTTATAAAAATCAGCAACTAAATCGTATAATGTATTTTCGAGAAAATAAAGATGATCTAAACTGATATATAAAACACGTTTGTCTGGCTTGTAATTTAGTTTAATATATTGAAGTACAACAGTTGTTTTACCAACACCTCTACTACCTTTGATTCCTATAAATCGATTATCCCAGTCGATGGTATCTATAAAATTTCGAACAGAATCGGTTGCTGTTGCTGCATATTTCTCATAAAACAAGCTTACTAACTTTTCCATAAGTACTCTTTTTTTTGCGAAAATAATAAAAATATCAATGCGTTGACACTTTTTATGATAAAAAGTATCAATGCGCTGATGCTTTTATCGTGTTTTTATGTCAATGCAATGCTGTTTTTTACTAAACACTGACCACTAAAAAATTAATCTTCTAAATAATTCAAACTTCTACTGCCTCTCTTCAATATCTCCAAATCACTGGCCACCATCTCCTTAACCAATCCGGCAAGATCGTATTGTGGTTTCCAGCCCAATTTTTTTGATTTACTAGGATCGCCAAGTAATAAATCAACTAGTAGGACGGAAATACTTGGGATCAACAGCCAAGACTTCTTTTCCTATTTGCATCTTAATTTCCTAGCTCCCTATTGATTTTCCAATAGCCCCCTGTTTTAGGTACACCTTTGAATACGATTTTATTTTCTTCTCTTAATATTTTTATCCAGCGTTCTATAGTTCTTTGGGTAACATTGAAATGTTTCTCCATAGTTAAAACATTAGTTCCTGGATTATTTTCGATAAAAACAAGAAGCGTTTTTACACCGACATTTACACCGACATTTACACCGACATTTACACCGACATTTATCTCATCATTTTCTAGTAAACTTATTTTTTGCTTGGTGTAACGCACCGTAAACAGAAAGCCGCTCTGGATTTCGCCAAACTCCGTTTTCATCGTAGGGTATTCCTTTATCTCCTTACGAATTCGTATAAATCCACTACCGTATTTTTCAATATCACCAGTGAGATAAAACGCTTCAGCTATCAATTTGTTGCGGGCATGCGCTTGATAATTGTCTTTTTTAAGTTCATCTACAGTAACATTCCCATAAAGAATTCCCGGATTATAAAAATTGATATAATTGTCGAAAATTTTTATTTGTATATCTATGGGGCTCATATAATCCCTATGAATAATGGCATTGAGCACTATTTCACGCAACGCAGGAAGCGGATATTCGAAAATTTCCGTACGCTGTGTAGGCATTCCCGTTATCTCAAAGGCCACTTTGATCTGACCTATAAGATAGCGCATAGTTTCTTCGACTACGTCAAATAAAGTTCCATTTAGCATCTTGTCATCAATAATCATCGAAGGCGTTTTTAATCTACCTAAGTGAACATTATAACCTGTGGTTTCTTTGGCAAATAGCAGCCAAGCTGCATTAGTAATCCCTTCAGCTCCAACTAATTTTAGTTTTTGCAGGTTTTCTATCCAACTGCCATCCAATTTGAATCGCCCTGTAGCATTTACTTTTTCGATAAATACATTCACTTTATTCGGATCTAAGTCTTCCAGGCTTTTCCCTTGAGCTGTATAAGAATCCCAAGAAAGCTGTAAGGATTGCAAACTCAAATTCGTTATTTCTATCGCCGAAAGTTGATGATTCGAATTGTTAACCCTTTTGTAATACCTTCCTTTAAATGAAACTGGCTTTACGGGAAACTCGTTTACCCTTAAACAAATTACTTCTTTCCCTTGGATAATCACGGGTTCTATATCGGCAATTATACTGGGTTGGGTTTTATTTTTTATTTCATTTATCCAATTTGCAATGGTTTCCTTACCTATAGAAAAATTGGTAACCGGATTTCCTTTATCGTCTAAACCTACATACACTTTCCCTCCCTTGGCGTTGACAAAGGCACACAAAGTTTCTATCGCAGCATCATTGAAGCTCGATTTGAATTCTGTATGTTGGTTTTCTGTTTTCAATTTATTGTTTAGGGGTCTTTATCTTTTACAATGAGTTATTAAACTTTTTCTACTCTTCCTACCTGCTATATGACCCGAGTTCCTAAAGTGCATTTTTTTTATAAAAAAGCTATAGCAACAGGGATTATTACCCGTTTTGGAATTCGTTCCTAATTGCTTTCTTTAGATAGCAATAAAACTAATTTTTTGCTTATCAGAGCTGTCAAAAAAATAATTATTAATTGGTGAATTGTTTAATCGACGGTAAACATTCACATTCGGTTAACCGATTAAACTTTTCCTAAACCATTAACCTTTCCTAAACAGTTAAAAAATTAATCCAATCTTTTCAAAATTTCCAAATCACTTGCCACCATTTCCTTAACCAATCCGGCAAGGTCGTATTGCGGTTTCCAGCCCAATTTTTTAGATTTACTAGGATCGCCTATTAATAAATCCACTTCTGTAGGTCTGTAATATTGCGGATCAACTCGTACTACAACTTGTCCTATTTTGGGTTGCTCGTTGTTCGTTGTTCGTTGCTCGATATTTGTATTAAGAACTTTTTCATATTTTTGAAAATCTATGCTTTCTATGATTCCCACTTCGTTTTCTTCTTCTCCTTCAAAACGAAGGCTAATACCCACTTCGGCAAATGCCATAAGCACAAAATCACGAATATAAGTAGTTACCCCAGTTGCAATAACATAGTCTTCGGCGACATCTTGTTGCAGGATTCTCCACATGGCTTCTACATAATCTTTGGCATGCCCCCAATCTCTTTGAGAATTCAGATTTCCTAAATACAAACAATCTTGTTTTCCTAAAACTATGGCAGCGGTAGCCATGGTAATTTTTCGTGTAACAAATGTTTCGCCTCTTCGTGGTGATTCGTGGTTGAACAAGATGCCATTACAAGCATAGATGCCATAAGCTTCACGGTAGTTTTTGGTAATCCAAAATGCGTATATTTTGGCCACACCATAAGGAGAACGTGGATAAAACGGCGATTTCTCGTCATAAAACCCTGCTGCATTTTTATTTTCTGCTAAACCTCCATACAATTCAGAAGTTGAGGCTTGGTAGATTCTGGTTTTCTTTTCGAGACCCAAAATTCTTACCGCTTCTAATATTCTTAAAGTACCTATCCCGTCAACATTGGCAACATATTCGGGAGAATCAAACGAAACTTTAACGTGAGACATAGCCCCAAGGTTGTATATTTCATCGGGTTGCACTTCCTGAATGATTCTGATAATATTCATAGAATCGGTCAAATCGCCATAATGTAATTTAAAATTAACATGATTTTCGTGTTGATCTTGGTAAATATGGTCAATTCGTTGGGTGTTAAAAGAAGACGCTCTTCGTTTGATACCATGAACCATATATCCTTTTTCTAACAACAATTCAGCTAAATAGGAGCCGTCTTGACCGGTTATTCCGGTTACGAGGGCAATTTTTTGTTGTGTACTCATATTTGTTCGTTGTTCGTTGTTCGCTGTTCGATATTCGTTGGTCGTTGGTCGTTGGTCGATATTCGTTGTTCGTTGTTCGATATTCGTTGGTCGTTAATCGATATTCGTTGTTCGTTATTCGTTTTGCGATGGACGAAAAACGGTAAGCGACAAACGGTAAACGATTACTGCATTGATTTTATTAATTTATATAACATCATTTTTATTCTAGTGCACATTTCTGACAATAATTTATAATCCAATTCAGAAATATACCCCAAATCCTTCGATAAAAATAAATGATAGTTTGTTTCTTCTAAGGAACCTTTTGCAATATATAAAAACTGGATGAATTCCTTTTTATACTGCCTAGCTTGACCTTCAATTATATTAGTAGGAACACTACTAGCACTTCTTCTGACTTGACTAACAAGACCAAATTGTTCTGCCTTAGGAAAAACTTGGGTTATTTTATACACTTCAATAGTTAGTTGATGTGATAATTTCCAAACTTCTAAATTTGATTCCATATGTCGCTGTTCGTTGATCGTTGATCGTTGATCGTTGTCCGATGTTCGATGTTCGATGTTCGTTATTCGATTTTCGTTGTTCGTTGTTCGTTGTTCGATGTTCGATGTTCGTTGTTCGCTGTTCGTTATTCGTTATTCGTTGTTCGTTGTTTGTTGTCCGATGTTCGATGTTCGATGTTCGATGTTCGTTGTTTGTTGTTCGTTTTGCGATGGACGGTGGACGGTAAACGATTAACGATTATCGGTAAACGATTCACATCTTCACTTCTTTAAACACACCTACGTTCTCCCGAAACCAATCATACGTCATTTGAATTCCCTGTTCTAAATCTACTTGATGCTTCCAACCTAAAGCATGCATCTTGGAAA
>Ga0209443_1000883_pt1 | contig 19680 bp, 15 predicted proteins | sample LauGreBMM110DCMD_2_FD_187571 | JGI IMG/M metagenome (GOLD analysis project Ga0209443, IMG submission 187571) | Freshwater lake microbial communities from Lake Michigan, USA - Su13.BD.MM110.DCMD (SPAdes) (version 2) | ecosystem: Environmental > Aquatic > Freshwater > Lake | place: Lake Michigan... | reverse complement strand
CTTAAAAGTTGCCGTTGTCGAAAAAGAAAACTTAGGAGGTGTGTGCCTGAATTGGGGGTGTATCCCTACAAAAGCATTACTTAAATCAGCACAAGTTTTTGATTACCTTAAACACGCTTCGGATTATGGATTGACTGTGTCAGCGTTTGACAAAGACTTCCCTGCTGTTGTTCAACGCAGCAGAAGTGTTGCTGATGGGATGAGCAAAGGGGTTCAATTCCTGATGAAAAAAAATAAAATCGATGTCATTGATGGTTTTGGAAAACTGAAACCAGGCAAAAAAATTGATGTTACTGACACAAACAAAAAAGTAACTGAATATTCTGCAGATCATATTATTATAGCTACTGGAGCTCGTTCTCGTGAATTACCAAACTTGCCACAAGATGGCGTAAAAGTAATTGGATACCGACAAGCAATGACATTGCCAACGCAGCCAAAATCGATGATTATTGTAGGCTCTGGAGCAATTGGGGTTGAATTTGCCCATTTCTATAACTCAATGGGTACGGATGTTACTATTGTGGAATTTATGCCAAATGTAGTTCCTGTTGAAGACGAAGATATTTCAAAACAAATGGAACGCTCTTTGAAAAAAGCAGGGATTAAAATTATGACAAGTTCTTCTGTAGAAAGAATTGATACTTCTGGAAAAGGAGTTAAAGCTTTCGTTAAAACAGCCAAAGGGGAAGAAGTTTTAGAAGCAGATATTTTACTTTCGGCAGTGGGAATTAAGACCAACATAGAAAATATTGGGTTGGAAGAAGTTGGAATTGCTGTTGATAAAGATAAAATTTTGGTGGACGCTTACAACCAAACTAATATACCAGGGTATTACGCTATTGGAGACGTAACACCAGGTCAAGCATTAGCTCACGTTGCTTCTGCGGAAGGAATTAATTGTGTAGAGAAAATCGCGGGTCTTCATGTTGAACCTATCGATTACGGAAACGTGCCAGGTTGTACTTATGCTACCCCCGAAATTGCTTCTGTTGGTTTAACCGAAAAACAAGCTAAAGAAAAAGGGTACGAATTAAAAATTGGAAAATTTCCATTCTCAGCATCAGGAAAAGCAAAAGCAGCTGGAACTCCAGACGGTTTTGTAAAAGTTATTTTTGATGCCAAATATGGCGAATGGTTGGGTTGTCACATGATTGGGGCTGGAGTAACTGATATGATAGCTGAAGCAGTTGTAGCACGAAAACTAGAAACTACTGGGCACGAAATATTAAAATCGATCCATCCACACCCTACTATGAGTGAAGCTGTTATGGAGGCTGTAGCTGATGCTTATGGGGAAGTGATTCATTTGTAAATAGTCATCACTAGGTTCTTTTTCATAAACCAAGAAATCAAAATATAGAAATTCGTGTTGTGAAAGCAACGCGGATTTTTTATATGTCATAATCCGAGATTGAGATAAAAATTTAAAAAAATAAGGAAGCAAAAGTTTATCTTTGATAAAAACAATAAAATAATGCAACATATCATTGAACGTTTTATTAGTTATGTAATTATTGACACCGAATCGGATCCAAATTCAGATACAACGCCAAGCACCAAAAAACAATGGGATTTAGCCAATAAATTGATTGAAGAGTTGAAAACCATTGGAATGCATGACGTAACCATAGATAAAAACGCCTATATTATGGCTACTTTACCCTCTAATATTGACCATAAAGTCCCAACGATAGGATTTATTTCACATTTTGATACCAGTCCAGATTTTACAGGGGCAAATGTAAAACCACAAATAATCAGTGATTATGATGGCAAAGACATTGTATTAAATGCCAAGCAAAACATCATTTTATCTCCAAAGTATTTTAAAGATTTATTACAATACAAGGGGCAAACGCTAATCACCACAGACGGAACCACCCTTCTTGGTGCGGATGACAAAGCTGGAATTACTGAAATTGTGACTGCAATGGAATTTCTAATACAGAATCCCGAAATCAAACACGGAAAAATTAGAATCGGATTTACCCCAGACGAAGAAATTGGCCGTGGAGCACACCATTTTGATGTAGAAAAATTTGGTTGCGATTGGGCTTACACTATGGACGGAAGTCAAGTAGGAGAATTGGAATTCGAAAATTTCAATGCGGCTGGAGCCAAAATTACGTTCAAAGGAAAAAGTGTCCATCCAGGCTACGCCAAAGGAAAAATGATCAATTCAATGCTTATCGCCAATGATTTCATCAACGAATTACCCAAAGGTGAAACCCCTCAGGAAACAAAGGGTTACGAGGGATTTTTCCACGTGCATCATTTAGCAGGAAGTATTGAAGAAACAGTTTTGGAACTCATTATTCGAGATCACAGCAAGAAGAAATTCGAAAAACAAAAAGAATTAATCGAAAAAATCACCATAAAAATCAATAAGAAATTTGCCAAACAGTTTGGCGGGGATATAGTAATTACCGAAATAAAAGATCAATACTATAATATGAAAGAAAAGGTTTTACCCGTAAAACATATTGTGGATATTGCCGAAAAAGCGATGAAAGAACTAGGCATTAAACCCCTTATTAAACCCATTCGTGGTGGAACTGACGGTTGCCAGTTATCTTACAAAGGTTTGCCTTGTCCCAATATTTTTGCGGGGGGTCACAATTTTCATGGAAAATATGAATATGTTCCCCTGGAAAGTATGCAAAAAGCGGTTGAAGTAATTGTGAAAATTGCTGAATTGACCGCTAATTTTAATACAAAATAAATTAACAAAAATTCAACAGAATTACAAAAAACCATCACATGATGGTTTTTTTTTTGAAAAATAATTGATAAAAAACTTAACATTGGCGCATTGATATAATGATTACATTTGTTAACAATATATTTACAATTAATTAACATTAAAGATTAGAATCTATTATGGAAGAAAAAAAAGAAGAAATTGCAAATGAAATTACTACCAAAAAAGTTGAAGTATTTACAACGCCAAAAACTAATAAACCTAGAGTAAGCAAAATAACCAAAGATGTAAAAGCCATTGAAATTGCTGTTGTCGAAGAAAACCAACAAGAACCTTTGATAGAAGAACTTGATTCTTCAATAGAATTATTAGAACCAAAAAAAGAAAAAAAAGACAAGAAAAAAAACAAGATGAAAGAGAAAGAAAAAGAGAAAGCCAAAAAGGCTAAAGCGAAAGAAAAAGCTAAGTCTAAAGCAAAAAAGGCAAAAAAAGCTAAGAAGGAAAAAGCCAAAAAAGCAAAAGTAAAAGCGAAGGCGAAAGAAAAAAAGGCTAAAGCAAAAGCAAAAAAAGCAAAGAAAATAAAGAAAAACAAAAGTAAGAAAAAGTAATTTTTCTAAATTATATTAAAACAAAATTCCCAACTCTTCTAAAAGAATTGGGGATTTTTTTTATGAATAGAATTTGGTATTTAATCCTTTTTATTAAAAGACGCGCTCATTTCCATAGAAATGGCAGAACGCTCCATTTTAAGTTTTCCGGCCATTGTTTCGATAACAACAGTAGTTTCTGAAACTTCAGCTACCTTACCGTGAAGTCCACTTTTTGTGATGATTTTGTCGCCTACTTTCAAAGCGCTTTCAAATTCTTTTTCAGCTTTTGCCTTCTTCTGTTGCGGTCTGATCATAAAGAAATAGATAACGACGAACATTAATAAAAACGGCGCAAATTGAGTTAACTGTTCCATAATTTTGTTTTAATTTTTTTGTTTATAAATTGGTTTTACATTAATCCACGACCAACTTTTACAATTCTGTTGCCGGTCTGTAGTTCTTTTACTAAATTGTCTAAAATTCCGTTGATAAAAATACTACTTTTTGGAGTAGAATATTCTTTGGCAACTTCTAAATATTCATTAAGTGTAACTTTTACAGGAATTGAAGGGAATTTCAAAAATTCGCAAATCGCCATTTTAAGAATAATAGTGTCAATTTCTGCAATTCGATCGCTATCCCAATTTGGAGTTTTATCCATATATTCTTTTGCAAATTCAGATTCGTTGAGGACTGTCTTTCTGAACAAGTCTTTAACAAAATCCCGATCTTCATTGTCTTTGAATAATTTTGGAACCCTAAAATTCCCTTCCTCAATAGGTGTTATGGCTTTCAATTGTTTGATAATATGTGTGTTTACCAAAGGAATATCATCCACCCAAGTCAATTTGTCGTCTTCTAGATAATCGTATAATTTCTCATTTGGAACAATCACGTCCATAAATAAATCAACAATAAATTCCTTGTCTTCTTCAAATGTATTAATCGCATTACTCATGTATTTATCATACAATTTGCTTTGCTTGATGTCATTAAGTAGTAGTAAAATATAATCATCGTTTAAAACCCAATTGTTTATTTTACGATTTTCAAGGGCAATACGAAGTGATTTATTTTCAGTTAATATTTGGAAAATACTGTTCTTAATAAACTTTTCGTTGGGTTTTCGCTCTTGGGCTGTGGCGAGATGTTTTTGACTGGATTTGTGTAAAAAGATAGTTTCTTTTTTACAAATTTCTATCAGAGAAGATAACATTGTAAGGTATAAATCTTGGATGGAGTCAATACTATAAAATAAGAATTTTTCTTCTTTTTCTAAATCATCTGACCCATTTTGATGCATCGCATAAATGGACTGCATGACCTTAACGCGAATATGTCTTCTATTTACCACCTTGTAAGAACTTTTAATTAATTAGTTTGCAAAAATAAGAATTTCATTTTTTAAAATAGAATTAAATCACAAAAAATACAGCTACCTTTTTTTGTCATTAAACATGTATCTTTGAATTTTAAAAAACACCCAGAATTTTAGAATTCAATTAAAAAAATGAAAGAATTACGCTATTTAAATAAGTATTTCATCAAATATAAATACAGTTTTCTATTAGGAATTATTATTACGATAATTGCACAAATATTTTCCCTGTTTACACCAAAATTAATCAGCAAATCTTTTAAAGTAATTGAAGGATTTTCAAAAGACAACACGGTATCAAAATCTATCATTCAGCAAGAATTAATTACAAATATTTTACTAATAATACTTACCACAATTATCGCTGGATTCCTTTCTTTTTTGATGCGACAAACCCTAATCGTGATGTCCCGACACATTGAATTTGATTTAAAAAATGAAGTTTTTCGCCAATATGAAAACCTTTCCCAAAATTTCTACAAGCAAAATCGAACAGGCGATTTGATGAATCGCATCAGTGAAGACGTTTCAAAGGTAAGAATGTACGTGGGACCGGCAGTTATGTATACCATAAATACTTTTATACGCTTTACCATCGTGATTGTGTACATGTTTAGTGTGTCACCGAAATTAACTTTGTATACTTTACTTCCCTTGCCAATTCTATCATACGCCATATTTAAATTAAGCTCCGAAATCAATAAAAGGAGCACTATTTTCCAACAATATTTATCCAAAGTTTCGAGTTTTACTCAAGAAATATTTTCAGGAATTCGAGTTATAAAAGCCTATTCTTTGGAAGAACAACATCAAAAAAATATGGTGGAATTGGCCAATGAAAGTAAAAACAAGAGTATGAATTTAGCAAAAATTCAAGCTTTATTTGGACCCTTGATGGTTGCCTTAATTGGAATAAGCAACTTGGTGGTTATTTATTTTGGCGGATTAATGTATATTCACGGAAGTATAAAAAACATTGGTACCATCGCCGAATTTATCCTGTATGTAAATATGCTTACTTGGCCCGTTGCTTCTTTGGGTTGGGTTTCATCTATGGTTCAGGAAGCCGAAGCCTCCCAAAAACGCATCAATGAGTTTCTGAAAATCAAACCCGAAATACAAAACAAAAATCAGGAAAAATCAATTATTGAAGGTGCTATTTCTTTCGAGAATGTCAGTTACACTTATTCTGACACGCAAATAAAAGCATTAGAAAACGTATCTTTTACGGCACATCAAGGAGAAACTCTGGCGATTCTAGGAAAAACAGGCTCGGGTAAATCAACTATTGTGTCCTTGATATCGCGTTTATATGAAGTTACAGAAGGTCACATTACCATTGATGGAAATAAAATCAGCGCCGTAAATTTATATGATTTACGAAACAGTATTGGGATTGTACCGCAAGATGCATTTTTGTTTTCGGACACCATAAAAAATAACATCAAGTTTGGTAAAGAAAATACTACCGACGAGGAAGTCGAAACTGCTGCAAAAAGCGCCGTGGTGCATGAAAATATTATAGGATTCAATAAACAATATGAGACTATAGTTGGCGAGAGAGGTATTACACTTTCTGGTGGACAAAAACAGCGCGTTTCCATAGCAAGAGCAATTATCAAAAACCCGAAAATATTGCTTTTTGACGATTGCCTTTCAGCGGTAGATACTGAAACTGAAGAAGCAATTTTGAATAATTTACAGGAAATTTGCAAGGATAAAACCACAATTATTGTGAGCCATAGGGTTTCTTCTGCAAAAAATGCGGACAGAATTATCATTCTTGACGAAGGAAAAATTGTAGAACAAGGGTCTCATAATCAATTGATAAATCAAGAAGGCTACTATGCTGCCTTGTATTTGAAACAACTTTCTGAAAAAGAATTGTAATAATTGTTGTGTAATACAACTATTTTTTAGATTTTTGGTTGCTACTTAACAACACTAAATTGACAGAAAGATTATGAGAGAAAATGATATGTTAGAAAAAGAAGAGATATTTTCGAAGGTTTTACGTGCCGGAAGAAGAACGTATTTCTTTGATGTGAGAGCCACAAAAGCTGATGATTATTATATTACCATTACTGAAAGCAAGAAATTTACTGAAGCAGATGGATCTTTTCACTTCAAGAAACACAAAATATATTTATACAAAGAAGATTTTTCTGCTTTCGCTGAAATTCTAGAAGAAATGACATCTTATGTTTTGAACCACAAAGGTGAAGAAGTAATCTCTGAAAGACACCAAAAAGACTTCAAGAAAGAATATGATTCGGAAAAATCAGTAGAAGAGCAATCAGAATTACCATCAACATCTAGCTTTACGGATATCGAATTTGACGATATTTAATTGTAATACAAAAACCAAGAATACCTAACCAAAACTAATTAGTCCGAAAGTCGAATGATTTTTGGACTTTTTTAAATTAAATTCAAAAATTAATTCAGTACGCATTGACGACTTGATTTACAATTGAGTTCTAAATCTCAACTAAAAAACCATGTATTAGTTGTAGTATAAAAATTTGATTGCACCTTATTTGATACAAAAAATCCCAAAACTTTCGCTTTGGGATTCTAAATGAATTCGATTACTCAATTCTGCAAACTGCGACTGAACACTGAAAACTATTATTTAACGTCCATTAATTCTACGTCAAAAATTAAGGTAGCATTTGGTGGGATTACTCCTCCTGCTCCTGCTGGGCCGTATCCTAAATCGGATGGAATAACGAAACGGGCTTTGTCTCCCACTCTCAACAAGGCAATTCCTTCATCCCAGCCTTCGATAACTTGACCTTGACCTAATCTAAATTCGATTGGTTTTTTTCTTGGATAAGATGAATCAAAAACTTTCCCGTTTTCTAATGATCCTTCATAATGCACCGCTACTGTCTTTCCGCTTTCCGCTTTTTTACCTTCTCCTCTTTGAATGAATTGGTAACGTAACCCGCTTTCTGTTTTTTCGAAACCTGCAGCCAATTTTTCCATTTTTGCTTCTGATTCCGCTTTTAGTGTTGCATCTCGTTTTAGACGAGCTCCTTTTAAACCTACAAAAGCTTCAATGGCATTCCAGTTTTTTGCTTCCTCACCCACTCTTATGATTTCAACCGACTCTAAAGTATCTCCCTGAGCAATGGAATCAACTACATCTTGACCTTCAATTACATTTCCAAAAACAGTGTGTTTATCATCAAGCCATGGCGTTGCAATGTGGGTAATAAAAAACTGAGAACCGTTGCTTCCTGGTCCTGAATTTGCCATGGACAAAACCCCTGGAGCATCATGACGTAAATCTTGATGAAACTCATCATCAAATTTGTATCCAGGATCTCCAGTTCCAGTTCCTTGAGGACAACCCCCTTGAATCATAAAGTCCGGAATTACACGATGAAATTTCAATCCGTCATAGAATTTGACTCCTTGAGGTTTTACTTTATTTTCCATATTTCCTTCAGCAAGAGCAACAAAATTCCCTACCGTACCTGGCGTTAATTCGTGGGTTAGTTTTACTAAAATCGGACCTTTTGTAGTGTTAAATTTAGCGTATATTCCGTTTTCCATTTTATTGTTTTTATTTTATTGAAGCGCAAAATTACGAATTAAATAGAGAATTTGAAAATTAGATGATTTGTAAATTTACAATCTTGAAATCAAAATCACTGCATCTCGAAAACTTTGTACCTTTGCAACCTAGAAAAGAAATTATGCGCATAGATATAATTACCGTTTTACCTGAATTACTGAGAAGTCCGTTTGAGGCTTCAATGATGAAACGCGCCATCGACAAAGGAATTGTGGAGGTGCATTTTCATAATTTAAGAGACTATACCACTAATAAACAGAAAAGTGTAGATGACTACCCTTTTGGTGGCGGAGCCGGAATGGTTATGAATATCCAACCTATTGATGATTGCATTTCGCATTTAAAATCAGAAAGAAATTACGATGAAATCATTTATATGTCGCCAGACGGCGAAACTTTGAACCAAAAAATGGCTAACACCATGTCGATGTACGAGAACATCATTATTCTTTGCGGCCATTATAAAGGAGTAGACCAACGTGTTCGGGATCATTTTATCACTAAAGAAATCTCAATTGGCGATTATGTGTTGTCTGGTGGTGAATTAGGCGCATTGGTTTTATGCGATGCTTTAATACGATTAATTCCTGGCGTTTTAAGTGATGAGACTTCTGCATTGACTGATAGTTTTCAGGACGGATTGTTGTCAGGCCCTATTTACACAAGACCTGCCAATTACAAAGGATGGAAAGTGCCGGAAGTCTTGACTAGTGGAAATTTTGCTAAAATCGACAGATGGCGCGAAGACATGGCGTATGAACACACGAAAAACAGAAGGCCCGACCTACTTGACAATGAATGAATAATTAAGAATTGTAATGATTTACTGATAATGAATGTTTTTACTCTCTAAAAAAAATATCAATAATACATTGTTAATTATCAATTAAATTTTATATTTGCGCCCACATTAGACTAACCTCTGGCGAGATCCGTGAATGTTGCTCTTTTTATAAAACCATAATTAATAATATCATGGCAGATTTATTGAAATTCGTACAAGACGAATTTGTTGCAAGAAAAGATTTCCCGGTTTTCGGAGCTGGAGACACTATTACTGTTTTCTACGAAATTAAAGAGGGTGAAAAAACAAGAACTCAGTTTTTTAAAGGAGTTGTTATTCAAAGAAGAGGTTCTGGAAATACAGAAACTTTTACCATTCGTAAAATGTCAGGTGCTATTGGTGTAGAGCGTATCTTCCCAGTTAACCTACCAGCTTTACAAAAATTAGAGATTAACAAAAAAGGTGCTGTTCGTAGAGCTAGAATTTTCTACTTCAGAGAACTTACTGGTAAAAAAGCAAAAATTAAAGATAAAAGAAGATAGTCAATTATCGACTTATCATAAAACTCCCAACCTGTTTGGGAGTTTTTTTTGAATAAAAATCGGGCTTTTGTTATAAAAAAATTTACACCTCCTTTTAGTTGAATCCTTTGTATTTTGATTTTGATAAAAAAAGAACTCAATTTTCAACAATTCGCTTTCAGGAAAATAAAAAATAATTATTACGTAATTTTTCTCATAAAACTTAACATATTCGGGAGGGGAGTCACTTTTACGAAAACGTTTTTCTTACATTTGTATCCCAAAAAAAAATATTAAAACAATTTTTATTAAAATGTCAACAAAATCTAAAATTTTTTACACGCTTACAGACGAAGCCCCATTGTTAGCAACATACTCCTTTTTACCAATTGTTCAAGCATTTACAGCAACTTCGGATATTGAAATTGAAACTAGGGATATTTCTCTTGCAGGAAGAATCTTGGCCAACTTTGCAGAGTTTTTAAAAGAAGATCAAAAAGTGGAAGATGCCTTGTCTGAATTGGAAAAATTAGCCACCACTCCAGATGCAAATATCATAAAATTACCAAATGTTTCCGCATCAGTACCCCAATTAAAAATGGCTATTGCAGAACTACAATCTCACGGTTATGCAGTACCCAATTTTCCTGAGGAACCTGCAAATGATCAGGAAGCAGCAATAAAAGCAAAATATTCCAAAATATTGGGTTCAGCCGTAAATCCAGTTTTGCGTGAAGGGAACTCTGATCGTAGAGCACCAAAAGCGGTTAAAAATTATGCCAAAGCTAACCCGCATTCCATGGGAACTTGGTCGTCTGAATCAAAAACACAAGTGGCATCTATGGAAACCGGTGATTTTTATGGAAGTGAGAAATCAATCACCATTGCGGATGCTATTGATGTAAAAATAGAATTTGTAGGCAAAGATGGTTCAACCACAGTTTTAAAAGCGAGTACTCCTTTAAAATCTGGAGAAATCATTGACAGTTCCGTAATGCATTTGAACGCTTTGAAAAGTTTTGTTGCCAAAACAATGCAAAAAGCCAAAGAACAAAATGTATTGCTTTCGGTTCACTTGAAAGCCACGATGATGAAAGTCTCTGACCCGATCATTTTTGGAGCCATTGTAGAAGTGTACTTCAAAGATGTTTTCGAAAAATACGCAACCTTATTCAATGAATTAGGCATTGATACCAGAAACGGTTTGGGTGATGTGTACGCAAAAATTGCGGGACATCCGATGCAGACTGAAGTGGAAACTGCAATCAACCAAGCGATAGCAAATGGTCCAGCCTTGGCGATGGTAAATTCTGATAAAGGAATTACCAATCTTCATGTTCCTTCAGACTTAATTGTGGATGCTTCCATGCCAGCCATGATTCGTACTTCAGGACAAATGTATAACAAGGAAGGAAAACAACAAGATACCATAGCGATTATCCCAGACAGATGTTATTCTGGAATTTATAAAGCCACCATTGATTTCTGTAAAAAAAACGGTGCTTTTGACCCAACCACTATGGGAAGTGTACCAAACGTAGGTTTAATGGCGCAAAAAGCGGAAGAATATGGTTCCCATGACAAGACTTTCCAAATGAGTGCTGACGGCGTTGTTCGTGTTGTTGACACCAATGGAAACGTTTTAATGGAACAAACTGTTGAGGCAAAAGACATTTTCAGAATGTGTCAAGCAAAAGATGCCCCTATTAAAGATTGGGTAAAATTAGCCGTAAACAGAGCCCGTTTGTCCAATACTCCAGCCGTTTTCTGGTTGGATGAAAATAGGGCTCACGACAGGGAATTAATCAAAAAAGTAACCCAATATTTAAAAGATTACGACACTACAGCGCTAGACATCCGAATTCTTAATCCTATCGAAGCCACCAACTTCACATTGGAAAGAATCATAAAAGGACTTGATACCATATCCGTGACAGGGAACGTACTGCGTGATTATTTAACCGATTTATTCCCAATATTAGAAGTGGGAACTTCAGCCAAGATGTTATCAATCGTTCCATTGATGAATGGTGGTGGGTTGTTTGAGACTGGCGCAGGTGGATCAGCCCCTAAACATGTAGAACAGTTTACACAAGAAGGGTATTTACGTTGGGATTCTCTTGGGGAATTTCTAGCTTTGGGTGCTTCATTGGAACATTTAGGACAGACTTTAAAAAAATCAAAAGCACTTATTCTGGCAGAAACACTGGATATTGCTACCGAAAAATTCTTGGCGAATGATAAATCTCCAGCCCGTAAAGTGGGTCAAATTGACAATCGAGGATCTCATTTTTACTTGGCGATGTATTGGGCGGAAGCTATAGCGGCACAAACCAAAGATGGAGATTTAAAAACAATCTTCACTCCTATTGCGGCAGCATTTAATGAAAATGAAGCTAAAATCAATGCGGAATTAATAGGATCGCAAGGGAAACCACAAAAAATTGGGGGTCACTACCAACCCAATCCAGAATTAACTAGCAAAGCAATGCGACCAAGTGAAACCTTCAATACAATTCTAGCGAAAATCGCCTAATCTGATTTTTGAAATCAATTCTACCATTAAAAAGGCAACTAATCAGTTGCCTTTTTTATCTTTACAACATTTTAACATTTGTTAACCCCTATTAGAATTATAATTAACGAAATTTGCCGTTCAAAATTTTAGAAATGATTCCAAAGAAAATTATTGCCGTATTCCTATTTTTTTTAATTGCATTAGCTTCCTTTTCCCAGGACAGGAGCTTTAGCGAAACGGCGAAGCAAAAATTTACGCTAAGCGGAATCATTACCGATGCCAGCAGCAATGAAACCTTGATTGGAGTAAATATTTCAATACCCGAATTAAAAACTGGTGTAACGACCAATGAATACGGATTTTATTCCCTCACGTTACCAAAAGGAACTTATAAAATCAAAATTACCTATTTAGGTTATCAAACTATTGAAGAAACGGTAAGTCTAAACCAAAACATTAAAAATAATTTCAAACTTATCGGCAGTGAAAGTGTTTTGCAGGAAGTTGTCATTACGGAAAAGAAAACAAGCAACATCCGAAAACCCGAAATGAGTGTTAATAATCTTTCTGGAAACACTATTAAAAAAATTCCTGTAGTTTTGGGTGAAGTCGACGTGTTGAAAGCGTTACTGACATTACCGGGTGTTACAAATGCTGGTGAAGGTCAATCGGGTTTTAATGTGCGCGGTGGTGGTGCAGACCAAAATTTAATTTTACTGGATGAAGCCACAATTTTCAATTCTTCTCACGTTTTTGGTTTTTTCTCTGTATTCAATCCGGACGCCATCAAAGATTTAAAGTTATACAAGGGCGGCATTCCAGCTCGTTTTGGAGGAAGAGCATCATCCGTTTTAGACATTTATCAAAAAGATGGAAACAGCAATAAGTTAGGAATTAGCGGAGGAATTGGGTTAATATCCAGTCGTTTGTTGATGCAAGGACCTATTGTAAAAGATAAAGGTTCGTTTCTTCTAGCCGGAAGAGGGTCGTATGCTCATTTATTTTTAAAATTATCCGATAATCCTAATTCTGCTTATTTCTACGATTTAAATACTAAAATGAATTACAAACTCAACGAAAACAACAATTTATTTCTTTCGGGATATTTTGGTAGAGATTTATTTAATTTAAACGATAGTTTTGTTAATACATATGGCAATACCACTCTAAACTTGCGTTGGAATCATCTATTTTCGGAAAAGCTGTTCTCCAATCTATCCTTAATTTATAGTGATTATTATTATGGTTTGAATTTGGATTTAATCGGTTTTCTTTGGAATTCTGGTATAAAAAATTATAATATTAAATATGATTTTAAAAATTATATCAGTGATAAGTTGAAATTAAATTATGGAATTAATGGGGTTTATTATGACTTCAATCCTGGTGTAATTGAACCTTCAAATGCTACTTCTGGAATAAATTACAGACAACTAGAGAAAAAATTCGCTTTGGAACCCTCGGTTTATATTGATGCTGAACAAAAAGTCACTAAGGATTTATACCTTTCGTATGGATTGCGTTACAGTATGTTTTATCGACTTGGAAGCTCTACCATAAATCTTTATGAAAACAATCAAGCTGTAGTTTTCAATACCGATTTACAGATTTATGAAAAAGGGATTCCAATTGACACTAAATATTATGGAAACAATAAAGTCATTGAAAGTTTTAATAATTTGGAACCCCGATTTGCTGCTTCCTATCAATTAAATGAATATCAATCGGTCAAAGCGAATTACAATCGAATGACTCAATACCTTCAGTTAATAACAAATACTGCTTCACCAACACCATTAGATGTATGGACTCCAAGTGATCAGTACATACAACCTCAAATTTTAGATCAAGTAGCTGTGGGTTATTTCAAAAATTTTAATAATGATAATTATTCTTTGGAAATAGAATCCTATTACAAAAAAACTAAAAATCGAATTGATTATATAGATGGTGCCGATTTGATTGCTAATGAAGCTATCGAACAAATTATTTTAAATGGCGAAATGCGTGCCTATGGATTAGAAGTGTTGTTACGCAAAAATACAGGGAAACTAAACGGCTGGATTGCTTATACTTTATCCAAATCTGAGCAACGAACGCCTGGAAGAAACGCAAAAGAAACGGGAATAAATGAAGGAAATTGGTATCGTTCAGGTTATGATAAATTACATAATTTATCAATAACCAGCACCTATGAACACAATAAAAAATGGACATTTGGGGCTAATTTTGTATTGCAAACAGGACAGCCAGTAACCTATCCGAATGGGCAATACGAATATCAAGGCATCACAGTACCGAGTTATGGTCTGCGAAATGGGAACTCCTTACCGGTTTATCACCATCTCGACGTTTCGGCCACGTATATTCCAAAACCAAATAAAAAGAAAAACTGGCAAGGCGAATGGGTTTTCAGCGTTTACAATCTTTACGGTCGAAAAAACGCAGCTTCAATTTCGTTTAGGCAAAATGAAACATCAGGGATAAACGAAGCTATTCGTTTGTCTATTTTCGGCATAGTGCCTGGAATTAGCTATAACTTTAAATTTTAATTGTGATGAAACTATATAAAATATTAGTATTTCTGGCACTAACAATCTTTACTACAAGTTGCGAGGAGGTCATTGACGTTAAATTAGATACCGCATCGCCACAATTAGTAGTTAATGCTTCTATTGAATGGCAAAAAGGAACTTTAGGCAATAAACAAAAAATTAAATTAACAACCACTACTGGCTATTTCAACACCACAATTCCTAAAGTTTATGGCGCTACCGTTTTTATCACTAATTCAAATAATGTAATATTTAATTTTACTGAAACGCCTAATACAGGAGAATATGTATGTACTAATTTTGTTCCTGTTTGGGATGAGGCATATACTCTCACTATTAATTTAAATGGGCAAACCTATACGGCAAGCGAAACATTGAAAAGTGTTTCTTCAATCACCAATATATCCCAAAATAATAAAGGTGGATTTACTGGAGATCAAATAGAAATAAAATCGTTTTTCAATGACCCACCAAATGTAGATAATTATTATATGTTCCGATTCAAATCAAATATTACGACGATACCTTCCTATGATATTTTTGATGATGGATTTACCCAAGGAAATGAAAATTTTGGATTGTATAATAATGAAGATTTGAAATCTGGAGATAATTTAGACCTGACGCTTTATGGTATTTCAAAACGTTATTTTGAATATATGAGAAAACTAACTGCTGTTGCAGGTAGCAGTAGTGGAGGGCCATTTGCAACACCACCAGCCACAGTTCGTGGAAACATTGTTAATCAAACCAATGCCAAAAACTTTGCTTTGGGCTATTTTACTCTATCTGAAACGGATTATAGAAATTACCCCATACAGTAATTTAACCTATATATCTATAATTTTAGGATTGACTATATTTGTGTGCCAAATTTCCAATTCGTAATTTATAAATTACTATGTCTTCACACCATATTGTTCGCGATGACCAAGAACCCGCTTTAATCATTGCAAATGGTGCTTCCTGCAACGTTGAATTATTGGGACAATTACTTGAATGGTCCCCTTTGGTTATTGTGTTGGACTCCGCCATGGAGCGAGTTTTGGAATTGGGCATAAAAGTCGATGTATTGTTGGGTGATTTCGACCGCGGTTTCGATGCCAATTATTATAAAGAAACGCATTTTCCATTAGAAATTGTCCACACGCCAGACCAAAACAAAACCGATTTAGAGAAAGCCTTCGATTATCTTATAGAAAGAAAAATTCCTGCAGCAAACGTAGTTTGGGCCACTGGAAAACGCGCTGATCACACCATAACAAACCTGACAAATATTACTCGATACCGAGATTTATTGAAAATCGTGGTACTCGACGACCATTCCAAAGTGTATTTATTGCCCAAAAAATTCGAAAAATGGTATCCTGCCAATACCCCAATTTCTCTCATTCCCATTGGAAACGTTACAGGAGTCCATTCCGAAAATTTATTTTACCCATTAGCAAACGACACCCTAACCATGGGATACAGAACCGGAAGCAGCAATCACGTAATTATAGATGGAATAGTCACCATAGCACATGAAGAAGGCGATTTGTTGTTGATGGAATGTTGGGATTAGTCTTCAGATGGCAGGTTTAAGATAGCAGTATTCAGATTTAAGTTATTATAAATCTGCATTCTGAAATCGCTATAAATCAACTATCTTTGCCGTCTGAATTCAAAAAATGAAACTGAAACAGATTACCGAAAAAACGAATTTACATCCCAGAAATCAACACCGATTGGGATATAATTTTGAACAATTAATTGCAACTTGTCCTGAACTTCAACAATTTGTGGGGATCAACGAACATCAAATTAAAACCATTGATTTCAGCAATCCAAAAGCCGTAAAAGCACTCAACAAAGCCTTGTTAATTGCCGATTATGACATTCAAAATTGGGATATACCAGAAAATTATCTTTGCCCTCCCATTCCCGGTCGTGTGGATTACATTCATTTCATCGCTGATTTGTTGGCTTCCAATAATAACGGGATCATTCCCGAAGGTGAAAATGTTCAAGTGCTTGATATTGGTATTGGTGCCAATTGTATTTATCCCATACTAGGAAACTCGGTTTATGGTTGGTCATTTGTTGGTACTGAAATAGATGAAAAAGCAATTCAAAACTGCAAAAAAATCATTGAAGCCAATCCAAAATTAATGGACTTCATCAGTTTGCAATTGCAAACTGAATCGCGTTTTATTTTCAAAAACATCATCACGCCCGAAGATCGATTTTCGTTCACGATTTGCAATCCCCCTTTTCACAACTCCCAAGAAGAAGCTACAAAAGCCTCCATTCGTAAAATCAACAATCTCGAAAATACTAGAACCAATACCCCTGTTCTGAATTTTGGCGGACAGAACGCCGAATTATGGTGTGAAGGTGGCGAGTCTGGCTTCGTCACACAAATGATTTTCGAAAGTGCCAAATACCCCATGCAATGCCTTTGGTTTACGACTTTAGTTTCCAAAAAAGAGAATCTGTCGAGTTTTTACAAAACGTTAAACAAAGTAAATGTAGCCGATGTAAAAACAATCAATATGGCTCAAGGGCAGAAAACTAGCCGAATTCTGGCCTGGACTTTTCAAACGGAAGCGCAACAAAATGCTTGGAAGTTTTAAGTTTTTCTAAACTCTTTTTTTCTGGATTTCCTTTGTAACTTTGCGATTCTGAAAAAGATTAAATGAAATTCCAAGTTATCTCCGATTACCAGCCCAAAGGCGACCAACCCCAAGCTATTGAAAAATTAAGTCAAGGCATTGAGGCTGGAGAACGCTATCAAACTTTGCTTGGAGTTACCGGTTCTGGCAAAACATTTACCGTGGCCAATGTCATTCAGGAAGTCCAAAAACCTACCTTGATTTTGGCACATAACAAAACATTAGCGGCGCAATTGTACTCGGAATTCAAGCAGTTTTTCCCGAATAATGCTGTGGAATATTTCGTTTCATATTACGATTATTACCAGCCTGAAGCTTTTATGCCCGTTACCGGCGTTTTCATCGAGAAGGATTTATCCATCAACGAAGAGTTGGAGAAAATGCGTTTAAGCACTACTTCTTCCCTACTTTCGGGACGAAGGGACATTATCGTTGTGGCATCGGTTTCTTGTATTTACGGTATAGGAAATCCTGTGGAATTTCAAAAGAATGTCATCGCCATCGAGAAAAACCAAATTATTTCGCGTACCAAATTGTTGCACAGTTTGGTTCAAAGTTTATATTCCAGAACTGAAACCGATTTCAATCCGGGAAATTTCCGAATCAAAGGCGACACGCTCGAAGTCTATCCCAGTTATGCCGACGAGGCGTTTCGAATTCATTTCTTCGGGGATGAAATCGAGGAAATCGAGGCCTTTGATGTCAAGACTTCCAAAGTAATTGAACGACACGACCAACTCACGATTTATCCTGCGAATATGTTTGTGACTTCGCCTGATGTATTGCAAAACGCAATTTGGGAAATCCAACAGGATTTGGTCAAGCAAGTCGATTATTTCAAGGAAATAGGCAAGCATCTCGAAGCCAAAAGACTGGAAGAACGTACCAATTTTGACTTGGAAATGATTCGCGAATTAGGCTATTGCTCCGGAATCGAAAATTATTCCCGTTACCTTGACGGAAGGGAAGCCGGCACAAGACCCTTCTGTTTATTGGATTATTTTCCAAAAGATTATTTAATGGTGGTCGATGAAAGCCACGTCACGCTTTCGCAAGTGCACGCGATGTATGGTGGCGACAGAAGCCGAAAAGAAAACTTGGTGGAATACGGATTTCGACTTCCCGCTGCCATGGACAACCGTCCGTTGAAGTTTGAGGAATTCGAAGCGATGCAAAACCAGGTCATTTATGTTTCGGCAACGCCAGCCGATTATGAATTGCAGAAAACGGATGGGGTTTGTATTGAACAGGTCATTCGGCCAACGGGATTATTGGATCCTATTATTGAAATTCGTCCGAGTTTGAATCAAATTGATGATTTGATTGAGGAAATCCAGGCACGAGCCGAGATTGACGAACGTGTTTTGGTGACTACTTTGACTAAAAGAATGGCCGAAGAATTGGCTAAATATTTGGCTAAAGTTTCCATTCGGTGTCGCTATATTCATTCGGATGTGGATACATTGGAACGTATTGAAATTATGCAGGATTTGCGAAAAGGACTGTTCGATGTTCTGATTGGCGTCAATCTGTTGCGTGAAGGATTGGACTTACCCGAAGTTTCCCTAGTAGCCATTCTCGATGCCGACAAGGAAGGATTTTTGCGAAGTCATCGTTCGCTTACCCAAACCATTGGCCGTGCCGCGAGAAATCTCAACGGAAAAGCAATTATGTATGCCGACAAAATTACGGCGAGTATGCAAAAAACAATTGACGAGACCAATTACCGCAGAACGAAACAGATTAATTTCAACATTGCAAACAATCAGGTCCCAGAAGCTTTAAACAAGAAAATCGAGAGTGCCTTTACCAAAAACCCTTTGGTGGATTATGAATTGGGCTACACCACTTCCATAGCCGCGGAACCCACCGCGGAATACCTTACGAAACCGGAAATTGAAAAACGGATTCGTGAAAAACGAAAAGCAATGGAGAAAGCCGCAAAAGACTTGGATTTCATGCAAGCCGCAAAACTGCGGGACGATATTAAAGCGTTGCAAGAAAAAATATAATCACTCAAGTCTCAAAAAATCTATCTTTACAAACAAAATATATAACAATGACAAATAACGATATCCTCAAAAAACTACGTGTTGCTTTGATGTTACGAGACGACCAAATAGTTGAAATACTGGAATTAGTAGATTTTAGAATTTCAAAATCAGAATTAGGTGCTTTTTTTCGTGCCGAAGACCACCCTAATTATGTGGAATGTGGCGACCAAGTGTTACGTAATTTCCTAAACGGCTTGGTTATTCACCTCCGTGGTACAAAGGAAAATCCTAAGAACCCGACGGCCGTTTTAGCCAAACATAAAGCTCAGATTCCCGCAAAAGAAGGTCAGAAAGACAGACCGGAATTTAAGGCAAAGCCAAAAGACGAAGACAGAG
>Ga0209443_1000881_pt1 | contig 19713 bp, 19 predicted proteins | sample LauGreBMM110DCMD_2_FD_187571 | JGI IMG/M metagenome (GOLD analysis project Ga0209443, IMG submission 187571) | Freshwater lake microbial communities from Lake Michigan, USA - Su13.BD.MM110.DCMD (SPAdes) (version 2) | ecosystem: Environmental > Aquatic > Freshwater > Lake | place: Lake Michigan... | reverse complement strand
TTTTTTTGTTACATATAGCCTTTTTTAAAATGTCCTGTATATATTCTTTTTAAAAACATAAAAAGAATATGTGGCGACTTATAAACACCCCTACTATTATATATTCTTGTTTTTCAAAAAAAGAATATGTATTGATTATAAACAGTCTTTTTATTAAAATGCTTGATATATATTCTTTTAAAATCGTAAAAAAGAACATATGCCGGTCATACACAGCCCTATTATATATTCTTGTTTTTCAAAAAAAGAATATGTATTGATTATAAACACTCTTTTTATTAAAATGCTTGATATATATTCTGTTTAAAATCGTAAACATAACATATGGCGATCATAAACAGCCCTTATAATTACATCATAAAATTATTAATTCTCTTACGCCGATATATATGTTCGAATCAAAGTATCTTAAATATAAGACAAAATATTTAAATTTGGCGCGTCAACGCGGAGGTGTTGGCAAAAAAAATGGTAGGCAAGATGGTAGGCAAGATGAAGAGGATGAAGGAGGTGGAGGTGGAGCCGGAAAGGATGACGCTGAAAATGCGCTAAGAGTTATTGTTAAAGGAATGGGTTTTTTTGCTCCTGATGCAAAAAAATTGCTAATGCGAGCGCTCGGAGTCGGACCAAGTGGCCAACAAGACGTCCCGCCAGAAATCCCTGGTACGATAACAGTATCAGTTGAAGCGGTCGGATCTGGGGTAGTTATTATACCGGCTTTAAAATTAACACCAACAACAACTGTAAATGATATTAAACAAAAAATATTCGAACACGATATACATAAAACAATACAACATTTTCAGTCATACAGATTGTTTATCGGTCATGGCGGGGACGAATTAACAGATCTTACGATAAGGGATGTCGTTCACGGTAGTACTATCACGGTTGAAAGTTCGAATGAAGAAAAGGATTATTTTATGACTGCAGTGACACAAGATGGTCTCACACTGCAATTCGCATCACGAGCACTGCAGAATGATAAGGATGTTGGCATGGCAGCAGTAAGAGAAAATGGTTACGCGCTGCGATACGTATTAGGAGCACTGAAGAATGATAGGGATATTGTCATGGCAGCAGTAATACAAACTGGTTTCGCGCTGCAATACGCGCCAGAAGGACTGAGGAATGATAGGGATATTGTCATGGCCGCAGTAAGCCACTATAGCGGCGCACTGGAATACGCGTCACTCATACTGAGGAATGATAAGGAGATTGTCATGGCAGCAGTAAGACAAAATGGTCTCGCACTGCAATACGCATTAGTAGAACTGAGGTATGATAGGGAGATTGTCATGGCAGCAGTAACACAAAAGGGTCACGCACTGGAATACGCGTCACTCATACTGAGGAATGATAAGGAGATTGTCATGGCAGCAGTAACACAAAGTGGTAAGGCACTATACTACGCATCAGAAGAACTGAAGAATGATAAGGAGATTGTCATGGCAGCAGTAACACAAAATTGTGACGCACTGGAATACGCATCAGAAGAACTGAAGAATGATAAGGATATTGTCATGACCGCATTAAGGAAAAATGGTGACTTGCTAACATATGCGTCAAAAGGACTGAAGAATGATAGGGATATTGTCAGGTTAGCAGTAAGACAAACACACAATGGTAAAGCACTGCAATATGCATCGGTAGAACTGAGGTATGATAGGGAGATTGTCATGGCAGCAGTAACACAAAAGGGTCACGCACTGGAATACGCGTCACTCATACTGAGGAATGATAAGGAGATTGTCATGGCAGCAGTAACACAAAATGGTAAGGCACTATACTACGCATCAGAAGAACTGAAGAATGATAAGGAGATTGTCATGGCAGCAGTAACACAAAATGGTAACGCACTGCACTACGCATCACAAACACTGAAGTCTAATAAGGAGATTGTCATGGCAGCAGTAAAACAGGCCGGTCGCGCACTGCGATACGCATTAGTAGAACTGAGGTATGATAGGGAGATTGTCATGGCAGCAGTAACACAAAATGGTGACGCACTGGTATACGCATCACAAGCACTGAGGACTGACAGAGATGTTATTGCGGCATCGCGGAATCGCTAAAATATAGGGTGGGTTGCGCATCTGGATATATCAAACTAATACACCCTATACGTAGCCATATTTTAATACAAAAGATATATATTGATATGATGTATCTCATATATACTTACAAAAACACATCTAATATATAAGGACTGTTTATATGGCGATTATAGACAGCCCTGTCGATTGGAGTATTTTTATAAAATGTATAAACACAAAATTCAGAAAAGTTTCAGATAATTTTTTATATCTTGTCAATAGTTTTTTATTATTTTTTAAACTTCCAAAAGAATGTTCTATTTTAATTCTTTTTTTGTATGTTTTATAATCTTTTCTTAACATTTTTATTATTTTTTCGGCATCTTTTGTGTTTCGTTTATTGCGTGGGATTAAATGGAACAAATTCTAAGGACGCGTCTTATATTTTTACATTTTTCATCTAAAGTTTCCAAAATTGCATTTATTTTGTCTTTTTCCATTATTTCTAATAGTTTATTGAAATATTTTTTCTTTTGGTTTTGTAATTTTTGTTTTTTTACTTGTATTTTTTCTTGTTTATTCATATATTTATTTTATTTTTAATATGTGAATATATTTTTTTATTTAAATAATTTAGACATATACCAAATTGAGCTTCTTATTATCATAGTTAATTTTATTTGATATATATATATATATATAAGAATTTTATGATGTAATTACACCATAAAATTCTTAATCCTATCACTCCAATGTATATTTTTTATTTGGAATTGTGTCGCGTAAAATAATGTCTTTTATCGAGTATTTTATATTATTAATATATATATATATTCGATGGATAGCATATGGTACTGGATTATTGGAGGTATAGTATTGTTACTGGTAATTATAGTGATAGTTGTCGTTGTTTTGACTACTGCGTCGGACAGTTCGTCAGACGGTTCGTCCACAACACATTTTCTTACTATTAATTCGGCGTACTATGGAACAGGTACTGTAGCAGGTACTGGTACTATAGATGTTACGAGTAAAGTAAAGGAATACGTTAAGTATAGTTCTCTTGGGATAGCTGTGTCGAATGATCTTTTTACTGATCCGGCAACGGGGTCTACAAAGAAGTTGACTGTTAATTACACAAATGAACTAGGATCGTCTACAGTAACTGGCACCGAAGGTACAAGTTTATTTATTTCTGCAAATGCGTCAGTTGACACATCTCAGACAGGTACATCATTAACAATTGTTACTGCAACATACGGGTTACTAATAGATGCTAATGTCGCAAGTAAAATAACACCCACGATTACAGCAAATACCAGTTCAACTAGTACTTTCACTGTAGGAAATACTTTGTTTGGCGACCCTAATTCAGGAGTCCCAAAATTTCTAGTTGTCAAATATAAAAACACCACCGGGACTTATACAGAAGTCTACCCAGAAGGTTCAAAGTTGTATTGGAACACTACTACCAAAAGGCTCGTTAAAAAGTCGTAATGTCGCCTGAAAACCGCAGTCAAAATATCATCGAGTGTATATTTTGCATGGGATGATTTAATGTATATTTTTTATTTGGAACTGGATCGCGTAAAATAATGTCTTTTATCAAGTCCGTAAAAGAGCAAAGTATTTTATATTTCATCATAAATAACATAAATAACATATATAAAAAAAGTAAACATGTCTCTAAATAATACATTCCAATAATTAAATGTTTTGTCTTGTCTTATATACTTTTTTTATTTTTTACATTTTTAGTTTCATTAACCATATTAGCCTCATCTGGTTTTTCAGTGTCTTCTACTGCATGTGCAGCTTTTAGCTTCTTTATTTTTTTTGTCTTCTTAACCTTACTATCTTCATCTGTTTTATATGCCTCTTTTTCTTTAGTCTTCTTATCTTTTTTATTTTTATTGGTCTTCTTATTTTTTTCGACTTTGTTGTTAATATCGTCCGTTTTTTTTTCCTTTACTTTTGTGGATGAATTATATCCGTTTACGCCAGTATCTTTTATTTTTTTTACTTTTTTAGCCTTCTTTGCTTTCTTGTTTTCACCAACCTCTGTATCAGTATTGCATGTATTTGGCGTTCTTGCATTGCTTGCGTCTTTTTCGCTAACATCTTCTTTAACATCTTCTTTAACATCTTCTTTAACATCTTCTTTAACATCTTCTTTAACATCTTCTTTAACATCTTCTTTAACATCTTCTTTAACATCTTCTTTAACATCTTCTTTAACATCTTCTTTAACATCTTCTTTAACATCTTCTTTAACATCTTCTTTAACATCTTCTTTCACATCTTCTTTAACATCTTCTTTCACATCTTCTTTAACATCTTCTTTCACATCTTCTTTCACATCTTCTTTCACATCTTCTTTCACATCTTCTTTAACACTTATATCTTGTGTCACAGTACTATTTTCCCCATGTTTTTTCTGTTTTTTCTGTTTTTTCTTTTTCTTGTTTGCATCATTGAATTGTTTTTCCAATTGTGCGATGTATTCAGAAATTTCTTTTTCGGCTGTTCGCATTGTGCCATCTTCTTTAAAATATTGGTCGAATCTTTTGAATATAGTGGGATAATTTGCCATATTAAAATTTATGGAATTATGGGCTTTTTGTTTTCTGCTACTAGAATTTTCTTTTATATGGGATATACCAGTAGTATCATCTGAACAGAATATTGAGAAAAACCCTAGCATCATCAGCCGGATACTCCACATAGCCGTCCATGTTTCAAGATGATATCCTGAATTTGTCAGACATATTTTACCGTCTGTTGCAAATCTTCCGCTAGGTGTCAACATGTAGAAAAATCCAGGTTTTTTCGGATAGTCTGGTGGCAATTCTATTTTCCCCAGATAATATCCTCCTGCATAATCATCTTCATCATTGCCACGTAGAAGAAAATAGAAAAGGTGTTGATTTTTCAAATCTTGGACGACTTGATAGGAATGGACCCGATTTTTGCTAAGATCATTCATTTCGCCGATTAATCTTTTTTGGGCGATTCTCTGTTCAATAGATTGCATTTTTAATATATATATATATATACTAACAACAGTGTTCAAAGATATTTTAATATCAATTTTTTTAATGGGGATAAATTGTACTAATCTTTTTATTACTACTAAGATATGGACAATGAAAAGCTGAGAAAAATATTTGTGGGCAATGTATCATATGAATGTACACAAGACATATTTGAAAACACATTTAGAAATATGGATGGATTTATTAATGCTGAGATCGTAGCTGACAAGAGCAGTGGCACATGCAGGGGATTTGGCTTTGTAACCCTAAATACGTCCGAAAATGCGAGAAAATTATTAAAAAAAACTGATATAAATATTAATGGGAGAGAACTAAGATTAACACAATATACAAGCACACAAAAGTATACAGATATCGACAGAGCAGGATATATATGCGTCGATAATATCCCAGATAACTGTAATCGTAGCTATTTAAAAGAATTATTTGCTGGATATCCTTTGGGAAAACACTATATAATAACCGATATATACACGGGAGAGCCTAAAAATAATGGCATAGTTGAAATATTAAGTGTTTCAAAATATAAGGAGTTGGTATCTTCCGGATTTATCACCGATAAAAATGGTAATCAGCTAAAGTTATACACATGGGCGTAGGTAATCAAATATTTAATGCATAATTTATTTATGCATTATTATAAATATATGAATCATAAAGATAGTAATATAAAATGCGAATATACAAATATAAAAAAAATAGTAGAATCATTGCCGATATTTAGGAGTAGATTTGCGGAGTATGAATGTTTAAAATATAACTACAGGAGAATTATATACAAAGTATATGACACAATAAATAATTGTTACGCGACCGCAAAATTCATAATAAAACACAACATCGAAGAAGAGAGTCTAACATTGATAAACTTTCTCAGGAATAATCACCATAAAAATATGGCAGAAATATATGAACTGGGTACAATAGGGAATTTTTACGTGATACTTATTAAATATATCGAAGGGTTGCGATTCAATGATTTTATATGCGGCGGCCACGATTGCACAGTTGTTAAATCTGCGATATCTGGTATCATAGACGGTTTATATTTTTTACATAGTAACAACATACTACACTCAGATATCAAACCATCAAATATAATTGTAGATTCAAATAATGTCGCTAAAATTATAGATTTTGATATGTTAATGAAAATTAATAGTCAATACGTAGTCAGTAATGTAATTGTTGGTACATATCCATATATACCAAATGAGATAATGACAAAAAAGACATATTATTTAAAATCTGACATGTGGGGACTCGGTGTCACTATAATAAGATCTCTGTTTGAATGGAGACGTCATGAATTACATGAAACATCCAATTACGAAAATGAATATATTGGCACCGAACAAAACCCGGTTCCTTTTAATTATGAGGAGATTGATCTTTCTTTTGCTATAACACACAAGATAGATAGTAATATTTTAACTCTAATTCATAAAATGGTATTAAATGATGTATCTAACAGACTATCGTCTGCCGATGCAGTGAAAATATTAAAAAATATGTAATTTTCTAATTCTGGGTTAATTTATAAAAAACCAGTTCAACCTCTTCCGCCAATGCATAAACATCGGTCGTATCAGCCATGTCAATCACTGTAAATGATGGCATATGTTTATCGCTGACTCTTATCCATGTATTCGAATTTCTAATAACGGAATAGTATCCTATTGTGTCATTGCAACATATAAATGAATGTATTTTCCATATTAATTTACTTTGAATATTATCTTTCACATTGAAAAATTTAATTATATGTTTAATATCTATTTTTGTCTTCTTGTTGTTTCTTTTTATATATAGCGGCAATATATCAGGAGGGTTTATTATTTTATAGTCACATGTTCCTAGTGATACATTACTATTTAACCATATTTTAAATAAATTATCAATCCCTATTTTTTCTAATCCGTCTGGTAGCGTCATCTCTACCAAAGGTATTGATACTATCTGGTCAGGTGTAGATATTGCGTTTTCATTTATCCTGGCAAACTCAATATTATGCGAACCATTGTATATTTTATTCATAAAATATTTGTAAAATTCGTCAATACTCCTCATACTTATTATATCGTCTGCATTATTGCACCAATCGCATTTCATTAGATAATTACGAAGTTCGTTAATTATATCACTGTGTATACTGTACCCCCGATGTAACGATTCTATAAACCTTATTTTTATAAATTCTTGAATATATGTGAATTGTATGTCATGAGGATCAGTTGTTAGTATAGTGTCAATACCCGACGGTGTGTAAAATAAAGAAATTATAAGACTAACAATATAACTTGTATTATAACCATCCTCAATTATTTGAGAATTATATATGGTATCCATATTATATTATGACTAGTCTTTTTTTAAATGGTTTTACAATTTTATAAAATTTTGCAAAGATTTATTTACCCATTAGAATATCGTTTATTTTATCAGGGTTTGGCATACTGAGTATTTTAATTTGATAATAATGCAATATATTATCCAGTTTATCATAATCCGCATATTTTACTCGGTGATTTCTACCAGTATCTGGTCGTGTAACTGCAAAATTAATAGCAACGCCGTTTTTCCCGTATCTTCCACTTCTACCAGTCCTATGAAGATATGTCTCTTTGTTATTCGGAATATCGTAGTTAAAAACCAGGCCGATCTGTTGAACGTCGATACCTCTTGCAATAATATCAGTTGCAATCAGAGCACGCAATTCACCCTTTCTAAATCTTCTTAGAGTATCAAATCTCTCTTCGCACGACATTTGGCCGTGGATAAGTCCAACAATATGACCGTTCGATGTCATTTGATCGTAGATATATTTGGCTCTACTAACCGCATTTGCAAAAATAACAGCCTGTGTTATTCTCAACCTTTTATAAAGATCAAACAGAGTATCCATCTTGTCATTTTCGTATTTAATATCAACTACGTAGTGACGTATAGATTCTAAATTCACCTGATCATCATCAAGAGTTATTTTTAATGGATTCGCCTTAATAAAGTTACTGGCGAGTTCAAATGTTGTCTCGTCCATCGTTGCCGAAAAAATGCATATCTGGGCATCTCCACTGAGTTTGCCGATAATAGGTTTGATTTGCTCGACAAAGTCGTCGCTGAGTAATGCATCAGCCTCATCTAAAATTAAAGATTTAATATTATTCGTTTTAAATGTATTACTATCAATAATATTATTAACCCTCCCTGGCGTCCCTATGATGATATGGGATTTTTTTGCATCGCGAATATTTTTGTTAACGCTCATGTGATCACCTCCGATTGACAAACATGTAGTTATGTTCATGTGTGCTGCGATACTTTTACACACTGCATTAATTTGAGAAGCTAACTCTCTTGTTGTCGCTAATATTATCGCTTGTGGGTAGTGTCTTTCTGGATTTATTCGCGTAAGTAATCCGATTGCAAATGCGCCTGTTTTACCTGTTCCTGCTTGCGACTGGGCGATTATATCTTTTCCCTCGCTCAATGGAATAATTGTACGGGCCTGAATAAGAGTAGGATTATCAAACCCATAATCGCATATTCCCTGTGCTAGTTTTTCATAGGATAGTTTTATTTTACTACCTGTCTCAGTATTTGGTATATTTTGCAAAAGTTGTTCAAATATATCACTGAATGACTTGTATTTATAAAGATCTGTTTCCGACATGTATATGATATATATATATGACTTTAAGCGGAATAATTAGAATTATCAACTTTTTTGAAGCATTATGCATAACTATTTACTGTCGATATATCAAATGTAGTCTCATTAAATAATATTGTAAAGTTATCAATATTCACAATGTGCCGAATAGATTTCATATATTTAACCTCAGCATCAATATAAGTATCACATAAATTTATCCATTCTGTCAATTTTTGTTTAATTCTGTTGACACATGATAGATAATATGTGGTGAGATCAACAATACTCATGTCCTTCACCTGTTTATACGTAACTAGTTTTATATCCATAAATTTTAATATATCCAAATCGAAAATATTGCGTAACTGAAATAATCTATTTATTAAATCCTCGTTAAAGTGCGAGTTAAATGATTCCGTCTTCGACGGCGGATATAATTTACAAAATGATCGAAGTACACCGTATTTTTCGCGCATTAAATCTTTTGATCTGATTATTACATCAATATTACTCACTGTACCATCTTTATATGCATAACATTTCATGTCTTTGTAATTATCGCATATATTTGATATAGACACAAATATATCATCTTTTAGATATATCAACAATGTAATCATATATGAATATTTAAAACCTTTAGTGTTGAGATAAAAAATTATATTTTCAACACCCGATATATTTGTAAGGCTAAATCCAACGCATGTTAATTTATTTAATAAATAAATATAATTATCTTCACTTATCTTTTTTGAAATATTCAACACGAAGATAACATAGAACGCTTTTATTAATTTCTCAGATCGACAAGTATCATCCGCCATATGTTAATATTTAACATATTTATTTTTTTTCATATGTTTTATCCCCGACATCATAAAACCCTAATCCAGTAATGAATGCATTTGGAAAGTTAGATGGTTCTGTAATCAATTCATACTTGCCATCTCCATTATCGATTGCTTTAAATTCTCCAAATAAATGCCTATACAAGTTATATTCATCACTCAATACTAATTGTCTTATATATTTTACTTTGTCATTTGTTGCTTTGTTACAAAAATCAGTAAGCATTAACATAAATGTCTTAAAATCGTCCCAGTCAATATCTACAGTGTGAAGGTATATATCATTATTTTCGATATAATATGATATACTATGTTTTGTAGATTCGTTATTAACAACTTGTATTTTCACCATTTATATGGAATAAATATTATTTATTTATCCCAGTGAGTATATTTATCAATTTTTTTCAAATTTATCAAGTGAGTTAATCGACTCGGTAATTTTATATGTAATATAGGTATAATGAATATTATACAGACTAGTAAGCTTTTTCAACAAAAAGACACTATATTGAGAGATGAAATATTAAGATATCTAGAATTTTCACATAACAAGTTGAACGAACTTTTGAGAAAAGGATCAGATATGGATATTGTAAAGTTTTTAGTGGCAGATACATATAATTTCAATAAGTATCATAGTTACGTAGGGCTAAAACTAGTGACAAGTGAAGATTATGAATTTTGGGATATAATTGATCACAAATTATCAGATGCAAGTGAACTCCTACTATCAGACAACAGATTATATAACAGACTCGTCGCAATACTTGCACAAAAAACAGGATCTATAAATAACGAGTATATAACATTTGTTCATCGAATAGTTTCAGGGTTTATTAAAAAGGGGATACATAAGGATACTACTCGAATAAAAAATATTAGTACTATGATTCGAAATAATAAAAATAAAGTAATACATAAATTAGAAAATAATCCTATAATTAATATTGACAGAAATCTACTCGAGTCTGGAAAATCTGGGAAATCAGGGAAGGTAAAGGTAGAATTAACACGCGATAATTATTTCTACTTGCTCAATACTATTTCTGATGCAAATGTGAGAAGCAAGATAGAGACCGCATATAACATGAAAAGCGATTCTATAATGACTGATATATGTAAGATAATCGTACTTAGACAATATTACGCAACAGAACTCGGCTATGGCTCATATTTTGACTATATTAACAATAAGAATAATAATTCAAATGATATTAAGGAATTAATATTTGACCTCATTTCGAAGGTAGACTTGAGGGCGACAAACGAAATAGAAAGAATACATACTGAACTTGCGAAAGACGGATTTAATAAGAAAGTAGAGTATAATGATATAATTTATTACCATAACAAACTTCAGAGCAAACTTCTTTTCAAACCATCGAGTGTATTTGCATCGATATTTAAGTCTATTGACAAATATTTTAGTATATCTTTTGTATCATCCGATAGACCCAAGTGGCATAATAATATGGTTGTATTTGAATGTGTTGACAAGTGCACACGTGCTAAATTGGGAATTCTATATTTAGATACTGAATACTCTCCTGGAAAACGAGTCGATTCGCCGATGTTTATTAAATTATCTGATAAATACCAGATAAATGGGGATATGTATATGTCAGAAGTATGTATTACTGCAAATTATAAGGATGTAAACGCAAGATGTATGAGTTACAACGAAGTTATTCAGATGTATAGAGAATTTGGCCACGTGTTACAGAATATTTCATATATATCACATACTGGTCTTATTAATTATGATAAATCATTTTCTAACTTTTTACCGCAGATAATGGAATATATTGCATGGGAGAGAGATACAATCAAACATATCGCGCCAGAATCCACTCCTGAACAAATCGACCATATTATATTTGGAAGAAATATCGATGTGTGTTATTCCATTAAAATGAGATGTATTCAGGCATCAATCGATCATATTATTCATAATTCTAAGGAATTTTCCAGTTTAGTGAATGAATATTTAAAAGAATCTAGGTCTACAACGCCAAATATATTGACAACTCTGTACAAAAAAACATTTGGGGAAATGATGAGTAAATCCCGAGACATATTGAATATTGATATTCAATCAATACCGCCAAATTTTATCGCTCAAATGATAAATGGTACTGAGGGGGTATTATACGGCAATATATCTAGTGAAATATTATCATATGCAGTATTTTCATCTATAAAAGACGGAAAAGGTGAACAATTTAGAAAAGAAGTATTAGAACCTACTAATAAACCATTTAATAATCTATTATTACAATTTATATCATCGATCGATACTGATACATATAATTTATATCTCAGCAAGATAATAGGTTTAGATATAGAAAACGATGATGAATTAGTGACAGAAAACACAAATTTCTTTGACGACAAAGAGTCTGACTCTGAGAATGATATCGATGATGTTATAGTGTTGAACAGAACCCATAGATAGTCAAACTACATATTTACATACCAGCATACGACAATAGCTGTTCTAAGGTTACATCAAAATTTTTCCCACTGTTTATATATATCTCAGTAACATGTGCTCCGTCAAACCCCATCTTCACAAGACTATTAATATTATTATGGTCTTGTGGCGTTAGTTCTACATTTTGAACACTAGTACCATCACCAATATTTACCATAATAGTTTTACCTGTATCCATTGCATGTAGAATTTGACCAGATTGATCAATCATAGACTTATATATAGTTTTTAATTGTGGACCATCTAAATGAGCCATTAGGTTCGGAAAATCATTATCAAACATTTCACGTAACTGTGGATTATCATGTATAAATTGGGTCATTACAATCATTGCAGCATAAGCATCTCTACAATTACATGTTTGTGTTGCCATCACGCCGTCAATAGTATTACTTGATGGTTGTACTGGTTGTACTGGTTGTACTGGTTGTACTGGTTGTACTGGTTGTACTTGTTCTAAAGTTTTGACTGGTGGCGCCGATGTATCTGCCTTTACAGTCTTTGCGATCTTTGCAGAGAAGAATATTATAATTGTATCACCATCTGAAATAGTGTTAAATTCTTCATCTGTATGGATGACTTTTCCACTATGAATAAGTTTTACTGTCTCATATTTAGTAGTCCGTAATTTATTTTCGTGTTCTATAATTTTCCGTCTATAATCACTAATCGTGTCACATCCTTCAGTACTTAGTTTAAATACAGTATTATTAATCTGTTTTAGTGTATATGTTCGAAATGTCATTTTTAATAGTTAATATACTATTAATATTTTTTAATCAATATAATAATCAATTTTTTTGCAATATAAAAAAGCATATGACTCGTAATTAATATTAGTTGCAAGTGACGTACATACAGAAAGAGCATAAATAGATTGATTAAAATTTGTACCAAAATGGATATAAAGAAGTTGAGTACAGTTAGCAATAGCATCTACTGGTTAATTAAAAGCGTTTCCAAATATCATGTTATCATGTTATCAAGTTCTCACAGTTAGCAATTGCATTAACTGACTAATTAAATTTTGATAACATGGGAAAACAATATTTTCAAGTGGCGTGTAATAAGAAAGAGCATCTATTGACTGGTTAAAATATTCACCAAATCTAATTTATCGAAGTTGTGGAAAACCATTTAGTGGTTTATTGAAATATTTTCCAAACATAATATATTCAGTGGTTATTTATTTCCAATTAACTCCTACTGAAATTCCTAAGCTATAAAAACTAAAATACAAGGTTTTTTATTATAGGGGGTGTTTATACGGGGTGTTTATACGGGATATATATAGTATTTTTATAAACATAAAAAGAATATAAAAAGAGTATCTATCACTTATAAACGCCCCTAATACTTAATTGCATTATCTATATCGCCATATTCTTGTAAATATTTTCCAATGCTATCTTATAATTGATATTTCCTTGGTCTGATGCAAGCGTATAATACTTAATTGCATTATCTATGTCACCCCTATTCTCATAAATTAATCCCAATTCTATCTGAGAATAGATAGATCCTTGGTCTGATGCCATTGTATGATACTTAATTGCATTATCTATATTATTCGTATGCGTGTAAATTCTTCCCAATTCTAGCTGAGAATAGATAGATCCTTGGTCTGATGCCATTGTATGATACTTAATTGCGTCAGGTATATTATAGCTACTAAGAATATTTCCAATTTTACATAATATATCCCGCTCTGTTTTTGGTTTTAGAAGATTTTCATATTCTTCATTCATATAATCCTGTATATCATTATCCAACGAATTTGTATTTTGATTAGTAGATAATACTGATAAACTCTCTATTTTGTGTAAAGTCGATTTATCAGAAAGCTTAAAATAGTCTTCGTCATATATTAATTCTACACAACCTTTTTCCCTCACATATAAACATCTTGTGTCTGTTGTTTTTTTTAACAATTCTTTCCATTGACAATGATATGTTTTTCCATCAGTATCGTTATAATATTTTTGAACTCCCATACATGTAAAAAAACAACACACGTGCACATTAATATTGATCAATATACCATAATTTTCATAATTAATATATTTTAGATTAGAAATCTTTTTGTTCTCATCCAGATGATAAGCATAATAATTAATGAAACTAGTTTTACGCCCTAGTAAAAATATTGATAGTATATTTGAAAATAGATATTGCTCTACTATATCTCCGCCGGAATTATTTATTTCAATTATATGATCATGCTCTATGAACAAATGTTTAAAATTTTTTAAAATAACAAGTTCACATCTGTCTTTATTTTCTTCATTAAGTATATCTAATGGTTTAACAATTTCATTAATATCCCAAAGTTTACTTTTATATCTTTTAATAAATGTAGTTAATATTGCTTCTAAATAAACAGATTTATCAGGATTTAGTACATATGATAATATGTGTTTTATATATGGTACGTCTCTAGCCCTTATTATCATATCTTCTAGACTCATTTCTCGGATATTTTTTTCAAGGTCATGTCCAGAAATACTACCAAAAGAAAAAATCATCTGTATTGCTACCATCCAGCAAGTTCCAAGAATATTTTTATATCCAATTTTTTTGTTGCAGTCAAAACCACCTTTTTGAAATTGTTTATTATGTTTCACATCCAAATATTTATTTTTATATTTTAAATATTTTGCATAATCAGACATTATATTATAGGGGGGTGCTTATATATTGAACATAAAAAAAATAAAAATATATTACAATAATAATGGCAAAACCTAAAATTGATGCATTTATCGATCCAATATTAAATTATATAAATACAAATCCAGACCATCAGAAATACTTTGATTTTACATTCAAAGCTCAAAAATATGAACCTAAATTATTAGGGCTGTTTATAATTAATTTTTTATAAAATGCATAAACTGTCTGCCATTTAGGAAATATTTCATAATCCCCACAAAATGTAGCAATGCTTCTCCAACTAAGTCCTTCTTTTAATACCATGCGATCATTTTTAATAATAGGGGCGTTTATAAGAGTCATATGTTCTTTTTATATTTTTAAAAAGAATATATTGAACATTTTTAAAAACATAAAAAGAATATATGTAGCGTTATAAACACCCATATTATAACGCTACATATATTGATACAAAAGCTTTTACTGCGACATAAAGTTTATTTTTATAAATTATCAATATATATGGATGATTATATTGTTATTACAGATATAAACAATAAAGATCCTATTCAGGATGCAAATAATATATCACTTGTGATAAATACATCCAAATTTATACATGACATGGTAGTATCATATAAAAATACCCTTAATATATTTCAACAATTTGCCGCTGATTTTAATAGATTAGATATTTATATAAACGATGAGCAATATACCGATATCGACAGAGTATTACGCAAGCTATTAACTTTAAAATTAAATTATATTAAAACAAAAAATACACAGCGTGTAAGTTTTTTTACTTTTATTGTAATGTTATGCTGTCAATCATCATTTTTTCCATCATTTTTATTTCTCCATAAAAATTTCGCCGATTGTGAGAATATCCATGCAACAAGTAATAATAATTGTGGAAAGAGAAAACATATAAAAATATATGAAAAAATAGATGAAAATGGAAAAAGAAAAGGTAATTATGTAAAATTTATTGCAAGTTATGCATTAATAAATATTAAAACAAATACAGAGATATCTATTGTTGATACCGAAACTGTAATAAATTTAATATCTAATACAAGTGTTGTTAATTTTTGCATTCACAATACAAACAAACATATTAACACATAGCCCATCTACTATAAGCTTCTGCATTATGCTCACTAATCTCATCTGGATAATAATATATACCTCTCTTAACTTTTTCGATTCCATTCCATGCAACCATTACACCATTGTCAGTACACAAATCGATGGGCGGATACATAACAGGAATATCCGTGTATTCAAAGTGTTTACAGAATTTATCCCTGAGATATTTATTTGATGCAACACCGCCAGTCACAACAACACAATTTACATCTTGCTTTTGGTCAGATAACATTTTTAGTGACCAATTAACTTTTTTTAACAAGTATTTAATTACAAAACGCTGAAAAGAATATGCTATATTATGTTTGTCTCGATGCAGGGTTGATTCTCTAATAATTCGGAGAACACTGGATTTAACTCCAGAAAATGACATATTATGAGGTGATGCTTTAACAAATGGCGAATTGATTTTATATTTATATTCTCCTCCATCTGCTAATTTTTCTAATTCTGGCCCCCCTGGTACAGCCACTATACCTAGTTCGCGGGCAACTTTATCGAAACATTCGCCAATTGAATCGTCAATTGACGTACTTATTATCTCGTAATTACCAAGATCTTTCATATATATTATCATTGTGTGTCCTCCAGATATTAAAACTGATACAAATGGGTAACATATTCCTAAATTTAATGATGGTAACATTGGAACAACTGCATGAGATTCCAAATGATTGCAATATGTAATTAATGATTTATTATCAACACAAAATTTGTGAGAATACTCAAGACCAGTTAGCAAACATATTTCTAGACCTGGGCCTTTTGTAACTGATACCACCTTAATATTACTCTTGTCAACACCAGCCTGTTTAAGTGCATCATTTACAACTTTATCGATATTTTTTTTATGAGCATTACAAGCTTCGCGAGGAACAACACCGCCATACTCGCTGTGAATATCCTCCTGTCCGATTTTACAATTCGCGAGAATATTGCCACATGAATTAAGAACCGCCGCACATGTATCGTCGCAACTAGTTTCAATCCCTAATATATATTCATCGTGCTTTAATATTAACGGGATATGAATAAGAGGAATATACTTGTTATCTGCGTTTACTATATCGGGGTGGTCCACATAACCATCTTGTAATGTTGTCAGTATATCTCCCCAATAATTATCCTCAGTTATTAGTGTTATTCTTCGTTCTTCAGGGCGTGATAAGTAAGTAATTGTTATATCTAATTTCGATTGAAATATACGTATTAAATCCGGTACTAGTTCGCCCCACTCTAATATACATAGATGATTTGCAATTTGATCGTAATCTACCAATGCTGACAACGGTCTGGTTTTTTTAAGTCTATATGGATCTATATGACTTATTATCCCGTACCCAGATCGCCATTTAGAGTTATCAGATATGGATACTTAACTATATTACCAATTATTCGTCCTAATCCAATCATGTCATCAATTGATTTTATATCGAATGTTGTTGTAAACATTGTGTAACAATTTCTGTATAATATAGCGCTATTTTACTAAATAAAACACAATGCAAATGATTATCAATTTTTAATAAAAATTGATAATCTTATTAACTGATATATTGTACATAAGAATACTATTCACACTATAAATGTCAAAAATCCCGTGTTGTGGTATTGTATTATTTTACGCAGAAGAGACTGTTCTCGTTAAAACTCCTAAACAAAATTACAGTTTTCCTAAGGGTAAACGGAAAGGCAGTGAAACTGATTTTGAAACAGCTTTGAGAGAGACTTTTGAGGATACCGGAATTAGTAGAGATGATTTTGTCGTATGTACCGATAAATTAGGTAATTTACTAAGTGTAGTTGAGTGCCACAAAAACCCTGCGGTAAAATACTATATCGCTCAATTAAAAAGTAAAATTAATATTAAAGCGCATAATGCAGATGAATTGGAAGATGTAATGTATATGAAAATACAGGATGTATTTAATATACCTGAACAACACTTGAGAGAAGAACGCGTAGCTGTGTTAAAAAATGCTATTGGTCTATATGAAAATTGGGCGTCATTTAATAAAACGATTAATAGTAAAGATAATAATCGATTCAGTAAATACATATCATGGGCTCTTCGTCATGGTATTATCAAACTCGGTTTAGACAGTGTCGTTACAAAGGACGGATATATACCATTTCAATCATTATTATCTCTGAAAGATATGAACGCGTGCGATATAGACCATCTGTTACATATTGTCGAGTCATCAGATAAAAAAAGGTTCGGGGTGACTGTGCGAAACGATCAACTTGTAATACGAGCGAATCAAGGACACTGCCTCGAAGTAGGTCTTCTTCTCGACGACGAACTTATGATGGAAAGAGTAATAAATCCTTGTCCTGTATGTATCCATGGAACAAGTAAAAAAGCGATCAAAGAGATCGAGAAAAGCGGTATAAAACCGATGGATAGAAAACATGTACATATGGCAGTAGGATTACCCACCGATGCTCATGTTATCAGCGGAATGAGAAAAACTTCGAAAGTTATTATTTATATTGATATGCAAAAAGCGATTGATAGAGGAAAGCGATTCTATGTTTCGGAAAATAATGTTATTCTTACCTCAGATACAATAGAGCCTGATTTATTTGATAAAGTCGAATATGTTGCCTAGATGTATACCGATTGTTTTATTCGTATGACTCCCAATAAAGTACGACATACGCTCACGTAGTTTACTGCGAAATATATAAACAAATCATCGCAACACATCTACATCGCTTCAGCCGCATCTACCCATTGGCGAATATACTCCATGTATGCGTCATCACTCGAAGGAGATTCGGTACACATTCCTCCGATCTTTTCGCGCCATTTGGCCATGCCGTGTTCACCAAGCTGGATTACTGGAGTGAACATGCCGTTCTTCTTGGTAACATAGCGCAAGATGACCAACATCCGCAACATGTTCTTTGAGCCGTCAAACTCACCCACCGCGCGGTGAATACTCTGACACTTGAGATACTCGTAGATCTCGTCAGTGACAACGAGCTTTCGGCCTTGTCGGCCTCGTCGGGAAGAATCGATCGTCGGGAGCATTTTGCAAGTATGGTTGTATGATTGCAAAAGCGGTACGCGAGTCTCAATATGTAGTATTTAATTATTTATAATGGGGTATTCAATATATTTAAAAATTCAATTTTTTAAAACAGCTATGCCCATAAAACGATGTTTTATTTAGATATACGTTATTTATTCTTGGAATGTGTTGTTTAGGTATATATTTACTTTTTTATATATGTTATTTATGGCACAATATAAAATACTTGGTTCATTCACGGACCTGATAAAAGATGTTATTTTACGCGATACTGTTCTAAATAAAAAATATACATCAAATCATCCCAGAACAAAATACACGCTCGATGATATTTTGGTTGATATTTTGTACGTGTTGAAAACTGGCATTTCCCGGAGATCTTTGAGATCTCATATTCATTGGAACACCCTATATCATCACTTTAAAGATATTGTCAACAGGAATATTTTTGGAAACTTTTTGATGTTTTAAAAAGAAAATATCTCAACAAAAGGTTGATCGATACTTTAATTGTAGATACCACATTTATACCCAATAAATATGGAAGAAATAAAATCGCTCGGAATAAAATACTATTAAATATGATCATAATAACAGAGTTCTTGAAAGTCATAAAAAGATTAAAATTCAAGTTCTTATTGACAATATCTATTCCGGCAGACATAATAAGATATTATGCATCAATAATCCATTATTAAAATTGTTAATATGTCAAGCAACATGTAAAATTTTTATAAACAAATTAAGATTGGTTTATAATTTTTATTTTTTTTTAA
>Ga0209443_1000880_pt1 | contig 19741 bp, 14 predicted proteins | sample LauGreBMM110DCMD_2_FD_187571 | JGI IMG/M metagenome (GOLD analysis project Ga0209443, IMG submission 187571) | Freshwater lake microbial communities from Lake Michigan, USA - Su13.BD.MM110.DCMD (SPAdes) (version 2) | ecosystem: Environmental > Aquatic > Freshwater > Lake | place: Lake Michigan... | reverse complement strand
GCTTGTTGTTCTATTTTTGGCATCCCAGAAAAATCCCGAAACAAATAAGCAACCAACATTTCATCCTCTTCAGAAATGGTAGTTTCCGTAATTAAATCCTCAGGAGAATTATTGGTCTGAAAATCGAGAATGGCTTTTCCAAAAAGGTCTTTCATTTTTTTGTTTAAAGTTTAATGTTTCAGGTCTCAAGTTTGTTACTTTTGTGGTTCCAACTTTAAAATTTAAACTTGAAATATATTTTAAACAATCTTCCTAAAGAAGCCAAAGATAAGCATATCGAAAATAAAAAGTATTTCGATAAGCTAAAAAAGAAGGCGCCCAAGAATATCGACTACATCATGCAAGATTTGCACGATGCCGAATTCAAAAAAACCGATTGCTTGAAATGTGCCAATTGTTGTAAAATGACCGGACCCCTTTTTACCTCTGCAGACATAGAAAGAGTTTCAAAATACTTGCGTCAAAAACCACAACAATTCATCGATCAATATTTGCAAATTGACGAAGACAAAGATTATGTTTTACAAAGTGTTCCCTGTACTTTTTTAGACCATGAAAACGCCTGTATGATATACGAAGTTCGCCCTAAAGCGTGTAGAGAATTTCCCCACACCGATCGAAAAAAATTCCAACAAATTTCAGATTTAACTTTGAAAAACGTCGCTATTTGTCCCGCAGCATTTAACATTGTGGAAGAAATGAAAAAGAAGATGCTGTTATAAGTCACTCAAAAGTTTTAAAGTCAAAAGTCTTAAAAAGTAAAAAACTATTAAAATCATTATTATGAAAAAAATTATTTTATTTCTCTTATTTGTTAGTCACTTTTCGTATTCTCAAACTGTCGAATTTATATCAAAAAACGATACGCTTCAAAAACCTAAATACCCACAATTTATTTATATAAATGATACTACAGATTCTGCAGAATTAATAAAAGTAGCACGAATAAAAGTGACAGGAAGTATAGAAAATCCTAGACTTTTATTCCTAACAATTAATATGGAAGCTCAGAAACTTGGAGCAAATTCATTTAGATTTATTAATTTCAAAAAGAATGAAGGCGATACGGCGGAATTAATATTAGAAGTTTATTTCAGTTCTGATGAAATTTTAGAAGCCAATTTTAAGAACATTCCCAAAAACAAAATATATATTTTTGGAGATGATAATTTGATGAGATCTAAATCACAAAATTATAAAATTGATGGGGTTAAGTATGAAATTGGTTCTGGAGAGTTTAAAGAATTTTCAGTAAAAGTGGGTGAAGAATTAAAGATTAATAAAGGTGGGTTTACAGGAATGACAATTTGGATAACCGGAGTAGAAGATAAACCAAGCACTTTTATAAATTTTTCAGGGACAAATGTTACCGGAGCATCTTATAATCCCTACAATAGAGGAGTTGGGGTTTCAATTAATACCGGTTTTATCAATAAAATGGAACCAAATTTCGCATTGTTTTTATTAAAAATTTTCAAAGAGCAATAGTACAAATAGCTTTATTTGGCATTATTGTTAAATTGTAATAAATTATTCCAACTTTAATTTGCAATTCAATTCTCTTTCCTATCTTTGTTGTCAGATATTAGAGGAAAAATTTGAACTGATTGCAACCTCGTTAAAAAAATGCTAAAGCAGAAATCCTCTCCTTTAACATTCCCGCAATCTTATTTTTTTTCTCCGCTTAATTAAAAATAAATTATTTAATATGGCTTATTTATTTACGTCAGAATCTGTGAGTGAAGGACATCCTGATAAAGTTGCAGATCAAATTTCAGATGCATTAATTGATAACTTTTTAGCATTTGACCCTGAGTCAAAGGTAGCTTGTGAAACTTTAGTAACTACTGGACAAGTAATTTTGGCTGGTGAAGTAAAATCAGAAACCTACCTTGACGTTCAGCAAATTGCACGTGAAGTAATCAGAAAAATTGGTTATACCAAAAGTGAATACATGTTTGAGGCCAATTCTTGTGGGGTACTTTCAGCAATTCACGAACAATCAGGAGATATTAATCAAGGTGTTGACCGAGCTACAAAAGAGGAGCAAGGGGCAGGAGATCAAGGAATGATGTTTGGTTATGCAACCAATGAAACAGAAAATTATATGCCATTGGCGCTTGATTTATCTCATAAATTATTACAAGAATTAGCCGTTTTGCGTCGTGAGAATAAGGAGATTAACTATTTACGTCCAGACGCTAAATCACAAGTTACATTAGAATATAATGATGACAACAAGCCAGTTCGTATTGATGCCATTGTAATTTCTACACAACACGATGATTTTGATGAAGAAGGAAAAATGTTGGCTAAAATCAAATCGGATTTAGTTGGAATATTAATCCCAAGAATCATCAAAAACAACCCAAAATACGCTCATTTATTTAATGATAAAATTACCTACCATATTAATCCAACTGGAAAATTCGTAATTGGAGGCCCTCATGGAGATACAGGTTTAACAGGTAGAAAAATCATTGTAGATACGTATGGCGGAAAAGGAGCTCATGGAGGTGGTGCATTTTCAGGAAAGGATCCAAGCAAAGTAGATAGAAGTGCGGCTTATGCAACCCGTCACATTGCCAAAAATTTGGTTGCTGCAGGCGTCGCTGAAGAAATTTTAGTTCAAGTTTCTTATGCAATTGGAGTGGCTAAACCAATGGGAATTTTTATTGAAACCTATGGCACTTCAAAAGTGAATTTGACCAATGGTGAAATAGCCAAAAAAGTAGAAGAAATTTTTGATATGCGTCCTTATTTTATTGAGCAACGTCTAAAATTGAGAAATCCTATTTATAGCGAAACTGCTGCATACGGTCACATGGGTAGAACCCCAGAAACAGTTACTAAGATTTTCAAAGCGCCAGGTGGTATTGAAAAAACGGTTACCGTTGAGTTGTTTACTTGGGAAAAATTAGATTTTGTTGAGGAAGTAAAAGCGGCTTTTGGCTTATAAAAATAATTAATATATTTAAAAAAACCTGACTTCACCAAGTCAGGTTTTTTTTATCAATAAATTAAATAAGGCCTTCGCATTTTCTTAAAATCATGCAATCCACTTTTCCAAGTGGCTCGAATTTCATCTTCAGTTAATCCATTCTCAATTTGAGCTTGTAATTTTTTATTTCCAGCTAATTTAGTGAAAAACGCATTGAAAAATTTAGTTTTATCACCCGTTTCATTATACGCTTTCAGTAGCCATTTCAATTCTAATTTGTTTATTTTCGGAATACTTGTAAAATCTTCACCATAGCATTCAACGCCATTATAAAGCGGATCTTTCGCACCAAAATTTGGGACAGGAGTAAAGCTAAAATCGCCTTTCGGCAAATAGGGAGAACCATAAATTTGAAATTGTTTCTCCGTTCCACGCCCTACACTTACATTGGTTCCCTCAAAAAGACACAAGCTTGGATACAAATTTATAGCTTGTTCATTTGGCAAATTAGGTGATGGTTTTTCCAATAAACTGTATTTCATTTCCCGATTATATCCAGCGCAAGTAATAATTTTTAAATCGCAACGAAGTCCGTCCTTCAACCAATTTTCGCCATTTATCATCTGCGCATATTCGCCAATTGTCATTCCGTGTACTAATGGAATGGGGTGCATTCCCACAAAACTTGAATATTCTTTTTCTAATATTGGCCCATCTACAATCGAAATATTTGGATTTGGTCTGTCCAAAACTAGCAACGGAATGTTATTCTCCGCACATGATTCCATTATATAATGAAGCGTAGAAATATAAGTATAAAATCGAGCGCCTACATCTTGTAAATCAAAAACCAACACATCGATTCCTTCTAATTGTTCTGGTTTAGGCTTTCTATTTTCGCCATATAGCGATAGTATTGGAATTCCTGTTTTCACATCTTTTCCATCAACAACGTGTTCCCCGGCATCTGCCGTTCCCCGAAAACCATGCTCAGGGGCATAAATTTTTTGAATATTGATTTTATTCTTTAATAGATAATCTACTAAATGAATTCTCTTAGTTTCAAATCCTTCAGCATGACTAATACTCCCTGAATCCGGAAGCATGTAAATCGAATCGTATAAAACTACTCCAGTTTGATTGGTAATTACCCCAACTTTTTTATTATCTAATAATAAAAAATAAGATTTATAATTATCAGCACCAGAACTAAAACGAGCTGATTTTTCACTGTTTATCACTACTGTTTTATTGGTAGAAGTGAAATTTCTAATGCCTTTTTGAGTGGGTTTACAAGAAAAAATTAATAGCGAAAAGGCAACAATAATAAAATATTGAAGTTTCGTTTTGCTAGAAATAGTAATTTTTTTTTGTGATATAGTTATAATTTGAATCATGCTTGAAACCTCAAAAAATAATTAATTGACCTTAAATACTTGAAAATAAATTCTAAAAACGTAATTTTGACTCGGGCGAAGTAGTCCAACTTTGCAATCTTAAACCATATTTACTATTGAATTTAGAATATTTCATAGCAAAAAGACTCATCACTGCTCGAGACCATAAAAGTAGTATTTCTGCGCCAATTATAAAAATTGCGATAGCAGCAATTGCAATTGGAATGATTATGATGATTATTTCTGTGGCAACAGGAATTGGTTTACAGCAAAAAATACGTCAAAAAGTAGCTGCCTTCAACGGACATATTATCATCACAAATTACGATGAAAACCAGTCTCAGCTTAGTTTAACACCCATTTCTACCCACCAAGATTTCTATCCTAAATTTAAAAATGTAGAAGGTATAAATCATATTCAAGCAGTTGCAACTAAATCTGGAATTATTAGAACCGAAACCGCTTTTGAAGGAATTATTTTCAAAGGAGTTGGAAAAGAATACCGCTGGAACAACCTTCAAGAATATCTTGTAAGCGGAAAATTACCCAATTTAAATTCCCAATTGAACGAAGAGGTTCTTATTTCTGAGTTTTTAGCCAAACGATTAAATCTAAAAGTCGGCGATAAATTCAACACCTTCTTTATGAAAGAAGATTCCAATCAAAAACCAAATCTTCGTGTTTTTAAAATCACAGGCATCTTCAATTCTGGATTTCAGGAATTCGATTCTACCTATATAATTGGAGATATTCGCCACATTCAACGAATCAATAAATGGGAATTTGATCAAGTGGGCGCCTTCGAAGTTTTTGTCGACGATTTCAATTTCATTCAAGAAAAAGGGCAAGAAGTATACGAAAAAACAGGTTCTACACTCGATACCCAAACCATCATCGAAAAATATTATTACATCTTCGAATGGCTAAAATTATTCGATTTCAACATCATCGTAATCCTCATCATCATGATCGCAGTCGCCACAATAAACATGGTAGTAGCGCTTTTAGTGCTCATTTTAGAACGCACCCAAATGATAGGTATTCTAAAATCTATGGGCGCAAATAATTGGGCAGTCCGCAAAATTTTCCTTTATAACGCCTTTTATCTAATCTCAAAAGGACTTATTTGGGGCAACGTAATAGGAATTGGAATGCTAGTAATTCAACAAAATTTTGGGATAATCAAACTTAATCCGGAGAACTATTATGTAAATGAAGCCCCAGTATTCATCGATTTTGGGTATATTTTCCAACTAAATATTGGTACAATCCTAATTTGCCTCCTAATTTTATTGATCCCGTCCTACATCATCACTAAAATTTCCCCAATAAAAGCGATCCGTTTCGATTAGTTTTGAAGTTTTTCCGGCTTTCCCTCCAAGCCCTTGTTAAAAAAACGGGTTTTAGCTAGGCTAAATTAGTAGCCTTTCCAGACGACATCTCTAACAATTTGCTGGAAGATTTCGATAAGTTTTTGTTGTTTTTTGAATACAAAAAAACCTCTAAATTTCTTTAGAGGTTTTTGGTACGACTTAGTAGCCTGCCCAGATAAAATCTCTAACAATTTGCTGAAAGATTATGAGAAGTTTTTAAAGTTTATTTAGTAATGAAACTTTAATAAATTTACTTTTTTTAGTGCTGTTTTCTTTATCGGGAAGCACTCGAAATAGCGGCGAATTTCTCACTTTTTATTATTTATCTAAATCACTCTTTATTGTCGAAATGTATTCGTGGGGTGATTTACCAACAACGTCTTTAAAGCAACTGAAAAACGGATTATAGGATGAAAACCCAACTTTTCTTGAGAGTGATTCAAGGGTGTTTTTAGCTAAATAATTATTATTAATTAATTCTAAAGAATTTTGAATTCTTGATATTTTTTTATAATCAGAAAATGATAATTTAGAATGGTATTTAAATAGGTATTTTAAATGACTTGTGGGGATGTTTAAAACTTGTGCAAGGTCTTTAATAGAAAACTTTGGATTTGTAAAATAGTTATTTTTATATAAAATAGCGTTTAATTCAAAAAGGTAGTGTTCGATTTTAGTATTTATTTTTTCTTTTAGTAATCGATCTTGACTGTTATTTATTTTAGTGTTTGACTTTATATCCCAGTAATTATTATTTTGTGAATCTTGAATTGTATTGGAGGATTTCATCTGATAAATAGAATAGCCGTATAGTATTTCTGGATTCGATAAAATTATTATAAACAATACAATCCACACGGTTGAAACTGCCCAAAGATACTTTAGAGAATAATGGATATCCGAAGGCTCTAAATATAAATATTCTTTATAATAAACAATATGAAAACGAAAAATAAAAGCAATTATTACTATAAATAGTACAATAGTCCACTTCTTAATCAAATTATTTTGGGTAATTACAAAAGTTAAAGTTGCTTTTTTATTCCACACATTTTTTTTTAGTAATAAAAAAATCATTAATAAATAGACAAGAGAATAAATGGCAACAAATTGACTGAAAAAATAGTGGATTTTATACCCTACGATTCTATCAAAGATTAATAATTCTCTCTCTGCTATTACAAATAATAGAAAAATAATATGTAGTAAATCTTTAATAATAAATTGTTTTTGATTTCTAATTAAGTATTTAAAATACAAATAGAAGCTAGGAACAAATAAAGTTATATAAACATTGATTTTTAAATAAAGAGTCCTAAGATAATTATCGTTATAAACCTCTCCAATTCCGGCTATTAATTTTATTGTACTTGAAATAAAAATTATAAATAATAAAAAGGAGTTTAATATTTTGTTGTATTTAGAATTTTTTAGGGTTATAAATACAATAATATAACCTAGTAAAGCCGATAAAACTATTAAAATATTATAAGTCATTGAGGGATGCTTTTTAAGTTATTTAATAAATAGAGCATTTTTTATTTTTTAACTAAAAGCTTGATTTTTTTCATTTTTAGTAATTCAAAATTAAATAAAATAATAACTATTTCAGTTTTTTTTTATTTACTAAAAACTAAAAATTATTGCTAAAAATAGTAAAAAATAATAGATCCTAAAATTGATACTTTCCCTGAGATTTTTAAAGTATTAAAATTGCACATTATTTAAAATCATTTCAGTGAAAACAATTTTATTTTTGTTACTGACCATTCCGGGTTTTTCCCAAAAACTGCATCATCAAATGTTGAGTTCACAAGGCGGAAATGCTATAGCATCCACTGGTGTAGTTTTTAAATATACGATCGGTCAGCAATCGGTGGCAGGAACAACCAAAGGCCTTTTAACAACCCAGCAAGGCTTCCAACAAAGTAATTGGGAAAAAATTATAACCACAAACAATATTACTTTAGTAAACACCACCACTTATCCCAATCCATTTGTAGATATCGTGAATTTTCAGTTTTCCCAATCTGTAGGAGAACAAGTGTCGCTATTGATTTTTGATATTTTGGGTCGTCAAGTTTATTCCAATACAATACCGGTAACGGAAAACAAAATAATAGCTAATCTTCAAGAGTTACAAAGTGCAGAGTATTTTGTAAAGCTTTCTAATAATTCATTCACTTATCACACTAAAATAATTAAAAATTAAATCAAGATGATTAAAAAATGTTTGCTTTTTTTACTAGTATCCACTGGATATTTCGTTCAGGCTCAAGAATTATTTTTATTAACAGGAAAAAATTTCACCACCTACAACTACAAGAATTCACAAGGGTTAGCTAATTCTAACATCAGAAGCGCAGAAGGAGCTGCTTATCAGTTAGGGATGGATTTTAAGTTCGGTAAAACGGCCGATTCTGACAAACTTACTTATGCGGTTAGTGTAGTTTACAATCAATTTAACGCCGTTGGCGGAACAAGTACAGATAACTATTCTTGGAAAACCAATTATTTAGGAGTTCAAAATGCACTTAATTTTACTTTTATTGAAATCTCAAATTCGTTTAAAGTAAAAACCAAATTAGGTGTTGCTGCTTCAACGATAATCAATGGAGAACAAAATATTAATAATGTGATTTATGACATTTCAAAACACGAAGAGTTTTCAGGAATATTTTTACAACCCAATATTAGTATTGATTTTCAATATACAATTACCCCAAATATTAAAATTTCTGGCGGATATGAATTTTTTTCTATGGTATTTAATACTTCCAATTCGTCTGCAGAAGAACTTTCTTTTACCAATAACCAAATCCATTTCGGATTGCATTTCCCATTAAATTAAATCGTACGTCATGAGAAAAATTGTAATTAGCCTTTTATTATTTATGAGCTTCATTGGATATTCTCAAACCAATGGAATTACTTATCAAGCTTTAATTTTAAATCCCACGGGCGAGCAATTACCTGGGGTCAACAATTCAAATGCTCCCTTGGCAAATAAGTATATTTGTTTAAAGTTTACAATCATTGATCAAAATTCACTTGCTGAATATGTTGAAACGGCAAGAACCACCACCGACGAATTTGGAATGGTGAATTTAATTATTGGTACTGGTGAACAAATTGGTGGTTATGCTACTTCTTTTTCAAATGTATTATGGAATGCCAATCCAAAGAGGTTAAAAGTAGAATTAAGTGTTACGGGAACTTGTTATACTTATGTAGAAATAAGCAACCAACCTTTTACTGCGGTTCCCTTTGCGCTATTTGCTGTAAATTCAGAAAGCACAGCGGCATTAGCAGCGCTTCAAGCAACTGTTGCGGCAAATGCTGCAGCTACAACATCCGCTTTAGCGTTAAAAGAAAATACAATAAACAAATCTACAACCACTACATTAGGAACTAGCAATGTGTTGTTTCCAACACAAAATGCAGTAAAAACCTATGTGGATTCTAGTATCACCACTGTTAATGCTAACAATACTGCACTTCAAGCTACCGTTACGGCAAATGCTACTGCAACCACAGCTGCTTTAGCCTTAAAAGAAGATGCAGCAAATAAATCAACTACGACCACTTTAGGAACCAGCAACGTGTTATTTCCAACACAAAATGCGGTAAAAACCTATGTGGATTCTAGTATTACTACAGTGAATGCCAATACCACCGCGCTTCAAGCAACGGTTACGGCAAATGCTGCAGCAACTACAGCTGCTTTAGCGCTGAAAGAAAATACGGCCAATAAATCGGCAGCGACTGCATTAGGAACTAGCGATGTTTTATTCCCTACTCAAAATGCGGTGAAAACCTATGTGGATACCAATATTACTTCAGTGAATGCCAATACCACCGCACTTCAAGCAACGGTTACGGCAAATGCAGCAACCACTACAACGGCTTTAGCTACCAAAGAAAACACAGCCAATAAATCGGCTACAACCGCTTTAGGAACTAGTGATGTTTTATTCCCTACTCAAAATGCGGTGAAAACCTATGTGGATACCAATATTACTTCAGTGAATGCCAATACCACGGCGCTTCAAGCAACGGTTACGGCAAATGCGGCAACCACTACAACAGCTTTAGCTACCAAAGAAAACGCAGCGAATAAATCAACAGCTACTGCATTAGGAACAAGCGATGTGTTATTCCCAACACAAAACGCAGTAAAAACTTACGTAGATACCAATATCACGACAGTGAATGCCAATACCACGGTGCTTCAAGCAACGGTTACATCAAATGCGGCAGCAACCACGACAGCGTTAGCTACCAAAGAAGATGCTAGTAATAAATCAAATGCTGCCTTAGGAACAAGCACCACTTTATTCCCAACACAAAATGCGGTGAAAACCTATGTGGATGCTCAAGTTGCTTCTGCCACTATTGCAGATGCAGATGCTACAACAAAAGGTAAAATTCAATTGGCAGGTGATTTAGGAGGTACGGCCGCTTCGCCAACTGTTCCAGGATTAGCATTAAAAGCACCAATAGCTTCGCCTACTTTTACAGGTACAGTGACTTCACCAATTTATGCTTCTGCTCCTCAGGTCTTAATAGATAATGCAACCATTGATTGGAATCCTTCCAATGGATTGAACGCTAGTGTGACTTTAGGCGGAAACAGAACTTTAAATTTCACTACTGCTCTAGCAGTAGGATCCTATGGAACATTAGTAATCACTCAAGATGCTACAGGGGGTAGAACAATTACCTTGCCTTCCACTTCAAACAAAATTCTAGGTTCCGCTTCAACTACCACTATAGCATTATCTTCAGCAGCGAATGCAAAAGACATATTAAATTTTTATTATGATGGATCGAATTGCTATTGGAATATTGGTCAAGGTTACGGAACGGCAGAAGCCCCAATGGTAACCAATTTGGCCTCTAGTGTTTCTGGAACTTTACCAGTTGCAAATGGAGGAACAGGAGCAACTACATTAACAGGTTATGTAAAAGGGAATGGCACCATAGCCATGACGGCCAGTGCGGCTATTCCACTAACTGATGTAACGGGTGCTGCACCTATTGCTTCACCAACCTTTACAGGTATTCCAGCAGCTCCAACGGCTGCAGCAGGAACAAATACAACTCAAATAGCAACAACTGCTTTTGTAGCAGATGCTACTGCTTCAAAAGAAAATACGGCTAATAAATCAACTGTGACTACTTTAGGGACTAGCAATGTTTTATTCCCAACACAAAATGCGGTAAAAACCTATGTGGATACTAATTTAACTTCTAAAGCAGATGCTGCAAGCTTAGCAACAGTTGCCACAAGTGGTAGTTATAATGATTTAACTAATAGACCAACAATACCAGCAGCCTACAGTTTACCAAATGCTAGTGCATCAACATTAGGAGGGATTAAAGTAGGAACTAATTTAAGTATAGATAGTAATGGTGTATTAAGTGGCGCCTCTTCATATAGTTTACCAACAGCGAGTGCCACTGAATTAGGTGGAGTTAAAGTTGGCACAGGCTTAACCATTACTAATGGTGTTTTAAGCGCTTCAGGTTCAGGTGTTCCTTATACAGGAGCTACGCAAGCTGTTGACTTAGGGGCATTTGATTTGAAGGTTAATGGAATTACGGTAGGGCGTGGTAATGGAAATTTAGCATCTAATACCGCAACGGGTAAAGATGCGCTTCTAAATAATAATACCATTGGTGCTAACAACACGGCTATGGGAAACCAAGCTCTTTACTCTAATACCTTTGGTAGTCAAAATACAGCGATAGGTTCCGGATCACTTAATTCTAACATTAATGGCATACAGAATACTGCTGTAGGAATCCTTTCACTTGAAAAGAATGTAGGCGTATCCTACAACACTGCCGTTGGTGCCGAAGCGCTTCGATTTACTGTAGATGGAGAAAGCAATACAGCAACTGGTGCAAGTGCACTTAGAGAAAACATCAGTGGAGCATATAATAGTGCTTTTGGAAGAAACGCACTTGGTAAAAGTACAGCAAGCTTTAACAATGCAGCTTTTGGTGCCGAGGCACTTGCTGATAACCTAGCTAATGGCAATACTGCCTATGGAGCCTATGCGCTTCAAAGAAACACAATTGGTTATAGTAATACGGCAGTGGGTTTAGGTGCGATGAAATTTCACACGACTGGTAATGATAACGTTGCAATTGGAGTTAATGCAGGTCTTTTTGCCTCGAACCAAACTACTGGAAGCAACAATACTGCAGTTGGAGCTTTTGCCGAGTATGGGGCTGCCAACCTAACTAATGCTACTGTGATAGGTTCTGGTGCAACTGTCGCGGCATCTAATACTATTCAGTTGGGAAATACAGCGGTAACTAGTGTAAAAACGAGTGGCACAATAACTGCAGGTGCAGTTACTTATCCTAAAGTAGACGGAACTGCTGGTCAAGTATTAACTGCGAATGCAAACGGAATTCCAACATGGCAAACTATTGCCACTTCACCGCTTGTTTCTCCAAACTTTACAGGTACTCCAACAGCTCCAACGGCTACTGCTGGAACAAATACAACTCAAATAGCTACCACTCAATTTGTGACCGGTGCACTTGCCTCAGCAACCATTGCAGACGCAACTACCTCAGCAAAAGGAAAAATTCAATTAGCAGGTGATTTAGGAGGAACTGCAGCAGCGCCTACAGTTCCTGGATTAGCATTAAAAGCACCAATAGCCACTCCAACTTTTACAGGTGCCGTAACTGCTCCTATTTATGCTTCAGCACCACAAAACTTAACTTCTGGCACAGCGATTAGTTGGAACCCAAATGCAGGTCTCAACGCCAACCTCACTTTAGCACATAATGGCACCTTAAGTTTTTCAACAGCACCAACAGCAGGATCGTATGGAACCTTGGTCATCACACAAGATGCGACAGGAGGGCGAACTCTTACTTTGCCATCTGTTACAAATTTAGTTTTGGGATCTACATCGACAACAATAGTCTCCTTATCTACAGAGGCGAATGTAAAAGATATCTTAAACTTTTATTTTGATGGAACCACCTATTTTTGGAACATAGGAAAAGGATTTGGTACGACAGCTACTTTTACGGCAAATAATATAGCAGGTGGTGCAACTGGTGCTATTCTTTATCAAACAGGTGGGGGAGCGACTGGATTTTTAGCTAGAGGTACCGATGGGCAAATATTGACCTTGGCTTCCGGGCTGCCTAGTTGGGCCGCCGCACCTGTTACTGGGGTAACTTCAGCTACTAGTCCTTTAAGTATTGCAAGTAATGCAATATCACTTGGAACAGTTCCAGTAGCCAATGGAGGTACGGGATTAACATCTACTCCGGCTAACGGTCAAATCGATATTGGAAATGGAACCGGATTTGCACGCACCACATTAACCGCTGGAACAGGCGTAACGATAACAAACGGTGCTGGGTCAATTACCATTAATGCAGCAGCTAGATCTTGGACAGATCAACCCACTTTGAGCGCAAACCAAACTACGTTTACGCTAACTTATGCTCCAACTGCTAGCAGCAAAATTTGGATGTTTATTAATGGCGTTCGAACGAATAACAATGCCTATTCATTCAGTGGGACCACGGTGACCTATGTACCTGCAAATAATGGGGCCTATGCAATTTTGGCGAATGATCGTGTTCAATTTGATTATACATATTAACCAAAATCGAAAGAATCAGATGAAATCGATTTATTGTATTTTTATAGCTGTTTTGTTACTTATACCAATTAATGTGTCTGCCCAAAGAACGTTGTTTGGTAGTAATAATAATTATGTGGAACCTCCATTTGTATTTTTTAATGTTCCAACGGGTACAAACCCAGTGACTACAGAACTTAAAATGTATTTGGATGCAACTAGAACAGCCTCTTATTCCGGTACAGGAACTACTTGGTCTGATATTAGCGGTGTGACCCCAGCAAATAATGTCACATTATCTGCTAATCTTATTTTTGGACAAAGTTCCGTTAGTAATGGATCTGGAAGTTTCACATTTGATGGTAGTAGTGGTACTTATGCTACACCCACAGGTGCAATTAGTTTAACTACAGCGACATTTATAGCCTGGGTGAATCCTGCAGTTGGATGTCCCGATTATAGCGGTATAATTATGAACCGGGGTCAAGGAGGAAATGCAAGTGTAACAGGATTACTTTTAGGAGGCAGACCTAGTGGGAGTCAAGAGCATTATGTTTTATATAACTGGAATCAATACGATCAATGTCCTCAAACTTTGCGTGTACCAAATAATCAATGGTCTATGATTGCGGTATCAATCAGCAGTACAAAAGCAGAGGTCTATTTAATTAATGCGGCTGGCAGTTCCACTCATTCACATAATTATTCGCACGCAGTATCTAACAACAATAGATTCTTCATTGGTAGGGATCCAATTACTGATCCAGGTAGAAATTATAGAGGTAAAATAGGTACAGCCATGATTTATAATGCAGCTTTAACCTCGCAAAACATCACAGCTATTTATAATGCTCAAAAAGTGGCTTTCGGCTTATGAAAAAAATAATCAATTTAGTATTCGTACTTACTGCTTTCGTTTCTTATTCCCAACGAACGATGTTTGGGAGCAATAATAATTATATGGCACCGCCATCTCCACCTGTTATATTAACAACTGCAGCAACAGCTATAACTGGAACTTCTGCTACAATTGGAGGAACTGTTACTTCCGATGGCGGTTCTGCTGTAACCTCAAGAGGTTTAGTTTGGGGTACAAGCCCAGGATCTACATCGTTTAGCACAACAACTGGAGCTGGAATAGGAGCATTTTCAACAAATTTAACAGGTCTTAGTTTAGCTACTACTTATTATGTTAGAGCGTATGCGACTAATAGTATAGGAACTTTTTATGGGAATCAAATAAGTTTTACGACTTTAGCTACTACGTCGCTAAAGCTTCACTATGATACAAATAATTCTTCAAGTTATCCAGGTACAGGTACTACTTTGACTGATTTAAGTGGAAATGGAAACCACGGAACAATAATGAATAGTCCAAGTTTTTCGACTTTAACTGTTGGAGGAGGAGTTCTAGTATTTAACGGAAACCAACAATATATAAGTACAAATTACACCCCTTCTAATACCTCCAGTATTTCAATTTGGTTTTATAATACTTCAAATTATACGGATATCAACAGAGGTATATTTTCAACTTATAATGGTTCATGTGGCTGCAATGGCTTTTATATGGGAACCTGGAACAATGCATTTAATCTTAGTCATGATAACAATGTAGGATGGAGCAATACCGTTTTACCCTCTTTATCCATTAACACTTGGTACAATGTGACGGTTACCAGTGATTCGTCTGGGTCTGGAACAATTAAAGTTTATTTAAACGGAGTTTTACGAACTACAATTACAGGAAAAACAACACACACCGATGTTTTAAACATTGGTAGAACAAGATTTGATGATAATTACTGGAAAGGATATATAGCTAAAACGATGGTTTATAATGCTGTTTTAACTGGAACAGAAGTTTTGAATGACTATAATTCACAAAAAGCCACATTTGGCTATTAATGATTTTAAACAATTAGAATAGAGAGAATTTACTATTTATCTATAACGTTAAATGAAAAAAATAATCACTTTAATATTCGTTCTTTCTACTTTCGTTACTAATGCGCAACGAACATTTTTTGGAAGTAATAATAATTATGTGGAACCAGTGGCTCCATTTCAAGCACCAGCAATAGTGACGGGTAGTTTAAAATTATATCTTGATGCAGCTAATCCATCAAGCTATCCTGGTTCTGGATCTTTGTGGACAGACTTATCAGGAAATAATAATAATGTGACTTTAATTAATAATCCAACATTTAATAATGGAAATGGAGGTTCATTCTACACCAACGGGAATAATGCAGTTGCCCTAGTCTATAATAGAGCATTATCAGACGCTGAAATAATGACCAACTTTAACGCAGTTAAATCACGCTTTGGACTTTAGATATATGAATAAATTAACTAATCATTCAATGAAAAAAATCACCTTCTTTTTACTGACTTTAGTAACTGCCTTTCAAAGTCACGGACAGTATAGTGATTTGCATTACCTCCCACCATTGAGTCAAGAAGTAGGTGGTTTCACAGGTTCATTAGGCTTGCCATTATTTTATCATAAAATTTATATTACTACGGGCGTTACCGATCCATTTACGGTTACCGTATATCGGGGAAATAGGACGGTGGCTTTTGCTACCTTAACTATTTCCAAAACTAGTCCAGGGTTTATTACATCTGCTAATGGCTTAGCTGATGGTGATAATAACATTTTGTTAATGGACAATACTAAAATTGGGAACATCCAAAGTGACGCTGGCTTACGATTCGAATCAAGTGGTGGCCAAAAATTTTACGTGAATTATAGAGGAAGAAACGATGGTCAAGGAACTTCCATTACTTCCAAAGGGCGCGCAGCCCTTGGGATGGCATTCAAATGGGGAGGTGCTCCAAATCGTGGTATAGGATTTATAAATCTTAATAATTCGATGGGCATTATGGCCACTGAGGATAATACGGTGGTGAATATTTTTGGCTACAATCCGAATTGTACCTTTGGACAAGGTACAAATCCGAATGCCATTACAGCTGATAACATTAGCGTCACGCTCAATAGGGGTCAGTCGTATGTATTAAATTCAAGAGTTTCAACTACCTCCCCTTATACTTCTGCTTATTCCCCTAATGTAGATGGTTGGATCGGTGCTTCGATTACATCTACAAAACCGATTGCCATGAGTGTGGGACAGGCTCACCTTGGGACAACGAATGCAAATAGTCAAGACGTAGGTGCCGACCAAATTATACCTGAAAACACGCTGGGACGCGATTACGTTTTTGTCCGAGGAAACGGTACGGATGATATTGAATTTCCTATCATTGTGGCTACCCAAAATGGAACCAAGATCTTTGTAAATGGTTCTGCGACTGAAATTGCAACCATAAATAACGGTCAATATTTTATTGTTCCTGGGAGCTATTATTCCACTTCTGCACCTACACGATATGTAGATGCTAATTCTCCTGGAAGCCCATCTGTTCCTGGTGGAAATATGTATGTTAGAACTTCCAAAGAAGTCTATGCATACCAAGCTTTAGCTGGTTCCAATAGACCATCCACGGTTGATTTAAATTTCATTGCACCTGTCAATTGTCTCTTAAGTTCTAAAGTTGATTATATTTCGAACATTGCTGAAATAGCAACAGCTCTACCGTCTGGAGCACCACCTTTGTCGGGAGGAATCACCTTAATTGCGTCAACTTCGATTTCTGAGGAATCAATAGATGTTAGGCAAAATGGAACGATGGTTTCAGCAGCCACCCTACTTGCTGCAAAAAAAACGGTGGCAGGGACAACGGATTGGAAAACATATTACCTGAGTGGTTTGGCGGGAGACATTTCTGTCTCTGCATCAGGGCCCATTGCTGTAGGCTTTATATTGGCGTCTGATAACACTGGTGCTTCGGGTTATTTTTCCGGTTTTGAGACGATACCGACCATTAATGTTAATGTTTCAGGAGACGGCTGTTTACCTGGATCAACACTCGTAGCGACTGCTGGTTTCCCTTCCTATGCCTGGTATCGAAACGGTGTGGTTATACCCGGTCAAACAAATAATACATATACACCATCCATTGCAGGCGATTATTATGTTATCGTTTCTAATGGAACATGCGATTATCAATCTGCTTCGCAATCGCTTTATGATTGTAACCCTGAAGTAATAACCGCCATTACTGCAAATAAAAACACGGTTAACTCAGGTGAAACCATCACTTTTTCGATTACAGTTGGTTATTTGGGATATTCGAATTTGACGAATTTAGTTGTCCGAAATCAAATTCCGGCCAACTTAACCGTCAATTCAGCTACGCCATCCTATGGAACTTGGACAGGTTCAGGAAATGATTTTAACTGGAATATCGGTACCATGTATCCAAGTGAGGAACATCGCTTAACGGTTGTTGCCACAGTGAATCAATTATCGACCAATGTAACACAAACGTATACGCTGACCAATACGCAAACCCAAACTGATGCCAATGAAGTTGTCGATGATCCCACTGAAAACATTTTATTTTTAGCGCGTCAGATTCCGACACAATCCAACTTTCCTGGCTATACCAAACAAATTGGTCAGGCCAATTTTAATCTTTCAGCACCAACTTCAAGTAGTAATGGTGCATTTACCTATTCCAGTAGTGATATCTCTGTCGTGGCCATGAATGGTTCACAAGTTATTATAGTCGGACAAGGAAGTGCAACGGTTACGGCTACGCAGGCTGAAACAGCCAGTTGGGCTGAAAAGAGCATCTCCGCAATCATCACCGTTCTTCCCGAAAATGGACTAATTAATACAGGTGAATTATCGACTACAAGTGCAATGGTAGTCAACAGTAATGGCGCAAGAGGTTTTGATTCGGGGCTTAACCAATATGGAGCAGCTATCATTTCCCTAAATGCGCCAACAGTTTATACAAAAGTAATTAGTTCCATCACAAGTACCACCGCAAGTACGGGTGGAGTCGTTGTATCTGATGGCGGGAAAGATGTGACTGCCAGAGGGGTTTGTTGGCGCAGACTTTCTGGTGCTACCATCGAACATAATTCCACATCTGAAACGGGAACAATTGGGGAATTTACCTCATCCATTACTGGTCTGAGCCCCAATACTACGTATTATTTACGGGCTTATTCGACTAATAATTTGGGTACGAGTTATGGTAATGAGATTAGTTTTACGACGAGTAATTAATAGTTGGTTTCTAAATGGAACTGAAATTCCAGATACAAATTCCAGTACCTATAGCCCAACAGCGGCTGGAAACTACTATGTTCGGGTTTTTGATGGTTCCAATTATGGAACATCTTCTGACATAACAATCTATACGTGTGGAATTACGGCAACAGGTAGAATGAGCGCAACAACTAACATGATTAACACATTAGGAGGAGCTGCCAATACTGCTAATAAAGGCGTGGATGAAAGAGGAAAGATACTCGATGTGCCTAATTGAGGTTGAAAAGGGTTCAAATATTAACAGAATAATTTAAAAAGTAATACTCGATGAAATACATACTCCTATTTTTTGCTTCATTTTTAGTGATTGAGAGTGCTCATGCGCAATCTGTTACCGTAACCCAATTGCCTTCGGGTACGATCTGTTCAGGAACATCGGTTGAATTCACAGCAAATCCGAGCGGTTTTGGAGGACAAATTTACTACCAATGGTACTTAAATGGAACCGCTATTCCAGGCGCTACGTCTGTAAGATATACCACCTCCACTTTAAATAATGGGGATCAAATTTATGTGCAATGTAGTAATAGTACGGTTAGTGAGATGGTTACAGGGGCAGAATTTTATTATGATGCCACCAATCCAAACTCGTATCGAGGGGGTAGCGCAACCATAACGGATTTAAGTGGAAAAAACAGACACGGTACCATGCAAGGATTTATTAGTCAGGGAAATACGAATGCAAGTTGGAATGCTACCAATGGTGGTGTTTTTAACTTTAATGGAACCAATCAATACATTACTACCGGTTGGACCCCCTCGAATACCATGAGTTTTCAATTGGCTTTCAGAAGTCTTGAAGCTTTTAGCGCTTTTTGGAATAGAGGATTAATTTCTACGTTTGCATTTGGTGGTACTCCACAAACAGATTACATGGGATTTTATATTGGGACTCAACCAATAAATCAACAAGGGGCAAACCTACATTATTATTATGATAACAATGATAATGGGGATATTGGCACAACAAATTCTACTTTTAACAGCACGACCAACTGGTACGTTTTAACTGTCGTGAGTAATGCAGCTGATAATGCTGGAGCAGGTTCAATTAAATTTTACTTAAACGGGTCTACCACGCCATTAACAACAAGAACTGGAAAAACGACGCATGCAGGAAATATCTGGGTTGGTCGGTCGCGGTATGACACAGATTTTTGGTTGGGCTACATAGCCAATGTCATTGTTTACAATCGCGTACTTTCTACCCAAG
>Ga0209443_1000879_pt1 | contig 19766 bp, 14 predicted proteins | sample LauGreBMM110DCMD_2_FD_187571 | JGI IMG/M metagenome (GOLD analysis project Ga0209443, IMG submission 187571) | Freshwater lake microbial communities from Lake Michigan, USA - Su13.BD.MM110.DCMD (SPAdes) (version 2) | ecosystem: Environmental > Aquatic > Freshwater > Lake | place: Lake Michigan... | reverse complement strand
TTAAAATGGCCAAATGTTGTGAAGCAACCGATTGCTCTAATCTTAATTTTACATAGATCTCAGTAACAGTTACTTTTTTTTGCTCATCAATAAGTTTAACAATTTGTTGTCTAAGCTTATGATTTAATGCTCTTAAAATCATTGCCGCTTTTTTGGCGTGCAATAAATCAACCTTCAATGAAGTGGAACCATTGCTGAGTTGAAGTGTTGGAAGTGATTGGTTCATTATATTTGTTTTGGGGGTTAAAACTGTATATGGAGTTCAAAATTATATAATTAATTCTATTTAGTGCATTTTTTTATTATATATATTTTCTTAAAAATAGGGGCGTTGTGAACATATTTAAAAAAAATTTGACAATGTTGAAAGTCAAAGGTTTAACATTAACTCAATAATTAAACATTTATTTTATGAGCGGCTTTTGGTAGTAGTCTTTTAGATAGGCCGGCCCACTGTAGGCTAAGTCCTCAAAATCAGCGGCTTTAAATTTAATCATTGCCAAAGCAGCCATATTATGAATAGTGTAGGAGCAGTCCAGGAATAAGGGTGAATAATTATGAAAATCAGCATGTTGTGTCAAAATTTTTGTTTTGGCCACCCCCGATCCAATACAGATTAATGGCCCATTGCTGAGTAAAGCAAGCAATAAGGCTTCATCCAAAATCATGGCTTTTTCAGGGGCAAGGTAGTCCAGCGAACTATTATAGATCGCTCCAAAAATTTCCATCCTTCTGGCGTCAATCATTGAAAACACCTGCAATTGTTTTTCATTTACCAGGGGATTTTCAGTTGCAGTTAAATGACCAACAGCGGCCTTGGCTAATAAGGTAAGGGTGGAAAGTCCAATTAAGGGTTTATTCAAGGCGAAGGCCAAACCCTTGGCACTTGCAAGTCCAACCCTTAGGCCTGTGTAGCTTCCCGGACCCATAGTTACCCCAATAGCATCAATATCTTTAAGTTGCGTAGCGCTATCCCTAAATAATTCATCCACACCCGCTTGTACAAATTCCCCATGCGTATTTGATTGGCTATTTTGTTTTGAAGCAATAATTTTGAGGTCTTGGCTGATACCGATAAGGGCATCTGGACCTGAAGTATCAATATGAAGAATAGTATTCAAAATTTGTAATTGTTTTACAAAAATAAGTGGTGAATTGATAGAAAAATAAGAAATTGCGCATATTAATTAAATATATGCCAAAACAAATCATTCAAACCAACAAAGTCCCTACACCTATTGGACCTTATAGCCAAGCCGTAATCGCCAATGGATTTTTATTTGCAAGTGGTCAAGTCGCTTTTAACCCTGCAACTGGGGAACTTGTTTTAACGGATATTTTATCCGAGACGAAGCAGGTGATGGAAAATATTAAAGCTGTTTTAGACGAAGCTAAATTAAGCTTTGCACATGTTGTTAAAACTAGTATTTTTTTAAGTGATATGCAATTGTTCGCGCAAGTGAATGAAGTGTATGCAAGTTATTTTACTGCTGATTTTCCAGCACGAGAAACGGTTGCTGTAAAAACTTTACCACGTAATGTAAATGTTGAAATAAGTATTACTGCAGTGGTGGATTTGTAGATTTTATTTCAAGACTACTTGATAACTAGTTTCAAATACAATATTTTCCTGGGGCTTCACTATGTGGAGCCCTATTTTATTATTAAAGGCATTAGGTGCGCCGCTCAAATTTTCAATAGCAATACTTTTTCTATCTGGCGGCGTGTATAATTGTAGATATGGATAAAGCGAAGATGGATTTATTGTTAAAGTAAATTGTTCATTTTGCAAAGTGCAAGATCTATTGTCTGCAGCTAGTTCATAGCCATCATCAAGTTGTATACTTCCAAGTTTTAAACCTTTACTAAATCGATCATCTGCAATCATATTTCCAGTAGGGAGTAAGTCGCTATCGTATTCCATTTTCCCTTTACTTAAAAATTGTAATGAACAATTGTCAATACTTTCGCCTAATGTAAAGTAAGGGTGCCAACCATCTACTAATGGAATAGGAACGATGGCGTTATTCATTACAGTAGTTTGCACTGAAACGGTATTATTTTTTTCTAAAACCCATTTTACTTGCATCGTGAAATGAAATGGATAACCTTTATCGCTACCAAGATAATGATGTACTAAAATAACAGCTGCCTGATGTTCATTTGCTTCAGTAGCTTGTATAACAAAATCAGCATCGTACATGATTCCATGTATCGCATGTTCGCCCATATAAAAACGATCCATGGTATATGTTGTATCTAGGTGCGTGTACTGCCCTTTATACAATCGGCAAACATAGGGGCTCATTTTCGCACTTCTGAATCCTTTGCTTTCAAATGCATTCGATGTATTTGCCTCATTACCCATGACAAATTGATGCAATTCCTCCCCTTGACGCAAATGCCATCTGTTTAAAAGGGCGCCTTTTGTCAAAATTTCGATAGTGGCACCCAATTCAACGTCTACTAATTGAATCACTGTAACATGATTGATTGTATTCTGCTTGATTTGAAAGGGCATTGTATTTTGTTTGAATGGAAAATTAAAACTATTCTACTAACTTTGAGTAGTAAAGGAATTAATTATGAAAAATTGTTTTGTTTTTGGATTGTTATTATTGGTGAACAGTTTAGTAGCCCAAGGGTATAAAAGATACGATAGCACCTTAAAAATTGGTAAAGCGGGGTTTAAAATATTTTCTTTAAATAAAACACCTGATCGTAATACTTTAACAATAAGACCCATTGGATTTAAATCAGAAGCAAGAGAAGCTTCATTGGAAATTAAAGCAAGGGTATTATCTGCGGAAATTGATGATTTAAATAATGACGGATTTCCTGAAGTGATTATTTTTATTGAAGAACCAAAGGGAAATAAATCATTGTTTTGCATAAGTTCCAAGGAAAATGAGCGCATGGAGCCAATCTATTTTCCTGATATTAAAGATGATATGAGATTAAGTAAAGGCTATCGGGGACAGGATGAATTTAGATTATTGGAAGGAGTGTTGTTTAGAAAGTTTCCCGTTTTTGAATCTGATACTGCGATCAAACAACCTACGAATAAAGTACGACAAATTCTATATCGTGTTATAGCTGGTGAGCAGGGTAGTTGGAAGTTCAAATCATTTAAGGATTTTGATATGAATGCAGAAGTAAAATAAATGGCTAGTTTCTTCTTACTATTTTATATACCTACACCTTTGCAATTCTACTATTGCCCATGGGTTATAATAATTTTCCCAACTGCTTTTTCACTTCCTAGTTCATCCCTTGCAAATACGAGGTATATACCAGTTGCAACTTTATTCCCATCATAAGTTTTACCATCCCAAATAGCTTGTCCCCCTAAAGCCCTGGTCTGAAATACTAATTTCCCATTGAGCGATGTAATTTTTACAATGGCATTATCTACTAAACCCCGCATTGCAATTGGACCGTTATAATTGGGAGCAATAGGATTAGGAAAAATATTTATTTGTTGCATCGGAGTTGCGCCTGATGTTGCCGTACTTCGATAGCTTGCCATTTGTTGTGCGGTATTAAAAAAAACTTCACCAGTAGTGGGCGCAATTACAATTTGACGAATAGTGTCATTCGGTAAAGGGCTATTGTTTTTGGTAAATCTTTCTATAATTTCTGTGCCATCGTTACTTAACAACCAAGTGCCATTATTGGTGCCAACCCATTTTCGGTTAGCGCCATCTGCAATGATGCAATTCACATTTTCTTTTTGAAAGAGTAATCCGGCAAAACCATTGTTGTTTTTAATTTGTGGTAAGTAGGCTTTGCATGTACTTATTTCATTACAATCAAAAAGCCCAATTCCATTGTTAGTTCCAATCCACATGGTACCATTTTTATCATCCATCATACTCGTCACGGTACTACTGGGTAAGTTATTATTATAGGGATTAATGATGCTCCATTTTTCGCCAGTGGCATTTGGATTATATACCATAATACCTTGGTATTTTGGCGCAATCATCCATGCTTGCCCTTGTTGGTTAATGAACATCTTGTTGATGCCAATGAGCGAAAGGGTATTGGGTGGTGTAATTAATTTCCAGTTATTATTTTGTCTTTGTAAAATTCCTTGGCCTTCAAGTAATGTCCACAGGGTGCCATCACTATTAAATTGAATATTGCTATAAAATCCTTTGAAAGCAGCTGGGCTAGCTTGTTCAATGGAGCCTTTCTCGGGTGTATATTTTAATAGCCCTTCGCTACTGGTGAACCAAATAGTGCCATCAATGGGATCTACTGCACTTGAATAACAAATAGGTAAACTTTTATTGCTGATCTTATTTATAGTTTTCCATCCATCTTCATTATAAATACCAAATCCAAGATCACCTTCTCCGAACGGGGCAATCAAATATTTTGAATTTATAAATGTTTGGCCATTAATATTTCCAAGGGGTCCACCCAATGGCATCCATTGGGTACTTGTGTTTTTAAGCAGTAAGCCATTTGAACTATCAGCAATCCATATATTATTTTCGTCAAATATAAAATCAAGGGGGTTTGATAAATAAGTTGAATCAACAACATTAGTGGCGGTTTTATCGGCATTGATTTTTAATAAACCTCCTTTATTCCCATTACTAAAACTGGTATATAGTCCATCCTTATTGATGGTTATTTTTTTAATTTGTCCATTATTCAAATTAAAGTACGGTGTTTTTATTGGGAGCTGATAAATACGATTCGCACTAGCACCATAAATGATATTATTATACTGTGTTATTTTATTAATACCTAAATTATTGAAATCGCTACTATTTTGCCATTGATTTGCGGCTATCCAATTATTTTTAATCGGGCAGGTCCAAATGCCGCTTTCAGTAGCAGCATACAATAGGTCCTGTGTGCTTTCAATTTGAAAGGTTTTGGTGACTAGTCGATTGTTATTGGGAAACCAAGTATCTTTTATTTCATGTTTGATTAAATCTATTACAAGGATACCAAAGTCAGTGGATAGTAGTGCCCATTGATTAAATAGGTAAATGTGGTTAATTTTTTTACTAGGGTATAAGTTGGAAAGTAATAAATCAGTTATTGCATATACTTGGTCTCCTTTCACAATATCTATATTGCTATTATTGTAGGCGATAATTAATTGCGATTGTGCTGCATCCCATGCTGTACATGCAATAGATATATCATTTAGCCCGGTAGATTTTCCTAATAGTGCAACATTTTTTGCTCCTGTAATTGAAAAAACTTGTTGTGTAGTTGCGCCAATTATCTTTTTTTCACCACTTGTACTATTGGCTGGTCCTAATTGAATAATAGAACGGTTATTATAATGCTCTCTCCACCTTCCAATGCCACCAAGTTCATTTTGCCCACTACCTAATAAAGTTAGGCATATAAAGAAAATTAAAAATGATAGCCGATGAAGCATTATATTTTAATTAGATAATTATTTTTTTTCAAGCGCACTATAGATGGCCTCTTGAATTTTAGGACGAAGGCTTAATTCACTATATGCTTTATTATTACGGGTAGGATAAACGCGGTTACCTAAGAATATATACAATAATCCATTTGCTGGGTCAGCCCATACACAAGGGCCTGTGTAACCAGTATGACCAAAAGTGGATGGAGATACGCTTGCACTTGGATAGGGGTCCTTTAAACTTGCATTATTTTTTTCAGGTTTATCAAAGCCCAAGCCTCGTCGGCTATTTTCAGTATTGTATGCTGTGAAGGTTTCAATGGTGCCAGGATTAAAGTATTTTTTGCCTTCCCAAACCCCGTTATTTAATAGCATCTCATACAATTTGGCTAAATCAGTGGCGTTGCTAAATAAACCGGCATGTCCTGCAATACCTCCCATGACGGAAGCACCTTCATCATGTACAGATCCATGAATTAATTCATGACGATAGTAGTCATCCACTTCAGTAGCTGCGATGTTTTCGAGACTTGTTTTTTGTAATGGTAAAAATCCAGTCGATTTCATACCTAATGGGGCATAAAAGTTTTGCGTTGTGTACTCGTTTAAATCCATGCCTGAAACCTCTTCTACTATTTGACCTAGAAAAATAAAATCATTATCGCTATACACATACTTACCAGGGGTTGTGATTGGGCTATTTAATATTTTATTTTTTATCGTATCCATCCAATTGTCTTGTAAATATTTAGTAGGCGTGATCATTTGATGGTGCGTTTGATCACTTACATTAACCACTAAATTATTTACATATCCACCAGCTGGATTAACTAAGAATTCATAAAATTTAATAAATGGAAATAAGCCTGCTTGATGTAAAAGCAAATCCTTTAAAGTAATTTTTGCTTTTTCATTTCCAACCACCCAAGGCAGGTAATCGCCAATGGTTTTATTGATATCTACCTTTCCCTCTTCCACTAATTTCATAATGGAGACCGTGGTTGCACTTATTTTAGTAACAGAAGCTAAATCATAGCTAGTGGCTAAAGTAACTGAGGCTGAATTTTCACCTGCTATTTTACCATACGCCTTATTAAAAACAATTTTATTATTTTTTGCTACTAAAACCTGACAACCAGGAATTGCTTTTTTTTGTATTGCATCTGCAACTATGGAATCAATGATATTTAATTTTTCAATGTTAATTCCTAATGGTGCTTCCGATGCCTCCTTTTTTGTATAAATCGGACTCGTTTCAATGGTGTAAGTTTCACCCATTGGTAAATGATCGCTAATGGTTACTGGCTGTGTTCCGGTTGCTTGAATTTTACCTTCTAGCCAATCAAATGCTGCATTTTGGGTATAGGTATTATCCTCGTATGCAAATAGTATATTTTTAATTTTATTGAAATCGGCAACTGCATAGGGGTTCCCAAAAACAAGGTGCACCCAGTTCGCTGGATGATCTTCATTTAAGTAATTAATAAAGGCAGTCGGAATTTCAAATTGCTTTGCAGGACGGCGACTGTAATTATGTAACCCTATTATTACTTGATCAAATTCGGCTAGTGTTGCATTAAGGCTACTCATTTTATCGGTATCCCCGGCACCAATATAAATGATTTTCAATTGGTATAATTCAGCCAATTGCTTGGTCAAGCTATTTTCTTGTGATTGGTTTAATGCGACATACACCGTTTTTTTATTTTTATTTAAAATAGGGTGTTGCACATTTTGTTTCAAAAAGGTGAGTGATTGCGTAGCCATTTTTTCCTTAATAGCAGCAACTGATTTATTTAGGTCTGCAATAATATTTGTAGTATCAATAAATAGTTCCTTACTTAATCCATATTTGTATTTGGCTGCTAAAATTTTTCTTACTCGATCTTTAATATCTTTTCTTGTGATTCTTTTTTCTCTAATGGCTGATCTTATTTTTTTGATCGTTTGATCTATATCACCAGGTAAGCAAAGCATATCATTGCCAGCAATGATCGCTTGCACATTAGCCTCACCTTGTGGAAAATAGTTGCTAATGGCTTTCATATCTAATGCGTCTGTAATACTAAGGCCTTTGAAACCTAGCTCATTTTTTAGTAATCCATTCACCGCTTTCGGTGATAATGAAGTCGCTAAATTTTTTGTTGGATCAATGGTGGGTACCGACAAATGTGCTACCATTATGGATTCAACGCCTGCGTTAATTAATGCCCTAAATGGCACTAACTCCATACTGTCCAATTGTTCCTTTGATTTATTAATAATAGGAATATCTAAATGAGAATCCACCGACACATCCCCATGTCCTGGAAAATGTTTTGCTGTCGCCATTACGCCATTATCTTGCATTCCTTTCATATAAGCAATACTATAATCGGTTACAATTTTTTTGTTTTGACCAAAGCTCCGATCGTTAATAACAGGATTCGCCGGGTTATTATTAATATCAGCAACGGGTGCATAGTTTACTTGTATGCCTAATCTTTTACATTGTGCAGCAATGGCTGCACCCATTTCATACACTAAATTTCTAGCGGGCATAGCGCCTAATGAAAGTTGTCTAGGAAACATTTGAACACTGTCCAAACGCATACCTACACCCCATTCTGCATCCATTGAAATTAATAAAGGGGTTTTGGCAATGGATTGATAATAGTTGGTTTGCAAAGCTTCTCTAACGGGGCCACCTTGAAAAAAACATAGGCCACCGACATTGTATTTTTTAATTAATGAACCTAGTGAATCAATTTTACTGATATCCCAATTGCTATGCGCTCTGATGATCATCAGCTGCGCAATCTTTTGATTAAAAGACAACGCGTTGTATTTTTTTCTTAGCCATTTTTTTTCATCATTACTTTGTGCGTTGGCTACTTGTATCATTAGGAAAGAAAACAATACAATTGGAATCCACTTTTTTTGCATAAAACATTTTTTTGTTAATATTTATCGTTGACGCTTTGAATGAACGTCGTATGATAAGTATTGCAATTTAAGGATAAAAAAAAGCTTACCCTTGTTTGAGTAAGCTTTTTTATTAGGGCACCGGTTTGGTTAACAACCGGTGGTATATTTTGTATCCGTGATGCAAGGTTCCCAATAGGATGAAACTTAAATCCTAGTTTAATATCGGAAACCAATACGATTTCGGGAGGGCTACTTTAAACTATGCCTTTTCTGCTTCTTCCACATCTTCGTCTGCAGGTAATACTGGCTCAACTCCTGCTTTTTGAAGTTGGGCAAACCATTTTACCATCTTCTTCATATCGCTAGGGTAAACGCGTTCAAAATCCATCTTGGCATACACCTTTTTAAAGTAGGCTTGTGTCGCTTTTGGATCTTTTTCGTTTGGCAATTTTTCCTTTGATTTACCCATTTCAATAAATATTTCCGCTAGAAACACATTATCGTGAGTCGTGAACACTTCAATACTTTCCAAATGAGAAAATTGGTGCGCTCTAGAGCTAATGAATTGAGTGGTATTGTTTTCGAGCGATCTTGCGATGGCGCCGTCACTTTTACTAGTCAATAATTCGAATAAACCTGACATACCTGAAACCGAGATCAATTTGTTGTATTCCATATAAACAGTGCGTTTTTTTATGGGCGCAAATTACTGAAAAACACCCAATTTTCATTTTTTAAACTACCTTTGTTTATCATAAAAAATTAAGCATATGCCTGGGTTTGAATTATTTGGGGAAGAAGAAAAAAAACAAGTCAATGAGGTCTTGGAAACTGGAATTTTGATGCGTTACGGCTTTGATGGTCCAAGAAATGGAATGTGGAAATCCAAAGAGCTAGAAGCTGCAGTCTGCAGCACTTTTGGGTCACAATATGCACAACTTACCTCTAGTGGAACCGCTGCCTTGACAACAGCGATGGCTGCCTTAGGAGTGGGTGTTGGAGACGAGGTGATTATGCCAGCCTTTACCTTTGTAGCAAGTTTTGAAGCAATCTTAAGTATGGGCGCCATTCCGGTATTGGTTGATATTGATGAAAGTTTGACTTTGTCGCCAGCGGCTGTAAAAGCAGCAATTACATCGAAAACAAAGTGTGTGATGCCAGTGCATATGTGTGGTAGCATGGCTGATATGGACGCATTGGTGGCGATTTGTAAAGAACACAATTTGATCTTACTAGAAGATGCTTGCCAAAGTATTGGTGGAACCTATAAAGGAAAGCGTCTGGGTACCATTGGTCATGCGGGTACTTTCTCTTTTGATTTTGTAAAGACAATTACTTGTGGAGAAGGTGGTGTAGTGATGACCAATGATAAGGAAGTATATACCAAATCGGATGCATTTACTGATCACGGACACGATCACTTAGGTGTAGATAGAGGTGCAGATTTACATCCAGCATTGGGATATAATTTCCGTATTAGTGAATTACATGCTGCTGTTGGTTTAGCACAAATAAAAAAGCTAGATACTTTTTTAGCAATTCAAAAAAAGAACAATCATATTTTACGTTCTTATTTAGAACAGGTGCCAGGCATTCAATTTAGAGTAGTGCCTGATCCGGAAGGGGATAGTGGAAGCTTTTTAACTTGGTTTTTGCCAAGTCAAGCCCTCACAGAAAAAGCCATTGCTGCTTTTAAGGAGGCCGGTATATTTGCAGGTAATTTTTATTGGTTTGCAAATAATTGGCACTATATCAGGAAATGGGATCATTTGAAAAATGCGATAAGTTTATACCCTTTGTCTGAAGCACAACAAAATGCATTGATTGCATTACAACATGCTGACTTTTCAAAGAGTGATGCTATAATGAGTAAATGTATTTCTACTGCAATTAGTTTGTTGTGGACGGAAGAACAAGTTCATGAAAAGGGTGCTAAATTTTTACAGGTGTTACAACAAACACTTTCCTAAAAGTTATACCCCATGTCATTAGGACAGTCATTGCAACAAAGGCAGCTACAGCGTTTATCGCCACAGCAAATTCAATTAATGAAATTGTTGCAAATTCCGTCTGCTCAAATAGAACAAAGAATTAAAGAAGAGATGGAGGAAAATCCAGCTTTGGAAATGAATGCAGATTTGATAGATACTGATACTGCAAGTGCTGCGGATGATTTAAATGACGAGTTTTTACAAGGAGTAAATGAGGAAGAAGAAGCGGTGCCTGTTGATGAGCACGAAATGAGCAATGAGGATTTAAATGAATATAATTATGACGATGATGTGGCTGATTACAAAACAAAAGATGATTATTATCCTGAATTAGACAACGATGTGGTCATCCCCATTAAAGCGGAAGTAAGTTTGAATGAGCTATTGATCAATCAGTTGAACATGTTAGCATTAGATGAAACCGCTTTTAAAATAGCAGAACAAATTATAGGGAGCTTGGAAGATGATGGGTATTTGCGTCGGGCATTAACATCCATTGCAGATGATTTGGCGTTTAAGCAGAGTATGTGGGTAGATGAAAAAGACATCGAAAAAATTTTACTTCAAGTACAACAATTTGATCCAGCAGGTATTGCAGCAAGAGATTTACAAGAGTGTTTATTATTACAATTAAAGCGCAAGCAGGCTGATACGCGAATGACCAATAGCGTTGATGCAAATCATGCAAGTCTTGATCCTATAAAATTGGCGATTGTTGTGATTGAAAAATATTTCGAAGAGTTTACCCGCAAACACTATGATAAAATTCAAAAAAGTTTGCATTTAAATGAAATTGAAATTAAAGGGGTGCTGCAGCAAATTTTAAATTTAAATCCTAGGCCAGGTGCGGACACGCAGGAATCGCATACCTCCGAAATGTATATTATACCTGATTTTACAGTAGTGATCAATAATGGCATGGTAGAATTGTCCTTAAATAGCCGCAATGCGCCTCCTTTAATCATCAGCGATGACTATAAAATGATGTTAAAGGAGTACGAGCGAGGCAAAAAAGAAGACAAATCTCAAAAGGAAGCAATATTTTTCATCAAACAAAAGATTGATGCTGCAAAATGGTTTATTGAAATGATTCAGCAACGCCAGCAAACTTTATTGAAAACAATGAAAGCAATCCTGGCACACCAGCAAAATTTTTTCACCACAGGAGATACGACACAGTTGCGTCCTATGATTTTAAAAGATATTGCTTCTGCAACAGGGCTGGATGTATCCACCGTAAGTAGGGTAGCGAATAGCAAGTATGTACTCACTGAATTCGGCACTTATTTATTAAAATATTTTTTTAGTGAGTCGCTCACCACTGATTCTGGAGAGGAAGTAAGCACCAAGGAAGTGAAAGCGATATTACTCGAGTTTATTCAACAAGAAGACAAACATAAACCTTTAAGCGACGACGAGTTAACACATCAGTTGCAGCAGAGGGGGTACAATATTGCACGACGTACCGTTGCTAAATACAGAGAACAATTAAATATTCCTGTTGCCAGATTGCGAAAGGAACTTTAATCAAATTTAATTTATGCAAAACAATTCCCCCGGCACCTTATCTAAATTTTTTGGTCATACCATTTCCTTTGTTACCCATCCCTTATTTGTTCCTACTTATTTTATTTTATACTTAATAAAAGTAGTGCCATTTGAATTTGTGGGTATCACAGATTGGCAATTGCAGTTGCGTGTTTTTAGTGTGTTTTGGTTGACAGCTTTTTTCCCTGCCTTTGCAGTTTTTTTACTTTGGAGATTAAAATTTAGCGAGTCCATTTTTTTAAGAACACAAAAGGATCGCATTATACCATATGTGATTGTTATGTTTTTTTATTGGTGGATGTATTATTTAAGTAGAAATTTTTCAGACCAGCCTATCGTATTAAAATATTTTTATTTTGGAATTTTTATAGCAAGCGCTATTGGACTCATCGTCAATAATTTTATTAAAGTTAGTTTGCACGCAATGGGTATGGGGGGCTTACTTGCATCTGTTGTATTGGTGGGACTAAAATATCCAATCAATAATATTATTTGGGATATGGTAATGATATTAATTACCGGAATGGTGGTCAGTGCAAGAATGATGGTGAGTGACCATACGAAAAACGAATTAACGATTGGATTAGGTATTGGCATAATTACACAAACACTTGCTTATTTTTGGGTTGGGTAACATTAAACTAAAACTATGTGGCATAAACTAGCCGAATTCATTTTAAAATTCAAGGTGTATTGTTTGGCCGTTTTATTGGTCATCACTATTGTCATGGGTTATTTTGCTGCGCAAGTAAAGCTTAGTTATGAGTTTACAAAAGCAATACCAGATGACAATCCTAAATTTGTTATCTATAAGGATTTTGTTAAAAAATTTGGAATTGATGGGGCTACAATTGTAGTGGGCTTTACTACCGATAAAATGTACACCAAGGAAGTATTTAATCAGGTACATGAATTACATCAACAAATTAAACTAATCCCAGCGGTCACCGAAGTATTAAGTGTGCCATTTGCATATGAATTACAAAAGGACAGCACTGAAACTAAGTTTAAGGTACATCCCGTGTTTTCAGCGCCATACCAAAATGACAGTTTATTATTAGCGGATGCGCAAAAATTTGAAACCTTACCTTTTTATAAAAATTTATTATACAATAAGGATAGCAATGCATATATAATGGCGGTGAGCTTTATTTCCGATTCAATAAATACCGGTGCTCGCACAAGAATTATTGGTTTATTGGAGGAAAAGTTGAATGCGTTTTCGAAAAACACCCAATTGACCATTCACTTAAGTGGCTTGCCCTATATTAGAACTATCATTGCCGATCGCATTAAAAAGGAAATGTTGTGGTTTTTAGTAGGCTCTCTTTTATTGTCTGCAATTACATTATTACTTTTTTTCAGATCAATACCTGCCACCTTGATGAGCTTGGCGGTGGTTGCGATGGGCGTTATATGGAGTTTTGGCACTATGGTTTTGATGGGGCAAAAAATTACCTTATTGACCGCTTTAATTCCACCATTGGTGGTTGTTATTGGCATACCTAATTGTATCTATTTTTTAAATAAATATCATACTGCTTATAAGGACACCAATGATCGTTCGGCTGCTATTATTCAAATGGTTAGCAAGATGGGAATTGTTACTTTATTTTGTAATATCACTGCCGCTATTGGATTTTTCGTTTTCGCATTAACCAAAAGTCCATTGCTGAAAGAATTTGGTTGGGTATCGGGTATCAACATCATGGCATTATTTTTTATCAGTTTATTTTTTATTCCACCGGTGCTTAGCTATTTAAAACCACCTTCCCAGAAACATGTTAAATACTTAGAAAATAAATATTTAACACATCTATTAGTGAAAATTGAACGTTGGACCTTCAATCATACGAAATGGGTTTTTGGTATCACTTTAATTTTAGTGGTCTTTTCGATTGTGGGCGTTTTGAAAATAAAAAAAGAAGCATTTATAGTGGATGATCTTCCAAAAAAGGATAAATTATATATTGATTTAAAATGGTTTGAGCAGAATGCAGGCGGTGTAATGCCATTAGAAATTGTCATTGATACTAAAAAGAAAAATGGGTTAATTCGAAGCACTAAGCCATTGGATCATATTGAAAATTTTCAGCAATTTTTGCTTACACAACCCGAACTGGGAAAGCCCTTGGGTTTGATAGAGGGTATCAAATTTGCAAAACAAGCATTTTATGATGGTGATTCAAGTTCCTATTCAGTGCCGTCAGGCACGGAGATGGCTTTTATTGCACCTTATTTGAAGCCTGCTGATGGCAAGACGAACCCTCAAGCCAACACGCCAAAGTCACCTACTGCTTTATTAAATAAATTTATTGATACTGAAAAAAGGGCGACAAGGATCAGTGTAAATATGAAAGACATAGGGAGTGCACAATTGCCGATATTTTTAAAACGTATGGATAGCGCTACCCAAGCTATTTTTGATACCACGAACTACCATGTGCAAATTACAGGCAGTAGTGTTACATTTTTAGAAGGAAGTAACTTTATCATTAAAGGTTTGGGCGAATCCATTTTTTGGGCATTTTTATTAATCGCCATTTGTATGCTCTTTTTATTTAGGTCCTTTCCAATTCTTATGTGTTCGCTCGTTCCTAATGTGGTGCCATTGCTTATAACGGCTGGATGTATGGGTTGGATAGGGGTGTCATTGAAGCCATCGACGGTATTAGTTTTTAGTGTGGCATTGGGTATTGCCATCGATGTAACGATACGCTTTTTAGTTAATTATAAACAAGAATTACCAAGATTAAACCATCAGGTCAATAGTACATTGATACAAACGATTAAAAATACAGGGATCAGTATTATTTATACTTCAATGGTATTGGTTGCCGGCTTTGTGATATTTTGTTTTAGTGAATTTGGAGGTACAAAGGCTTTAGGATGGCTTACTTCATTAACATTAGTAGTGAGTACGCTCACTAATTTAATATTATTGCCTGCTTTGATAAAAACTTTTATTAAGCAAAAATAATAAGTAAATTATCCAAGTGATTTGTATTATTTAGTACTTCAAATAACTTGATAAAATAGCGATGATCTATTTCTTATTGAAATAAATTAGCTAATGTTTCTTGTAAATTTTGTCCTCTTAATTCGGTCGCAATAATTTTTCCAGTAGGGTCCACCAACACATTAAATGGAATACCTTCGATTTGATAGGTATTCACAACACTGCTTTCCCATTTTTTCAAATCACTTAATTGTAACCAATTAAGCTTGTCATCATTGACTGCTTCCAACCAGTCCGCTTTGTTATCATCTAGAGATATGCCTAAAACGGTGAAATTTTTATTTTTAAATCTTTCATATGCCAACACCACATTGGGGTTTTCAGCGCGACAAGGACCACACCAACTCGCCCAAAAGTCAACCAGTACATATTTACCTTTCAAACTACTCAGGGTAATGATTTTACCATCGGCATCCTGCATGGCAATTTCAGGAGCCATTTCACCAGCATTCAATGGACTTGCCTTTGTAGCGGCTTGCACCTGTGCGTTGATTAAATTTGCAAATTCAATTAGTGGGGTAGCTTTAGTTTTTTCAGCTGCCATTTTTGCCAAAGCCAATATTTTTGCGGACTCCATCGATCTTAAGCCTAGCCCCAAAGTATAGTAAATGAATGCTGGACTAGTGGCACTAGAGATACTGGTCTCAACAAAATCATTTAAGTTTTTTATTTTTTCTACTTTTTGTTTTTGTAACCAAAATATAGTGCTGTCTTTGCCATTTTGCTTTTGAAGTGCATCTAAATTGTACAACGTTGCAAATAAGGATGAGTCTTTCTGTCTGTATTGTTTTAAAAATTCAAACAAACTTGAAGTGCTATTAGAACCCTTCACGCTAAATGTGGAATAATTAGATGCATCTGCACTAATTTTAATATTTTCATCATCGTTAATGAAAATGATTTCAAATTCCTTATCAGTAGCCAAACGATAAATACCTTCTTGTTTCGCAATAAATTGAAATTCATAATTTCCTTCCTTATCAATGGTGATTGAATCTAAGGTTATAATTGCTTTACCACCATAAGGTACTTCTTGTAAAAGCAATTGTTGATTTTCTGCATTTTTTATATTTCCAGAAACGGTAAAATTACCACCACTTTCATTCGTTTTACAACCTGCCAATAAAATTGTACAACCGAGTATACCTGAGATAATTAATTTTGAAAGCATATCGTTATTTTTATAAATGATTTTATTATTTCAATTTTTGTTCTAGAAGCTGCATGGTCACTTTAGGATCTGCCTTTCCTTGACTCAGTTTTTTTACTTCACCAGTAAATAGGCCAATGAGCCCCTTCTTACCTTTTTTATATTCAATAATTTTTTCAGGATGCATTAATAATACTTGGTCTACCCATACTTCAATTTCATCGCTCGAATTAGATTGTAATAAGTTATTACTTTTGGCATATTGCGTTGGAGACTGCATTTGTTGCATTATTGCTTTAAAAACCTTACCACTTGCCACTGAAAAATTCAATTGGTTACTTGCCACTAAATCTAAAAGTTCCACTAAATAGGGGATATAGGGTAGGAGTGTATTGTAGCTAGTATTGTTTTCATTTAAATATTCTCTGATAGGTCCTAATATCCAGTTCGCTGCTGATTTATAGTGACTGGTTTGCTTTGTCCATGCAGCATAAAAATCAGCTTCTTCTTTATTTTCACATAATTGCTCCACATCATATTCCGATAAGGCATAATTGCTTTTCCATGTATTTTTTAACACGGCTGGCAGCACAGGTAATGCAGCTTCAATGTCCTTAATATATTGTTGTGTCAATTGAAATGGTGCTAAATCGGGGTCGGGGAAATACCTGTAATCATTGGCGTCTTCCTTGTCCCTTATTGAAAAGGTAGAATCATTATTTGCATCAAAGCTTCTTGTTTGTTGTAATATAGTACCGCCTGTTTCTGTAATTTTAATCAATCTATCAATTTCAAACTCAATCGCTTTTTTTATATTTCGTATTGAGTTTAAATTTTTGACTTCTACCCTGGTGCCCAATTTAGTATCCCCTTTCAACCTGATGGAAATATTTGCATCACATCTTAAACTACCTTCTTCCATATTGCCATCACAAACACCCATCCATCTTACCAAGCGACGCATTTCAGATACAAACAAAAAAGCATCTTGGGCAGAATGAATACAAGGTTCTGTTACAATTTCAACTAGTGGGGTGCCTGCTCTATTTAAATCAATGTAAGTGTCTAGTTCGGAAATATCATGAATACTTTTGCCAGCATCTTCCTCCAAATGAATTCTATTTAGCTGTACTATTTTATCGCCCGCTTCTCCTTTAATCGTAATGGCACCTCCCACACAAATGGGTGTGGTATGTTGCGTGATTTGATAGCCTTTGGGTAAGTCAGGATAAAAATAATTTTTGCGCGCAAAATAATTATTGTTTTCAATACGAGAACCACATGCAATACCTAGTTTAATCGCGTATTCAACTGCTTTTACATTTGTTTTAGGTAATGTTCCTGGATGGCCCATGGTGATTGGGCTAATATGCGTATTGGGTTCGGCGCCAAAGGAAGCGGCATCTCCACAAAACAACTTGCTTTGTGTTGCTAATTGTGCATGAATCTCTAATCCGATAACAGCTTCATATTTTTCCGCAATACCCATGTAGCAAAAGTACAGTTATTTGGGGCTTAATTTTAGTTTAAATACCCTAAAAAAACGCCCCGTCTTAATCTGAATGTTCAGAAATAGACGGGGCGAAGGTAATAAGGTTATTAGCGCTTCCTTATAAATCGGCTGTTTTAAGCTTCTTTGGAATTTTCACTTCAATCACAGTTTTTTTACCATTTCTTGTAATATTAAATTTGAATACGGTGCCTTCTGTGGCCCCTTTAATAATAGGCTTAATACCATCCACATCTTTTACTTTTTTATCATTCACTTCTGTGATAATATCATCTTCTTTTAGCCCGGCTTTTGCAGCTGGTGAATTTTCACTCACGGATGAAATTTTCACACCTTCGTTTTCTTCAACATCTTCCACACTGATGCCTAATTTTGGTTTTTCAATATTGCCAAAAAAATTATTTAATTCTGGCATTTGAGGTAGTTCGAATCCAAATCTTTGCGTTCCATTATTACCCCTGCCTCTAGGTGTATTGGGCTCCCAGTTAGGTTCAATAGTCATACCTTGATTAGGCATACTATAACTAAATGATTGGGCTTTATTTTTTTCTAGTTCGGCAGTCAATTTTGTTTTAGCACCATTTTTTAAAATACTAATTTGTACTTTATCTGACGGCTTGTATCTGCCAATAGCATCATACAAATCTTTTGGTCCTGTAATTTTTTCGTCATTAACATTGGTAATAATATCATCCTTCTTAAGACCCGCTTTTGCTGCGGGACTTCCTTCGCTTACTTCGTTTATTTTAGCACCCAATTCATTTTCTTCTGATATCACGCCTAAAAAAGCTGCGTTGCTTCGAGCAGGTGTTGCGAAAGATAAAACATCATCTATATTCAAATCCAATGGCTTACCCTCCACTATTTTATTTTCTTTACTATTTCCACGAGGTGTCATCATTCTTTTTAAAATCACGCCATTTTTGCCTTGCCCATTGATTCTTGGATCATTTTCGCCTACTTCCTCACCATTGATGATAATTTTATCTCCATCAATTAATACATTCACTCGCTCTTCAGTAACAGCATCGTTTTCTTTTTTATCTTCTTTGTCGTTTTTCAATATTCTACCTTCTTGCGTCCGCACAGTTACAGTAACTTCTTTTTGATCTTTATTATCCTTACTTGCTTTAGCATTCTTTTTAGTCGTAATCACTACTACGCCCTTTGCCCCTTTTTTACCATATAGTTTGGTGGCAGATACTCCTTTTAAAACATCTATTTTTTCAATATCATTGGGGGAAATTTCATTGATGTTTTTAATTTCTTTGCCATCCACAATGTATAACGGCGTTTCACCTTTTACCGCAATGCTAGTATCCTTCGGATTACCTTTTATAACAACAACGGTTGGCTTTTTAAGATCTAATTTTAAGTTTTCATTTGTACTAGTTTGCGCAAAACTTATTTGTGCAATTACACACACCATTAAAAAACTGCTTACTTGCTTGATCATATTTTTATGTTTAAGTATAGATATATTTCTAAAGCAAATGTAGGGAATTTAATTAACTACGAAACAATTCGCAAATGTTAAATTTTAGTCAATTTGCAAGTTTGAACACCCAACCCCCAAAAAATAAAGCCCTATCAGGTTTTGATAAGGCTTTGATTATTAAATAGATAGTTAATTTAAAGCATGGCTTTTATTACTGCAATGACTTGATCGAGCTGTGTAGCATCCTGACCGCCTGCACTTGCAATGGTTTTTTGACCACCACCACCGCCTTTAATTAATGGGGCAATTTTTTCCTTGATGATTTGAGGTGCCTGCCAGTTTTTTTGGTTAACTAGGGATTCACTTATTGCTAAAACTACATTTGCCTTATCGTCCAATTTACTGGTCAATACAACTACGGAATTAGCATGTAATGCATTCAGTTGTTGTGCTAGTTTTTTCAAATGATCTGCACTACCCAATTGTAATTGCACCCCTAAAAATTGAATATTATTCACTGTAGTAAATGCAGTACTATATTTTTCAAACAATTCATTGACTAATAATGCTTCCTGACTTTCCAATTTTTTGGATAATTCCTTTTGACTCGTTTGCAATGAAACTATGGTATCATTTAATACATCTGTACTTGTATTTTCATTCCAGTCAGGCGCTTTAAATTGGGCATTTATTTTTGAAGCAATACTTTCACATGCTTCAGCCAATTGTATAATTTGTTTGTGTAATTTTTCTTTGACTTCGGTTAAAAATAGTTCCGCAGCTTCGCCCACCACCCCTT
>Ga0209443_1000878_pt1 | contig 19767 bp, 21 predicted proteins | sample LauGreBMM110DCMD_2_FD_187571 | JGI IMG/M metagenome (GOLD analysis project Ga0209443, IMG submission 187571) | Freshwater lake microbial communities from Lake Michigan, USA - Su13.BD.MM110.DCMD (SPAdes) (version 2) | ecosystem: Environmental > Aquatic > Freshwater > Lake | place: Lake Michigan... | reverse complement strand
GTGTACTATCGATCAATTTTGTTTGTGGGACGACGATGGATCCAAAAATATATCAAATCCATTAGATGGTACAAGTATGTCTAAATGTGGGGAAACAGTTGAATGGATAGATCTTCGTGATTTCGGATATGGGACGGCCTCGTCTACGAGTTTCGAATTCTCTGAGACAATGGATGATTCGACGGCTGCCGAAACATTTGAACCGCATGCCGGCATTTTGGCGCAACTTTTTGGAATTACGGATATCCCGAAGAAAGTTCGTTCATGCGTCGACAACTCTGCTATCTATATGAAGAAGGGCAGGAAACAAACAAGGCCTGGAAAGTACACAAAGCCGTCAGGGCATGATCTTGAGATGTTTGACAAAGGTATTGCAGAACTAAAGCTCGTATATGCAAATATTATTAGCAAACACTTTGTCGAGACATACAAAAAACACAGTAATATTCATACCGCATATTATTACCCCGAAAACTACGTTAAAGGTCTAAAATGTGCCGATATGATTGCAAAGCTGGTTGCACACAGCCTAATTGAATACGAGGCTAGAAAAGACTGTTATTCGATCTCCGAAACCCTTACAGAACGGATGCAAAAGCCGTGCGCCCATGTCGCGCCAAAATCAACTGCAAAGAGTAAGTAAATCTATTTTTTATTTATATTAATTCAATATGTTGATGTTTAATTAAATATCAATATATTGTCGAAGAAGTAATATTAATTTAATGGCTGGGTATTTTTTTCGGCGTAAATATTTTTGCTTTTATAAATGTCGCAATAATGAGCATGCCCTCCAATTTTTCTTTCGATCTGATATTCTGGATAACTTTTAAGTATTATATTTTTTCCTAATTGTATTGTGTATTGTTCTCCTGTAAAAAAATAAATTAATATTGTCATACCTCTGATTATACTTGAAATATATTTCGCCTGATAATCCTGGACCGGCTGGATACAGCACATTAAATCCATAAAATTTATTATTAACATTATCAACTATAGTGTCGATACAGTCATGCAATATTTGATTCCCTGGTTTTGCGTCAATCAAACCATTGCATATTCCAAATGTGTTGTTTTCCCAAAAATTTCCATATCGCTCCAATGTAAATGTTTCTTTGTCAATAATATCAATAAATTTAAAACCATCTACCAGCATAAACGTGATGTCTACATAAATACACCAGTTATATATAAAACACAATAGCGCCATAAATCTGATTTATATGCTATAGGTTCTAATTTATCAAAAGCATTCAATACACTAGGACGAAAATGATCCGCAATAAATTTCCTGCATTTGACAATACCATAAATAAAAAAATTAAATTCTGGATAATCTTTAATTTTGGCTTCAATATATGTTTTCATTATCGGAGGGTTGTTACTAGTAACATTATTTCTTGATACTTTTCAGGAGTTTTCACCTGTTTTCTTATCTTTTTTAGAATATTTTTGCATACCGTTCATTTTAGCAACAAAAACATTCATTATTTGTAGAACGTCTTTTACTAATTCTTCCTATGGTTCTTGATCTTTTTTCCTGTCTAAAATTATTATGTCTCCTTTTGAATATTTTTTTATTAAATCTTTTATCAAATCATATCCAAACATCGTAAAAGATCTTTATGTAACTATAACTAATTGCTTGATTTTACCTCCAACTGCTAAATGAATTATTTTTCATAAACCTTGACGGTTCATGTTAATGTCTGATCCAATATCTTTTATTAAAATATTATTTGGATATTTTTTTTAATATATGTTTCTTGTCTCACTGGATCATCTTTTTGCCCTATTGACGACACGCGGACACAAGTTTGTTTTTTTCATTATAAAAAATATAATAGAATGGGAAAAGAAAAATTTTACATCAAATCGCAAAAAATTAAAAATTCACTGAAAATAGTGAATACTAATTTTTGCGTTAAAACCGATGAAAATTAAGTTCTTATGTGGCATTGTTTATAGATATATCCGCACATGTACATTATACATATTAAAAAAGTATATAAGCTACTAAACGACACAACCCCTATATACAGTATTATTGTCTTTGATTAATGAAAAATATTTCACTATCTCGTCATATGCGGGTTTATGATACCTGGAAATATGATCCATATGAATAGTACTATTGGTTATTTGATGAATAAATAATGGTTTTGTATAATTGTAGCTTTTTATATTACCATAAATAGCCGGTTCCGCCACATGTCGCGTCTCTTTGTCACCTATGTTAATTTTTCCGTCTTTAAAATACATATCATATATTTTGCGCATCCCGTTTTTATTTATATAATATGCACCACACGAGCTTCTTGTTATGTTCCAATGTGAATAATCATAATCCATATTTAACATTGATACAATCTGCTTTCTATAACCACAATGTAATATTATACAGTCTGCATCGCTTGGCGCATTTAGTACAATATCATTTATACTCTTTGTCCATTTCGATTTGTATGTATCATATATATCATCTTCCATTATAATCGCTCCATCGTCACCATTCATATATGCAGTTATTATAGCTTTTATATGGGAAAATGTACACCCAAGTTCGCTCGTTGAAGCATTTGTATTACAAGGTATAACAATGTCAGTATATGTGTCTAATATTCTACCATCATACGCTTCTATCCGGTTTATCGATGGATACATGCTTTCCATAATTGATCTTCTATCAGAAGACCTGTCCAAATTTATATAATAAATCTTTATTCCATCAACTATGTTTCCACATTTACGAATTAAACCGCTTGAACTGCTTGAACTGCATGAACTGCTCAAAAGTACTGCTATTATAATTATTACTAATAATACAACACCTCCAATAATATAATATAATGTGGCGTCCATCAAATATATAATACTGCACTAATTTATTTTATATTATTTATATACCTATTTTTATGTCACAATAAATATAGAGCTATTGTGTTCATACATATGGATTTATTTTTAGCGGTATTGGTCCAGTAAATAAATAATTGTTTTATATATGTATACCCGGGTTGCCTTGTTGCGTAAGTGCTTTTATCATCTCTAAAATACATGTATATGTTGGGATAGCTCTGCTATTTTCTGTTATTGCGCACAGTTTCTTTCAACAATAGTGTAGACTGGTTGAAATTCTTTCGAAAAACTACGCGATCAAGTTTTTTGCATCTGGAAAAATCGCCCAATGGTTGGTTAAATTGATTTCCAAACAATATGTGATTTATATTTTTGCAATTATTGAGGGATATTATTGATTTATTAAAATTATTCCCAAAGAAAATTGTGTCTATTGTTGGATGTTTATTAAGAGGATGTATAGATCTATTAAAAGCATCGCCGAATTTAATTTGTTTGAGTTGCTTACATTTACATAGTGGTGTAATTTTTTGATTAAATGTGTCGCCAAAGTCAATATTTTCAAGATGCGGACAATTAGAAAGGGCTTCGATAGATTGATTGAAGCATCTGCCAAACGTAATATTTTGAAGATATATAAAGCGACCATTCGCATCGATTTGTTGATTGAAATTGTCGCCGAAAATAATTTGCCGAAGATTAGTACAATAGGAAATAGCTTTGATTGGTTTGTTAAATGAATGTCCAAAAGTAATATATTCAAGCTGTATACAAAACCTAAAGACCTCAATATACTGATCAAACTTATTACCAAATATGACGTGTCGAAGTTGTGCGAAGTTTAGAAGATCTGCGACTGGTTGGTTAAAAGCCGTACCGAACGAAATATATTCAAGTCGTATACAGCGAGAAAGATAGTTGACCGGTTTGTTAAATGAGTCACCGAACGTAATATGTTTGATACGTGTGCAGTTTATTAGAGGTTTTATTGATTGATTGAACATATTACCAAACATAATATATTCAAGTTGCGTACATTTGAAAAGGGATAGTATGGGTTGATTAAAATAATTTCCTAATTTGATATGTTTGATATGTATACAGCTATTCAAAAATGCAACTGGTTTATTAAATTCACTGTCTGCGCCGAATATGATTTGTTCCAGTTGTGTACAGGTTGTGAGAGCATCAATGGGCTGATTAAACAGCCGGTCAAAAGTAATCTGTCGAAGATTTGTGCAGTGGGAAAGAGCTTCTATTGATTGATTGAACTCTCTGTCAAAAGTAATATGTCGAAGATTTGTGCAGTGGGAAATAGCTTCTATTGATTGATTGAACTCTCTGCCAAAAGTAATCTGTCGAAGAGTTGTGCAGTGGGAAATAGCTTCTATTGATTGATTGAACTCTCTGCCAAAAGTAATCTGTCGAAGATTTGTGCAGTGGGAAATAGCTTCTATTGATTGATTGAACTCTCTGCCAAAAGTAATCTGTCGAAGATTTGTGCAGTGAGAAAGAGCTTCTATTGATTGATTGAACTCTCTGCCAAAAGTAATCTGTCGAAGATTTGTACAGTTGCCAAGGGCTTCCATGGGTGTATTGAAGTGGTTTCCAAAAGTAATTTGTTGAAGATTTGCCCAGTTGCCAAGGGCTTCCATGGGTGTATTGAAGTGGTTGCCAAAAGTAATTTGTTGAAGATTTGTACAGTTGCCGAGGGCTTCGATGGATTGATTAAAATCGCGACCAAAAGTAAGTTGTCGAAGATTTGTACAGTTGCCGAGGGCTTCGATGGATTGATTGAAATATTGGCCGAACTTGATGCATCGAACATGCATATATTGGGACAGTATTTCAATAGGTTTGTTGAATGTTCTATCAAAATATATTTTCGCAAATGGTATGCCTGTATATATGCAATGTTGAAGCATTTCGATAGTACATTTTTCTATCATCCATTGTGTTGGATATGCTGAACGAGACAATTCATAATCTTTATGTTGATTATATGAATATGTCATAAAATTACGGCGGTGATTATAAACATGTGTTGATGTACATCCTAATACTTTTATTTCGCGCGGTCCCAAGAAAGATGTAAGCGTGTTAAACACTGTAAAATCTAGATTATTGATGTTTTTTGACATATATTGACATCGTCTGTCTAAATAACCTTATCAGTACATATAGAATTCATTTTTTAACAAAAAAATAGTACAGTTGTTAAAAAATATACAAATTATTATCTCTAAAAAATTGATAATCTTATGGATTGTAATACACCTTCGGTTTTATCACTTAATAATAACATGTCAAATATGAATAGCGTAGACATTGCGGATTGTCAATATGACGGATTTCTCCTCAGTGATTACGTATTTAGTGATGACGAGGTAGATGATCTGAATACCGGCGCAGATTATGGTGGTGACCCGAATACCGGCGCAGATTATGGTGGTGACCCGAATACCGGCGCAGATGATCAAGACCATGTTGATGATCAGAATCCCAGTGCAGATTACGCAAATTACCAAAAGGATAATACATACTATCAAATGGATGTTGCAGATGATCAAAATAGCGATAGCGATTGCGATTCTATGCCTGGTTTGTGTAGTGATTTTGAGGAGGTCAGTTTATTGGGAAGTGATTATACTAGTATATCTGAATACCCTCCACATAGCGTGTTAGCCGCGATATATAATAATCCTTCTTTTTCCGAACCAATTTTTCATCAGCCGCCGGTGGGTTTGCATACTGATAACGACATACATGATATTGACTGGTGGGGTGACTGGGAAAGATCACTGATGTATAATATTCATGTTATTAAAGGAGGTGATACGCCCGAGGAATTTGATGAACGAGAAAGAGAATATGAACTGGGCGAATATTTGGCATATGATATGCCTAGTCACTATTATTGATTTTTATAAATCCCGCATTTTTTTATTATCACGTCTGTCGTAGGTTTGTCCTGCGGGTCTGTACGTATTTTTGCTATTCTTTTAACAATATCGAATCCCTTAATAACTTTCCCGAAAACCACATGTTTACCATCTAGATGATCCGTTTTGTTCAGAGTTATAAAGAACTGTGACGAATTAGTGTTAGGTCCGCTATTAGCCATCGATAATAGACCTTCTTGGTCATGTAGTAGTTTAAAATTTTCGTCGGGGAAATTTTCCCCATATATTGAATATGACCCTCCTTCTAATTTTCCTCCCTGTATCATAAATCCGGGGATAGATCTGTGGAATATTGATCCCTGATAACTATGTCTAATATTTTTACTGGAACATAACGCCTTGAAATTTTCACATGTATGAGGCGTTACATCAGTGAATAATTCAATGATTATATGTCCCATTGATTCATTTGGTGTTGCAATATCGAAATATACATAATCTTTTTTTTTATGTTCATATGTATGTTGTCTTTTCTTATCTGATTTAACATATTTTTCTAATTTATCGTAATTTTGTTCATCCGCGTATTGTTTTTTCTTATCGGCTTCAATATATTTTTCTAATTTATCGTAATTTTGTTTTATATACTTTCTATGTTTTTTATGTTTTTTATGCTTTTTGTGCTTTTTGTGTATATTATGCGTTTCAAGTGATGCATAATCTGATTTGTTATATTTATATCTTGCAAGTGTTTCAATTATCACAAACATTACAAAAATTATTATAAGTATCGCGAGTATATCAATCATACTTTATAGTGGCAATAAATTGGCAGTATTATCAACGTGATAAAACCAGATACCATAATTAGTCGTTTGTAATATGTACAACCAAACCAGACGATGTTATTATGTCATATGGCAGTGTTTTTGTAAACATATTAAATTTATGTGCTGCGTCGCGATATTCGCACGTTTCACATAGATACATTTTTACGGCACTTTTGCATAAATTTCGCACAAGTTTATATGTATGATGATTTGCAGGATGATACTTATCCATAAAACGGTCGAACTCATATAGTAAATCTTGTTGCTGGCTGGTTAATCCTCTTAATTCGGGATGGTTGAGAAGAAATGTTGTTTTGAATGCTAGTTCATTCGGGATATATTGACCATCATATACATAGTTACATAGTGCCTTGCCTAAGTCGCACAAATCTTTGTCTGTGTAAAGTTTTGCCATTACTATAATTACACATGATATTTTATTTTGGTAGTTATTTTAACAAAAATGATGTATAAACTGTTTATACATTTACTTGTATTTACAAAAATATTATTTGACGCACATGATTTCCAGAGACTTGTATGTCACAGGAGAGTGATAATCTAATAATAACCAATTAGGTTTGATTTTTCTCTATAAAAAATTGATAAATTAAATGCTTGATATGTACTTAATATCAAGCATTGAGTATATCAAACAATGAAGCTACTTATTACTATGATTATCTCGCTACTGACTCTCGCAAATTCTCATCACGAGTCATGGCGGCGAATGTTGGCAGTGCCCGATATGTGGCCTATCAAGTTTCGCCTTGTCCTACCTCAGATGAATGTTAATATATTGCTTGAGTATCTTGATCACGTATCCGATATTGAGTCTCTTATGTATGGAGCTTATCTATCGAATTCGTTTGTATCTGCTCTAGTTTCCCCGGATCCAACTACGAGAGCATATCTAATGGGATGGGCAGATGCGTCGGGATTTACGTGTATTGATGGCGGCGACTATATGTCTTGTGCAGGAAGTGCGTTGAATGTTTATCGCGCATTTGGTACTAAAATGTATCTGTATGGGGACAACTTTGGCAACTTGAAACTTCGATCGGATACATCATACCACATCCCAAATAGTCTACAAGATCGTGTTGAGTGGGTAAGTGGGTTGTCTAATCATCTGTTCCCCTTGCGAACAACCAAGCGGACGAATAGTATTGTGTTCGTAAATAATTCTGATTATCCGGCAGACACTGGATTTGTCTCGAGGGAGGTCGTACAACGAATGTATTCGCTCGGTGATGCTACAGTTACCCACAATAGTTCAGTTGCCGCCGCAGAATTTCAAGAAGGAGGTTATACTCAGTCTGATCTAGACCAGACGCTTGTTTTCAATAACCTTCCAAAGAAAAATGTAACTTGTAATAATGGTACTAATATGGGAAGTGATGTTGAGACAATGCTTGATATGGACATGTTGGCGGATATTGCGGGAAATGCGGAGCTCTGCTTTTTGAACTATGATTCATGGATTTATGAATTCGCAACTGATCTGCAGAATATGACTGGTCGCCCGGACGTTGTATCTGTTTCATATGGATGGTCGGAGCGAGATCAATGTTCAATTGTAGTATGCGACAGCGAAACTTCTAAACAATATGTAGACCGTTCTAATGTTGAACTTGCGAAACTTGCAGCTATGGGTGTTACAGTGGTTGTTTCGTCTGGTGACGCAGGTGCGCCTGGCAGAACGTGTGAATTATGTGACGGTGCAAATGCACTTAATCCTATATTCCCCGGATCATCGCCGTATGTTGTATCTGTTGGAGCTACTTATGTTGTAGCTTCAAATACTAGTCAAAATTGGACTACACCGCTGTGTACCGAGTTTGGATGTGCAAACGGAACAACAACTAAGGTAGTTAACTACAATGACACTGGTTGGACAAGTGGTTCTGGGTTCACTCTCTATCCCGCTACTCGGCCCGATTGGCAGAACAGTGCAGTTAATGAATACCTCAATTCGGGTGTATATCTTCCGGTAAATTCTTCCAGCTGGAACCGTGACGGAAGAGGATATCCTGACGTAGTGGCTCTCGGGCACAACTGTGCAGTATACAATGTTGATGGTACTGATACGTTTTCTGGAGTTGATGGTACTTCGTGTAGTGCACCTCTTGTTGCCGCAATGTTTACCCTAATGAATGATCATCAAGTTGCAAATGGACGTCCGAAACTAGGATATGTAAATCCTCTACTTTACCGACTTGCTTCTGGTTATTCATCTCCTTTCAGTCGCCCATCAGGAGGAAATACTTATTGCACTGAATATACATGCTGTTCACAAGAGTATGGATTTCAAAGTCCTCCGAATAAGACTGTATGGGACCCTGTCACCGGATTGGGAGAATTGAATGTGCAAAAAATGCTCGGCCAGCTGGATAGCTATTTTAATTCGTGTTATTACAGGTTTTGAGTATTGTACACATATGTGATTAAATATCGCTAATAATTAGTATTAGTGATATATTTTTTTATTCCAATAAATATATTTTACCCAGTATTTTATATCAGGATAGTAAAAAATACAAAAACTTTTATTCATGCATGATGTCATACTTTTATTCATACTATTTTATATGAACGCGTCATATCAAGCCTCTCTTTATCTTGATCGAGTCGCAACTTGACTCTTCTCATATTTTCGAATGCTTCAGTTCCACTACTGCTTCCACTTGCGGCAACACTACACGATACACTTGACGCGATAAATCCGATTAGTATAAGTACTAATAAAGTGATTGCTGTAGGAATTAACCAGTGTTTATTTTTTTCAAAGAAATCCATTGCCATTGGTGCCATCATTGCCATTGGTTACTATAGTACTGGTTTATATAATAATCTTCTATATATTAAATAATTAATTTTTTATATATTGTTGCAACAAATATCTTTTATATATTTTTTTGCGACTTGTATATTTGGAATATTGCATAATATAAAAGATTTATAAATTAACGCATCAAAAAATTATAACAACAATTATTTTTGTTTCCTTATTATGCATATTGTAAAAATTGAAAATTTACAATATATATACAACAAATGCAAATAACAAATATAAATAACATAATGAATACATTAGATTTAAATGCCACATCTATACTTGCGTCTTATTTAAAACTGCGCGAAATAAACAAATTAGGTGTAATATCGAAATATGTTCATTATAGGGGTTGTGTTATTTAGTGACTTATATACTTTCTAATATGTACAATGTACATATGCGAATATATTCACCAAACGAAAATTCTTTTCTTTTGACTTTTTTCATGTTAAATATCTGGTTCCATAAATCTTTTTGACATTCTCGAATGTTATCCAAATATTCTTTCTTATGTTTTAATTCTGGTAACATATTTATTAAAGCATTTGTGTTAATAGTTACATATTTATCTTTTACATCTGATCGTAGCGAGATTTGTTGAAACATTTTAAGTTCATTCTTTTCTAAATATGCATTCATAAAAAGCATACACTTAATAAATTTGTTTGGATAGTGTTTCAAATCAAAATATAAATCCTTTTTAATATTTGGAATTATATTCATTTTTACAGTATTTATCCATGTATGGTATTTTTTATTACTTTTAAACTTTTCCTTGTCTGTTTCCTGTAAAATATCTCTTTTAATTTGGTACAGATCTGATGGAGAAATGTAGCGACTTATTGCTCCGAGAATGTATCTCAAAAAAATTAACACTTATTAGTATTGAGTTTGATAATGATTTCTATAAATCCATAAAAGCCCTCGCCGGCTGTACAGCCCTTATCATAAATAACATGAAATAATTGAAAAAATATTTGGTTGAATTATTTACATAATACAGTATAAATAATACATATATATGCTTAACGAATACATCTATTATGATTACGAAGAATATAAAAAAAGTATTAAGATCGATAATAATAAAATTTCAATATTCAACTCGCACTCAATTGTATCAATAAATACAATCGAGCTATCTGATATATTTGGATTAAATTTAGATCATGATATACTAACGATTCATTATTTTGATAGACGTAACTCTCCGACAAAAATAGTTAGCGAGTTTATAGAGTTCGATACCGACATAGACAACGCACATAATACATACAATAAATTATTACATAAACTTAATATTTGCGAAAAAATGTATCTGTTTGTAATAAATCCAGTATCTGGATCCGGAAAAGCGCATAAACTATTCAATAATAAAATTTCCCCAACTATAAAAAAAAGTTTTCACAGTTTTTATGAAATTGTCACTGAGAATAAAACTAGTGTGGAAACTTATCTCAAGAACACAGCAATTATATTCGATGCAATAATAAGTGTAGGCGGAGATGGTACAACATTTGATATTCTTCAGGCAATGAAAAAATTAAATATACATATACCGCTTGCAATAATACCATCAGGCTCTGGAAATGGCCTGTCAAAATCCTTAACTTGTTTGTTCAACGAAAAGAAACCGTGCAACACATATGATTATATTTACCATCTTTTCAAGGGGACTGTTCGAAAAATAGATACAACACGGTGTTACACTACCACATGTAGCTATTGGTCTATACTTGGTCAGTCATGGGGATTACCGAGTGATATAGATATTAAATCGGAGTATATGAGATGGTTGGGAAGCTCGCGATATACTATACAGGCAATTATTGAATTTTACAGGATGAAAACATATTGTGGTACAATCAAATATCTGCCAAAATCAAAGGAAAATTTGCAATTAGTTGAGGAGGAGGGTGTGTATGTACTTGATAAATATCCTAATAAATGCGAATTAATACATTCAAATTTTACCATGTTGTGGGCATGCCAAGCTCCATATATGTCGGATGATGCATATATTGCACCTGATGCAAATATGGGCGATAAAACAATATACCTTGTAATTATAGACGGAAAATCTGAAATATCAAGATATCAATTAATAAAACTATTTATGAGTTTATCAAGTGGGACCCATGTTAATAATCCACATATAAAGATAATCCCAGTTGTTGCGTATAGTATTGTAACAAGTCAAACAAACCATACTGATCATAGCATAATAACAATTGATGGCGAAAAATCACATGATACTTGTCTGAAAGTACGTATTGATGCGCCTATTGACTTTATTTTTTAGTAGTCAATCATAATTAAAGTTGTCGCTCTAATAATATTAAACAAATCCGCTAATTTGTTTAATATTAATTTTTTATATAAATGTAGGCGCGAATCGATAAGCGTAACCATCAGTTAATTTAAATTGTTTATTAATCCTGTATTTCTCATTACAATAAATCACTGGATATCTATTTATGTCAACATATATATCAAAATTGCTGATAGGTTCGTATTTTTCCAGTTCGTTAAATTGAATAAATATATTGTCGCCATAATAATTAATCCATTCACCGGTGTGTCTATCTCTGTATGATCCCACAGAAAAAAATACAGCATCAATATAACATATTGATTTTTTTACTCTGTTGATTTCGCTGACAATATTTTGCCGGTCTTTATATTTAACACATAATCCTTCTAACTCTATACATTCCATCGAGTTAGAAGGAATCCCGTACAATCAATCGTGTATCGCGTCCGCTACCAGACATGGATTCATTTTAGAATTAATGTCAACAGCGTACAAGTTAGAATGCATACGTATTTTTTATATTTGTTACATAAACATATCGGTCCATTGCCACATTCAATAACTAGAGATGTTTCACCTTTCCATTCTCTGTTAATCGTATATTTTTTGATGTCTTGAAATGACATATTAACTGCTATATTTTTAGTATATTTAGAATAAATTAAATATACTATTGTTATTTCAATTATTTACCTCTGCCTCTACCTCTGCCTCTACCTTTTCCTCTTCCTCTTCCTCTTCCTCTCCCCCGACCTCTACTAGCTGGCTTTTTTTGTTTTACCATGCTCTTTTCTTCGCCCGACACATCTTTATGTTTCTCGCCACATCCTCCCTTTTGCCCTTGTTCTTTATTATCTCCAGTACCTGAAGAATCCTCGGAATCTTCAGAGTCTTCACTATTTTCTTTGCTATCAGTTTTAGTATTATTTGTGTCGTCGCTGTCTTCACATTCGTCGCTGTCTTCACATTCGTCGCTGCTTACATGTCCGTCCTTATGAGCTTCCTCGTATTTTTTCTTCGCTGCTAATAATCTCTCTCTCTCCTCCATTTTTTCAAGATCACCATACCAAGTCCATGTTGACTGATCCTGTAGAAGAACAAATTTTATCTCCTGTCTACCTTTTGGATTTCCCATCATCATTCCAATACTTGTTAAATATTTTGCGACTCCGTCTTTCTCCCCCATCATTGCATATACTTCCTGTCCCTCTTTATTGGTCCCATATAATTTAGTACTTAGTTTATATTCGCTCTCTTGATATTTCTTAAATATATTTTGAAACTCTGTTTCCAGACTTACCTTGACCGGCATCATTATTTTATCGCCTGCGCATAAATTTTTAAGCATAATATCACTATTAAATGTAAACATATTTAGCCCGGCTCGCTTTAATTCGTTAAGAGTCGCTCTTTCCACCGCAAAACCAGCATTCGCGATACAATCAAAATTCTTCTCATAGGATCCATGATATTTTTTTAATTCAGTATGTGCATCTTTTTTGTCTTTTATAATCACCATCAACTGGTAATCTAATTCTTGCAATGTGAACTGATCGACAAACCGCATAGTTCGTTTATCTTTCGGCGTTGTCGGTTTTGCCAATACATATGCATCCAGATTATTTTCCCTAAATTCTTTTTCTAATTGCTGATAACCTTTGTCTTTATTATATTTTAACCACGCAGTCATCGCATTATATACTATACCCATATTACTACATGCAAGCGCTACTGTAATATTTTTCCACAGAACCTCATCTCTGGTCATATTTTTAGGCGCATCCTGAAATTCTATTCTTTGCATTATCGATATATTTATTTATATTAACAAATGTATAAGCCTGTTCAACACATATGATATCGAAATAAAAAAATGCCATTACGCATAGATTATATAAATTTAACATTGAAATGAATATGCAAATATCCTCTCGCATCAGTACCCTTTGTGTAAAGACCTTTATTATTAAGTATATGCACATAATCTGATTCTGGCAATTTCTTGATTTCCAGATGATATATACTTCCTTCGATCATTTTCAGTTCTTTCTTAATCCCGTTCATCGCCTCATCCACATTAACATCTAATTTCATATGCAGATTATTACCGTCTCTTGTGAATATCGGATGGTCTTTCCTGGTAACTATAACTTTCATATCAGAAGGTATAATATTTTCACCAGCATATACTTTATTTCTATATATATATCCAATTTTATCTTCAGATCCTCTGGGTATATTTACATTAACTATCTCAGGCGTGTTATTTTCATTTGGTACTTTTAATCCCCTGACAGATCCTTTAAATATCTCTTCTAATGTCATCTCAAGTTCACGTATTATTAATTGTCCTTTTTGTTGTCTTTGTGCTCTATGCATATGAACAAAAGGACTATCTCCGCTGAAGAAATCACCTCCTCCGAACACTTGTCTAAATAAGTCATCTGGATTTATTCCTCCGGCAGTATTAAAATGAAATCCATTTCCACCGGAATCATCTACACCTTCCTTCCCAAACATATCGTATTTTTTTCTTTTTTCTGGATCACTCAATACTGCATAGGCCTCTGATATTTTTTTGAATTTTTCTTCGTGTGTCGCTATGTCTGATGTCGTCGCATCAGCTTTCGCTTTATCTGGATGATATTTTAATGCAAGTTTTCGATATGCTTTCTTTATATCGCTTTCACTCGCTGTTTTTTTAATTTCGAGAATATCGTAATAATTCATATATCCTTTATTTATATACTATTATCACCCAGAATAACCCAGTATTTTTTCAATTTTTTTGTAATTTTCTAAAATTGAAAAAATTGAAAAAAAAAGACAATAACATGTTAAATACTAATTAATATTATATATAATGACAAGTGCACTAATATTACAGACTTCTATGCCGGTATTTGAAGCAGTATATAATTTATGCAGCGCTGTTACTAATTCTACTGTATCGTTATGTGGACACATTATCGCAGCGGGATTATCTGTATTTGTACACCACGCAATATATAGTAATTATCTTGTAAAAAATAATAATACTCTGATTGAAAATATACTCTGTTGTGCGAGCGTGATGTCTATGACGGCTTCACTTCCCGCCGATTTATACAGAATATATTTAGTAATTACTCATATAACGGGGCAATCAGTAACCCCTCTTGCACCAAAAGATAATAATAACCTAAAATATTTATTAGGAGTGTCTGGAAACATAAGTAAAATTAATGTCGGTCTCATTTTGATAGATTTATTATTTACCAGACAAATACATGATCCGTATATATTATTGTTAGCTAATATGTACTATTTGCTAAATAATGTAGTCGATTTAGGATTCATATGTGTATACATGTTAACTTGTATAGGAGGCTGTATATATATGGCTATACTATTTACATTGCTAGTATTTTACTCTGTTTTCATACATCGCCGGTATCCTGTATTGACCGTATATATAGGTGGATTATTCGATATTTTATTGGCTTCAATTGGGGTAGTGCCTGGTGTAAATGGTAATGACAGGGATGATCAACAACTACCTATGCCGAATCTCGATAATTTGTTCAGACCTATCCCTACACGTCCTACACAAGTACACTTGGATAATATAGTGGCAACTTTTAGAAATATCAACGTATCTGACACTGAATGTTGTGCAATATGTAGACATACGAACAGAGAATTATCTGGCGACAGTGACGGAACAGATGATGCAGATGAAACCAAAATAGATGAAGGTGATTCAGATGAAACTAAAATAGATGAAGACGATTCAGATGAAACTAAAATAGATGAAGACGATTCAGATGAAACTAAAATAGATGAAGGTGATTCAGATGAAACTAAAATAGATGAATGTGATGCAGATGAAACTAAAATAGATGAAGACGATGCAGATGAAACTAAAATAGATGAATGTGATGCAGATGAAACTAAAATAGATGAATGTGATGCAGATGAAACTAAAATAGATGAAATAAACTATATGAATATGAGATTAAATGATTTAGTCGAGCACCTTGATAACATACTGGATAATTTACCGAGTGATACATCTGACAGCGATGATACTCCTGGCGATAACCTATCGATTCCTGAATCTAACACGGATAATCACACAGATATACCAGATAATAATACATCGTGGATAGAACTACCAAATTGTAATCACAAGTTTCATAAATTCTGTATATCTGGATGGTTGACGACTGGTAACACATCGTGCCCAGTATGTAGAGCTAATATAGGTAATTAATCGATAGTTTTTTATTTATGAAACGCATCAACATAGAATACTTTTTATTAAGCGATATGATGTGGCGAGCTGTTATGTAAAATATTATGTATATAGAAAAATATACACTTCATATACAATACACAGCCAACCACACATAGGAATGTTTTCAATATTATGATAATAACCATTCATTTGTAAATGTATATATTTTAATTAAATAACGCAGAGTGATTAAAATATTAATAAGTGATTTTTTTCAAAACAATATTCTAAATAATATTATTATGGATGGTAATTTGAGCAATAATTTACAAAAATTTATAAATGGAATGGCAACAACTATTTTAGATATTGAAATGGCACATGACGAAAAAGATAATGCAATAATGGGAATAATGAATTATTATTATCCAGATGACGATGATAATAATGATCAAAAATACGGATGTACACACTATCCTGGTAAAAAATGTAAAATAAAAGAAGATTGTTGCACTGACTTTTATTATTGCAGATGGTGTCACGACGATGCAGAGAATCATACTATTAATCGTTTCAAAATAAACAGAATGAAATGTATGATATGTACAAAAGAACAACATGTATCAGATAGATGTATTAATTGCGATGTTCAGATGGCACCATATTTCTGTAATATATGTAATTTATTCGCAACAGTAAATATCGACAGAACATATCATTGTGACAAATGCGGATCGTGCCGGGTTAAACCGTCTGTTGATTCGAAACTGATTCATTGTGACAGGTGTGCAAATTGTGTAGTCGAAGATCATATATGTATCGATAACAATTTTGCATCAGATTGTCCTATATGTATGGAATATCTATTTACTTCTATGGATCCCTGTACTGTGATGAAATGCGGTCATGCCATTCATATAGCATGTCTTAATGAAATGATTAAAAATAATAATTATAAATGTCCGCTATGTATGAGAACAATAATAAATAATACTGAAATAAATAAACAGATCGATAAAATAAAACAGCTAATGCCAATGCCAGACAAGTATAAATATACTAAAGCCGAGATTTCATGTGATGATTGCCAGAATAAAAGTATTGTTCAGTATCATTTTTTATACAATCAATGCAATGACATGAAATGCGAATCTTACAACACATATATTATTAGAACATTTACTCAGCAAAATATTGAGGACAATACTGAAAATTTATAACAATGCCTAGTTGTAAAAACTGAACATATGTAACAGTTTTAAATTTTAATAAATTTCTTGAATTTAATTAAGACTTGTGAGATCGGGTCATTTTTTTCAGGAATATGTGTATAAAAATAATAGTCATCCATATTAAAAACAAATTTTTCATATTTTGAATTAACTGTTTTAATACCTGTTTTTACATTTCCAGTATATTCGATATCATATACAACCATCGGGTCGTATATTTTCTTTATTCTCTTGTTTGCAGGTATAATAGAATCTCCTTTTGCGATATCGCCCGGATCTGCTAATTCATTGTTTATCTCTGATGCTTTATACTTGACGATTTTTTTTGTTAATTTTTTCTTTAATTCTGATATCTGTTTTACTTGGGTTTCCAACACTTCTGCATATTCTGTTTTAATCTCATTATTATTCATCTGCTTAAAAAATGCACACGTCTTTATTTGCGGACACCATGATTTTTTCCCATTACCTAATACAATGTAGTTAGGTATACCCTTTTTGTTTAATAATATTCCGCCAGTTCTAAATAGATATTCATCGTCTTTATAGTCAAAATATCTTATATGAGTGCCAAGTGGTATCTGTTCTAATTCGCCCACAGTATTAACCCTTTTGTATCCTTTTAATTTTTCTTTAATTTCATCAGTAGATAATTTATCAGTAAACGTAAGTTCTGGTCTCTTATAATCGTCTTCAGTCAATCTTACCATTATGATATCAATATATATTTATTGTTTATACAATAATACGATACTCCGTTGTTAAAAATCGTATGGGTTATTTTTAGATCTATTTTCACAGATGATAAATGCACAAGTATATAGTTTAATCAGGTTAGTAAGTTAGCAAGTTATTAATTATGTAGTCAATAAAAATTGAAATACATATATTTGATTATACTTGTTAATTAAAAATATCAAAGTAATATAATAATGTATCGCCAAGCATTTCAACTGCTGCGATTTCCATTGATTGTATCTGGAACTGGATCAACTGCATATGCATACACACGCTACAGACCAGTTAACATTGTATGGGATCTTGATCACACATTAGTTCATACAATTAGAGACAGCGACAAATGTATGAACCACGGAGTACCACGCGACGTAAATCTAATACATCCAGATTTTGTTATGGATACTCCCGATCCGACTGTGAAAAGATATGCTTATATGAGACCTGGTGCTTATTATGTTGTAAAATTCTTTTCACTGCTTGGTGCAAATCAATATGTATTTACAGCAGCGACAAAAAGCTATGCAAATGTTATTGTTAAAGAATCTGGTATCGAAACTATGATATTGCAAACACTTGCAAGAGAAGATGTCCCGATTCAAGAAGACCGGCTTAGCAGAAAATACAAGCACACATCCAGTGCTCAACTAGCTACTATCAGAGCATGTGGCAAGGATATTACTATGTTTAAATGCGATCCCGCGAGAACAATTCTTGTAGACGACAAAGAATATTGTCACCAAACCCATGAAACTCGTGGTATATTAATTCCAGTATATGATGCGCGAAAAAAATTACATGACGATACATTGCTAGGCGTTGCATGGATTATTTTCAAATGTTTCTTCACTGAAAATATAGAGGATGCGATAAATGCGTCAGAATACTCTGTAAAAAATAGCAAAAATGGATGCAGTAAAGAATGTTAGCAAGTAGTTAAATTATAAATATAAAAAATTTTATTATTTATACATATATTTATAATCATAACCGCGAATATAAATGGAAAATACACATAGCGACACAGGAATGCATAACACGTATGCACATTATTACTCGGTACGACATTGCTTAGTTTATATTTAACAAGTATTGAATCAACTCGACTCAATAAAAATTGAACTAAAAAATGCAAGGTTTATATAAAATATTAATAAAACATATACAACGAATGGAAACATTATTCAATTTATGCAAACAGGGTAGAGTACAAGATGCGTTACGTACACTAAATATATATATGCGTAGAAGTGATACACGTCCACTACATCGCATTGATGATGACGGGAACACATTGCTGATTATTGCGTGTAGCACAGAGACAAAAGAAGTCGCTTTAGAGATATTAAAATATTACGACAAATGTAGACTAAGTAAGTATAATAATATAGGTAACACTGCGCTAATTACAGCATGTAGTCGCGGAATAAACGAACTTGCTTTAGAGATATTGAAACACCATAACAGATGCAAATTGGATCACGTAAATACCCATGGAAACACCGCACTAATTCTAGCATGCGAGAAAGGGATGAACGACGTCGCTTTAGAGATGTTGAAGCATCATGACATATGCAAATTGGGTCACGTAAATACCCATGGAAACACCGCACTAATTCTAGCATGCGAGAAAGGGATGAACGACGTCGCTTTAGAGATGTTGAAGCATCATGACATATGCAAATTGGATCACGTAAATACCTATGGAAACACCGCACTAATTCTAGCATGCGAGAAAGGGATGAACGACGTCGCTTTAGAGATGTTGAAGCATCATGACATATGCAAATTGGGTCACGTAAATACCCATGGAAACACCGCACTAATTCT
>Ga0209443_1000876_pt1 | contig 19775 bp, 12 predicted proteins | sample LauGreBMM110DCMD_2_FD_187571 | JGI IMG/M metagenome (GOLD analysis project Ga0209443, IMG submission 187571) | Freshwater lake microbial communities from Lake Michigan, USA - Su13.BD.MM110.DCMD (SPAdes) (version 2) | ecosystem: Environmental > Aquatic > Freshwater > Lake | place: Lake Michigan... | reverse complement strand
GGCCAACATGGCTGCCATGTATGCCGTTTACCATGGAGCGGAAGGCCTTAAAAATATTGCCACCAGAACGAGCATGTTTGCCCACGCAGCAGCAGCTGCCCTGCAAAATATCGGCTATACACTGGCGTCATCAACGTATTTCGACACCATTTCCATCATCACCAACAAAGCAAAGGAAATTGTAGCAACTGCTGCTGAAAACAACATCAACCTAAGGCTGATCAGCCCCACCTTGGTGGGCATCAGCTTTGATGAAACAAACAATACCAGCAACGTAATGGCATTGCTCTCCTGCTTTGATCAGGATGGAAAAACTGCCTTGAACTTTGCTGCATCAGCAGGGCTCCCCAATATCCCTGCAAGCATGAAACGCAGTTCACCTTATTTACAACATCCTGTTTTCAATACCTACCATAGTGAAAGCAAGATGATGAGGTATATAAAGTCATTGGAAAACAAAGACTTATCACTGAATACCTCTATGATTTCTTTAGGAAGCTGCACCATGAAACTGAACGCTGCTTCAGAAATGATGCCTTTGAGCTGGGCCTGTTGGGGACAGATTCATCCTTTTGCTCCAGCCGCACAGACAAAGGGATACCATTTCGTATTGGATGAGCTTTCAAAATACCTCTGTGAAGTGACCGGCTTTGATGCCTGCAGCCTTCAGCCCAACAGTGGAGCACAGGGAGAATATGCTGGCCTCCTGGCCATCAGGGGATACCACCTCGCGCGCGGAGACCGCCACCGCAATGTGATGCTGATACCCATTTCCGCACATGGCACCAATCCCGCATCGGCGGTGATGGCGGGCATGAAAGTAGTTGTGGTAAAAGCCCAGGAAAATGGATACATTGATGTAGAGGACCTCAACGCAAAAGCCATCCAACACAGCGACAACCTTGCGGGCATCATGATCACCTATCCCAGCACCTATGGTGTATATGAAGAGACAGTGAAAGACATTACCTCCATTATCCACGGACATGGCGGCCAAGTATACATGGACGGAGCCAACATGAATGCCCAGGTAGGGCTCACAGCTCCGGGGCTGATTGGTGCGGATGTTTGTCACCTGAACCTCCACAAAACCTTTGCCATTCCTCACGGCGGTGGCGGACCTGGCATGGGACCCATTTGTGTAAAAGCCCATTTGGCACCATTCTTGCCCGGACATACCCAGACTTCAGGAACTGATCTCGACATTACCAAAGGAAATACTGCCGTCAGCGGCGCACCATTTGGTAGTGCCAGTATTTTATTGATCAGCTACGGCTATATAAGGATGCTTGGCGGAAATGGCTTGAAAGCCTCTACCGAATACGCCATCCTCAATGCCAACTACATGAGGGCAAGACTGATGGGACATTATGATGTCTTGTATTTGGGAAAAAACGGCACCTGCGCACATGAATTCATTGTAGACCTCAGGCCTTTCAAGAAATCTGCTGACATTGAAGCAGAGGATCTTGCCAAGCGATTGATAGATTATGGATTTCATGCTCCAACCCTGAGCTTCCCGGTACCCGGCACCATCATGATAGAGCCAACAGAAAGCGAAGACAAGGCCGAGCTCGACAGGTTCTGTGATGCCATGATTGGCATCAGGAACGAGATCCGCGAAATTGAAGAGGGTCTGGCCGACAAAAAAGACAATGTCTTGAAAAGGGCGCCCCATACCATGGCCAACATCTGTGGAAATGAATGGAACAGACCCTATTCAAGGGAAAAAGCAGCCTTCCCAGAAGACAGGATCAGAACCAACAAGTTCTGGCCCAGCATTGCAAGGGTAAACAATACTTATGGAGACAGGAACCTTGTCTGTACCTGTGAGCCTGTTAGCAGCTATGCTGAATAGCTGAGGTGCTGATTTTTTTTAGATTTTTTCTTCATTTTATTCAGAAAATGGGTGACTTGTCGTAAATTTAAACGACTGCTTGCCTCAACCTTAGATTTTATTTAACCAAAAGATCTATTAAATAGATTTTATCAAAAAACTGCTTTCTTATGGCAAGAAATCGGGGATTATACCGTCCGGAATTTGAAAGAGATTCATGTGGCATTGGCTTTGTAGCCAACATCAAAGGGAACAAAAATCACCAGGTCGTTTCTGATGCCCTAACCATTCTTGAAAACATGGAACACAGGGGTGCCTGTGGATGCGAAAGCAATACCGGAGACGGTGCCGGTATCTTGATACAAACACCCCATGCCTTCTTTTTTGACGAATGCCTCAAAATGGGGGTTCATCTTCCTGCTTTTGGCCGTTATGGGGTTGGATCCGTTTTTTTTCCACGGGAAATCAGGCTCAGGGAAGAATGCAGGGACATTTTTAGCAGAACTGCAGAAGAGCTTGGTCTTGAGGTGCTTGCATGGAGAAAAGTTCCTGTCAATCCGGAAGATATTGGCTTTACCGCCCGTTCCGTTGAGCCTGAAATAGAACAGGTTTTCGTTGCCTGCCCTGACCATATCACCGACCCGATGGCCTTCGAAAGAAAGCTTTTTGTCTTGAGAAATTATTCAAGCCACCTGATCAACAACAGCGTCAAAAAGGATCCCATTGGATTTTATATTGCATCGCTCTCCTACAAGGTGATTGTATACAAAGGACAACTTACCAGCAAGCAAGTAAGAACCTATTATCCAGACCTCAACAACAAAAAGGTTGTCAGTGCGCTCGGTCTGGTGCATTCCAGGTTTGCCACCAATACCTTTCCTTCCTGGAAATTGGCCCAGCCTTTTCGCTTCATCGCCCACAATGGAGAGATCAATACCCTCCAAGGAAACCTGAACTGGATCAAAACAAATGAAAAAGGATATACATCACCCTATTTCTCCAAAGAGGAAATGGACATGTTGCTGCCGTTGATATCAGGCAGCCAGAGCGACTCAGCAAGCCTGGACAATATGATGGAACTGCTCACCATGACCGGCCGGTCGCTGCCCCAAGTCATGATGATGCTGATCCCTGAAGCCTGGGATGGCAATGAGAGCATGGATCCTGCAAAGAAAGCCTTTTATGAGTTTCATGCTTCTGTGATGGAACCCTGGGACGGACCTGCGTCCATCTCTTTTACAGATGGCAGGATGATTGGTGCCACCCTGGACAGAAATGGACTGAGACCCTCCAGGTATTGTGTCACTTCAGACGATAGGGTTATCATGGCCTCTGAAACAGGCGCCCTTCCTGTAGATCCTGCTTTGATCATTGAAAATGGAAGGCTACAGCCTGGGAAAATGTTCATTGTTGACATTGAGGAAGGCCGGATCATCAGCGATGATGAAGTCAAAAAAAGCATCTGCAGCCAAAAGCCCTATGGCGACTGGCTCAACAAATACAAGATCAGGCTCAATGAACTGCCTGAGCCAAGGGTCATGTTCACCCACCTGGAACACGAGCAGGTATTCAAATACCAAAAGGCTTTTGGATACAGCTCAGAAGAACTGGACAACATCATTGCCCCTATGGCCTTGGATGGGAAAGAGCCGATTGGCTCAATGGGTACGGATGTACCACTTGCCATCCTAAGTGATCAACCCCAACACCTGAGCAGCTATTTCAAACAACTGTTTGCACAGGTGACCAATCCTCCCATTGATCCGATCAGGGAAAGATTGGTCATGTCATTGGCATCCTTTGTGGGAAACAATGGAAACATGCTGATCGAGGATCCCTTGAGTTGCCATACTGTTGCCCTCAAGCACCCTGTGCTAACCAACAAGGACCTGGAAAAAATCCGAAGCATTGATACAGGCATCTTCCAAGCCAAGACCTTGCAATGTTATTTCAGGGCTGATGGAACGCCAGGAACCCTGAAAAAAGCACTGGACAGAATCTGTCGCTATGCAGTGGATGCCGTGGAGGATGGATTTGAGGTACTGGTTTTGCAAGACAGGGCCATTGACTCAGACCATGCTCCTATCCCCTCATTGCTTTCCACTGCTGCCGTTCACCACCACCTGATCAGAAAAGGATACAGGGGCAAGGTGGGCATCATTGTGGAAGCGGGTGATGTTTGGGAAGTGCACCATTTTGCCTGCCTGATTGGATTTGGTGCTACTGCCATCAACCCCTACCTGGCATTGTCTTCCATCCGCGACATGCGCCTGCATGGCAAGATAGATACAGACCTTGATCCAGAACTGCTGAAGAAAAATTACATCAAAGCTGTGAATGACGGCTTGTTGAAGGTATTCTCCAAGATGGGCATCTCCACCCTCCAATCTTATCAAGGAGCCCAGATATTTGAAATCATCGGCCTCAACAAAGAAGTGGTAGACAAATGTTTCACGGGTGCAGTTTCCCGCATAGAAGGCATGGGTCTCGATGAGATTGCCAGGGAAGCCCTGGTCAAGCATTCCCTTGCCTTCAGCAAAAAAAGCATTCCGGTAGACAGGCTTCCTGTTGGAGGAATTTATCAGTGGAAAAGAAAGGGGGAATTCCATCTTTTCAACCCACAGACCATCCACCTGCTGCAACATTCAACCCGCATCGGAGACTACTCCGTTTTCAAAAAATATTCAAAGCTCGTCAACGACCAAAGCGAAAAAGCATGCACCCTTAGAAGTCTTTTTGAGTTCAATCCGCTCAGGCCTTCCATTTCCATTGACGAAGTTGAGCCAGCAGAGAACCTCTACAAAAGATTCGCGACAGGAGCCATGTCATTCGGTTCCATCTCATGGGAAGCCCATACCACACTGGCCATTGCCATGAACAGGCTGGGTGGAAAAAGCAATACCGGAGAAGGTGGCGAAGACGAAATCCGTTACCAGCCAATGGCCAATGGAGACTCTATGCGCTCTTCCATCAAACAGGTGGCCTCCGCCAGGTTTGGTGTAACAAGCCAATACCTGACTGAAGCGGATGAGTTGCAGATCAAGATGGCGCAGGGAGCCAAGCCCGGAGAGGGCGGACAGTTGCCCGGCCATAAGGTAGATGACTGGATAGGAAGGGTAAGGTATTCAACACCTGGTGTAGGATTGATTTCTCCACCGCCTCACCATGATATTTATTCAATTGAAGATTTGGCACAGCTGATTTTTGATTTGAAAAATGCCAATAGAAAGGCCAGGATCAGCGTAAAGCTGGTATCCAAAGCCGGGGTAGGAACCATTGCCGCTGGCGTTGCCAAAGCCAAGGCAGATGTAGTACTGATTTCTGGCAATGATGGTGGAACCGGTGCTTCGCCAGTAAGCTCCATCAGGCATGCTGGATTGCCCTGGGAAATGGGATTGGCTGAAGCCCACCAGACCTTGGTAAAAAACAAGTTGCGCAGCAGGGTTACTGTACAAGCAGACGGACAAATGAAAACTGGAAGGGATATTGCCATTGCCACGCTTTTGGGCGCGGAAGAATGGGGTGTTGCAACGGCTGCGTTGGTAGTAGAGGGTTGTATCATGATGCGAAAGTGTCACCTCAATACCTGCCCGGTTGGCGTTGCCACCCAGGATCCTGAACTCAGGAAAAGATTCAATGGAGCAGCGGAATATGTTGTCAACTTCATTCAATTCCTCACCAGGGAACTGAGGGAAATCATGGCAGAGCTGGGTTACAGCACCATTGAGGAAATGGTTGGTCAATCAGATGTGTTGAAAGTAAGGGAAGGCATCAACCATTGGAAATACAGCAAGCTCGACCTATCTCCCATCCTTTACAAGGAGCCGGCAGATGCATTTACCGGTTTGTACAAGCAGGAAGAACAAGACCATGGCATTGCCGGGGTACTCGACTGGAAATTGATTGAGGAGGCAGCCCTTGCATTAGAGAAGCAGGAAAAGGTGCTGATCAGCTCACCAATCAAGAATACGGACAGAACCACAGGAACCATGCTCAGCAATGAGATCACCAAAAAATACGGTGCAGCCGGTTTGCCCGAAGATACCGTTCACCTGAAGTTCAAAGGAACTGCCGGACAGAGTTTTGGTGCTTTCAATACTTGTGGCGTAACCCTGGAATTGGAAGGGGATGCCAATGACTATTTCGGGAAGGGATTGAGTGGCGCCAAGATGATTGTTTACCCCCACAAGGAATCAGGATTTGTGGCTGAAGAGAATATCGTTATTGGGAATGTGGCATTTTATGGTGCTACCTCAGGCAAAGCCTTTATCCGTGGTAAAGCAGGAGAACGCTTTGCAGTAAGGAATTCAGGCGCTACAGCCGTTGTAGAAGGTGTTGGCGACCATGGTTGTGAGTACATGACCGGAGGCACTGTTGTTGTGATCGGCAGTACTGGAAGAAATTTTGCAGCTGGCATGAGTGGCGGCATCGCCTATGTGTACGATATCCTTGGTCAATTCAGTGAAAACTGCAACATGGAAATGGTAGACCTTGATCCTATGGGTGATGATGACATGGAAACATTGAAATCATTGCTCAGCGACCATTTGACCACAACGGGAAGCACTGTCGCAAAATTCATATTGAGCGATCTTGACAATCAAAAAAAACAATTCATAAAAGTATATCCGCGCGACTACAAGAAAGTGATGGAAATGAAAAAAGCCGGAAAAACTGCAATCATCAAATAACCTTATCAATGGGAAAGCCTACAGGATTTTTGGAATATACCAGGGTCAGTCCATCTAAAACAGCTGCGACAGAAAGGGTGCATCATTTCAATGAGTTTATACAACCTTTCGAACCGAAGGAGCTCAACAAACAAGCTGCGCGATGCATGAACTGCGGCGTCCCATTCTGCCACAGCGGCTGCCCTTTGGGGAACATCATACCAGAATTCAACGATGCTGTTTACCGGGAGAGCTGGCAAGAAGCCTACGAAATACTCAGCTCCACCAATAATTTTCCGGAATTTACTGGAAGGATTTGCCCGGCCCCTTGTGAAAGTTCTTGTGTTTTGGGCATCAACCAACCGCCAGTCAGCATTGAAGAAATTGAGAAACATATCATTGAAATAGCTTTTGACAAAGGATATGTAAAGCCCAGGGTACCAGTACTGCGCACAGGTAAAAAAATTGCAGTGATTGGCAGTGGCCCTGCTGGCCTTGCTGCGGCAGCACAATTGAACCAGGCAGGCCACCAGGTAACCGTGTTTGAGCGTGATGAGAAGCCCGGAGGACTGCTTCGCTATGGTATTCCAGATTTTAAACTGGAAAAAAACGTCATTGACAGGAGGATTACCTTGTTGGAAGAAGAAGGTATCGTCTTCAAGTGCAATGCCAATGTAGGCGTTAACATTAGCATCAATGATCTTACCAGAGACTGCAATGCCATCGTATTGGCTGGAGGATCCACCATCCCCAGAGACCTTCCGATTCCTGGAAGGGAATTGAATGGCGTGCACCATGCCATGCATTTCCTCAAACAACAAAATAAGCTGGTCGCGGGTAGTGATCCACTGGCCAAAAAAAATATTGAAAGCAATGTATTGGATCATCTCCTGTCTGCAAAAGACAAACATGTGGTGGTAATTGGCGGCGGAGATACTGGAAGCGATTGTGTTGGCACCTCCAACAGGCAGGGTGCAGCCGGCATCACACAGTTCGAATTGATGCCCAAGCCTCCTGAAAGCAGGAGCACAATCATGCCCTGGCCAACCTACCCCATGGTAATGAAAACAACTTCCTCACATGAGGAAGGTTGCGAAAGACAGTGGGCTGTAGCCACCAAAGAGTTTATTGGTGATGAATCTGGCAACCTGAAAGCCCTGAAAACAGTTGAATTGGAATGGAAGTCGGATGATGGAAGGCCCAGCAAGTTTACCGAGCGGCCTGGTTCTGAAAAAATCATTCCCTGTGAACTGGTATTGCTGGCAATGGGATTTGTTGCACCTGAAAAGGATGGCATACTCGACACCCTGGATATTGAACTGGATGATAGGGGTAATGTAAGGGCTACGGAGAAAGAATTCAAAACGAACATAGGAAAGATTTTCGCCTGCGGCGACATGAGGAGAGGTCAATCTTTGGTTGTTTGGGCCATCAGTGAAGGACGAGAATGTGCCAGAAAGGTAGATGAGTTCCTGATGGGAGTATCCTATTTGGAATCAAAAGACAGCAGCTTGCTCGTCTAAATTGACAGTATATATTTTTATACTATAGGCCGGTTTACAACTGGCCTATTTTTTTTAACATCTTACATATTACAATTATTTATATATTAATATATCAAAATATTATTTTCTGAAATAAAGCTGATTATATTTAATAATATATTGATTATCAATGTTTTTTGTCAATACTTATAATATATTACAATTATTTATATATATATTAATAATACAGATTTTCACGAACTATTTATATATTTGCCATCATAAACGATCTTTTAACCAAAATTATTCAACAATGAATTCAAAATCGCTAAGAGACAAACTTCCATTTCTTGTGTTGGCAATCATTGCCATTGCAGGAATTTTCGTTCCGGTATTGCCCAACTTTGAGGACAAAGAAGGGGTTTATAATGGCGCAGACATTACATGGGTTTTGATTGCAACAGCATTGGTGTTTTTGATGACCCCCGGTTTGGCTTTTTTCTATGGTGGAATGGTTCACAGAAAGAACGTCATTTCTACCATGATCAAAAGCATTGCAGCTGCCGGAATTGTCACAATAATTTGGATAACCTTTGGTTACAGTCTCTGCTTTGGTGATTCTATTGGTGGCTTTATAGGCAGCCCCATGACCAATTTCTTTTTCAAGGATGTGGCCAACGCTGCACCATGGTCTCTGGCACCCAGTATCCCTAAATCATTGTTTGCGCTGTTTCAGTTGATGTTTGCTATCATTACCCCAGGCTTGGTGGTGGGTGCCTTGGCTGAACGCGTAAAGTTCACCTCTTATATTCTTTTCATCATTTTGTTCAGCATATTTGTTTACGCTCCCCTCGCCCACTGGAGCTGGCATCCTGACGGATTCCTTTTCAAAATGGGTGCCCTGGATTTTGCAGGTGGTACCGTGGTTCATATTTCTGCAGGTTGTGCCGCATTGGCTGGGGCCCTTGTACTCAAACGCAGGAAAGCTCATTTGGATGGTGTTGAAATTCCACCAGCCAACGTTCCCTACGTATTGATTGGAACCGGATTGCTTTGGTTTGGATGGTTTGGTTTCAATGCAGGTTCTGCGTTGGGTGCCAATGGACTGGCTGTATCTGCCTTTGCAACCACCAACACCGCTGCCGCTGCTGCAGGTCTATCATGGATGTTCTTTGATGTGATGAAAGGCAAAAAACCATCCGTAATGGGATTCTGTATTGGTGCGGTTGTAGGACTGGTGGCCATTACTCCTGGAGCAGGTTTCGTAGGCATTCCACAGAGTATTTTTATCGGTGTGATTGCTGCAATCATTTCCAATATTGCTGTTCACTACAAGCAGAAATCAAGTCTTGATGACACACTGGATGTATTCCCTTGCCACGGACTGGGTGGTATTGTTGGAATGATCCTTACCGGCGTATTTGCAACAAAAGCGGTAAACGGTGCTGGAAACGATGGATTGTTTTATGGCAATGCTGAATTCTTCTTCACCCAATTGAAAGCCATGGGTATTTCAGTTGTATATTCTTTCGTGGTCTCCTTCATCATCTTCAAGTTCATCAACCTGATCCAACCACTTAGGGTTTCTGAAGAGGAAGAAGAAATGGGATTGGATGCCTCACAACATGATGAGAAATACGGCAGAAATCCTCAAAAAAGTTAATCATTAAAAAAACAACAAGGGTACAGCGCAAGGCGGTGTTGGACTAGAACATTCGCCTCTGCCATACCCTCTTTTTAGAACTAAAAACCACAACAATGTTACGAAAACTTTACGTAATGGGTGCCGTAATGGCCCTAAGCTTCAATGCAATTGGACAAACAGATTCAGCGTCAGCAAAAAAATCAAACTTCAGTTTTAGCGGATCAGTGGATGGATATTTCAGGAGCGACTTTGCGAAAGATGCAGGAAACAACAGAACAAGCTTTACCAACAGCACCGGCAAACTTGCTTTGGGTATGGTTTCAGCAAAGCTTGATTACACTGCCAAGAAATTTTCCTTTACAGCAGACCTTGGTATTGGCAAAAGGGCCAAGGAATTCGCTTACAACGACAAGGGCATCCTGGCCAGCGTAAAGCAGCTCTATGTTGCTTATGCAGCAACAGACTGGTTGAAATTGACTGCTGGAAGCTGGGCCACCCACGTGGGATATGAACTGGTTGATCCATTTGGAAACAGGAATTACAGCATGTCTTACATGTTTTCTTACGGACCATTCCTTCATACCGGAGCAAAAGCTGATCTTACTTTCGGAAGTACTGGCTTAATGATTGGTGTTGCCAGTCCCACAGACTATCGCAATGCCCCAGATCCCAACAAAAAAGCCTTGCTTTTCCAATTCAGCCAAGCCATCACGGATGACATAAAAGTATACCTGAATTATGTTGGTGCCCAAAGGCCTTCAGACTCTGCCAAAACAAGTCAGTTTGACATGGTCCTTACAGCAAAACTCAGCGATAAGTTCAACATAGGTGTCAACGGTACCGTTTGCAACATCAAACCACAGACACGGAATGTTTATGGTGATGCCTCTTCTTGGTCAGGCATTGCAACCTACCTCAATTTTGATCCGATTGAAAGATTTGGCATCACCCTGAGGTCTGAAATCTTCAACGATAAAAACCAATTGGCTGCACTGGGTGCCGCTAAATCAGATGCAAGCATATTTGCCAACACCATTTCTGGCAATATCAAATTAGGAGGTTTTACCATCGTTCCTGAGTTGCGCCTTGAGTCTGCGGGAGAGAATATTTATTTTTCCAAGGCAGGTACTGGAGCCAAATCAGCAACCAGCTTCCTGTTAGCAGCCTATTATAAATTCTAGTCTAAAGTTTTGGGTCATCAATAGTACGGGGGCGGCTTTTCAGTCGCCTCCTTTTTATTTATTTCTTCCTGAAAAAGATCCTAACAGGAACACCCTTGAAATTGAATTTTTCCCTCAGTTTGTTCTCAAGATAATTCCTATACGGGGCCTTGATATCATCCGGGTAATTGGTAAAAAATGCAAAGGATGGAACAGCAGTAGGCAATTGGGTGATGAACTTAATTTTCACAGAATTTCCCCTTACAACAGGAGGATGATATGCCGCGATCACTGGCAGCATTTCTTCATTAAGGACAGAGGTCTGGATTCTTCTTTTTCTGCTCTCAAACACTTCCAAAGCGGTTTCCACTACCTTGAATACCCTTGTTTTTTCTTTTGCTGATATGAATAGGACAGGGATATCTGTGAAAGGTGCCAGCCTTGTCTTAAGTTCCTTCTCATAATCCTTGGCAGTATTGGTAGCCTTTTCAACGGTATCCCATTTGTTGACAAGGAATACGATTCCCTTTCCTTTTTTGACTGCCAATGAAAAAATATTGAGGTCTTGCTGGGCAATTCCTTTTTCAGCATCAATCATCATGAGACAAACATCTGCTTCATCCACAGCCTTGATGGCACGAATAACAGAATAAAATTCGATATCCTCATGCACCTTGGTCTTTCTTCTGATACCTGCGGTGTCTATGAGAATCAACTCCTTCTGAAACAGGTTATAATGGGTATGGATGGTATCCCGCGTGGTTCCTGCAATTTCACTCACAATTGTTCGTTCTGTTCCAACCATAGCATTCAGCAGTGAAGACTTTCCAACATTCGGCTGTCCAATAATGGCAATGCGTGGTAGGTTTTCATCGGGCAGCTCTACATCTGCATCAATCAGCGATGCAATATCGTCCAACAACTCCCCCGTCCCACTTCCAGATATGGAGGAAAGAAAATGGGTGTGCTCAAAACCCAGTGCATAAAATTCTGTAGCATCGAGTTGGCGAGCATGGTTATCGACTTTATTAACGGCAAGGAAAACCGGTTTTTTTGAAACCCGAAGGATACCCGTCATGGCTTCATCCAGCGTGGTAATTCCTGTGGTTACATCTGTCATGAAAATGACGGCATTGGCCTCTTCGACTGCAATCATCACCTGATCACGTATTTCTTTTTCAAATATCTCCACTCCATAGGGTACAAATCCCCCTGTATCAATGATATTGAAGGTCTTTCCATTCCATTCAGAAACGCCATATTGGCGATCCCTGGTAACACCAGGCGTATTTTCCACAATTGCCTTGCGCTCTTCAAGCATACGGTTAAAAAACGTGCTCTTGCCCACATTGGGTCTTCCTACTATTGCTATTGTAAATCCAGACATAATTGTATTTTCTATCTTTTATTGTTTGAAGGAAGCATTCGATTGGTGCTGCAATACCAACACACCTATTGCTTCATGGGTTGCGCAATTTTTACGCATTGTACCCGTATTCGTTTAGATAAAGCTCATTGTTGCGCCAGTTGTTCCTGACCTTAACATGCAGTTCAAGGAAAATTTTGCTATCCAGAAAACTTTCAAGGGATTGACGGGAAAGGGTACCCAATTTTTTGATCATCGCCCCTCCTGTTCCCAGAATGATGGCTTTCTGTGATTCGCGCTGCACAATGACCTCCGCTGCAATCTTGATCAGTGTCGTCTTTTCTTCGAAAGCAGAAATCATTACTGTTGTTTGGTAAGGAATCTCCTCATCAAACAACTCAAATATTTTTTCACGGATCAACTCTCCGGCGAAGAATCTTGTGGGCAAATCGGTAAGGTCTTCCTGATCATAAAACGGTTCGCCTTCCGGCAACATATCAATGATGGCATTTTGTAACTGGTCTACATGCAGCTTTGAGGCAGCAGAAATGGTAATGATCTTTTTACAATATGGCTTGTCAATAAAATAGGCTTCCGCCATTTCAATACGGTCTTGTTTTACCATATCGCATTTGTTCAGCACAAGGATGGCGTTGGTTTTAATTTTTAGGGACGAAAAAATATTATCCAGCTCTAACAGGTCATCGCGCAAATCGGCTACCAACAAACAAACATCTGCGTCTTCCATGCTGGACTTTACCGCATGCATCATTTTTTCATGCAACTTGTACTTGGGTTCTATTACCCCCGGGGTGTCAGAAAAAACGATTTGGTAATCCGGTCCGTTCAAAAATGCCCGAATCCTGTGCCTTGTGGTCTGTACCTTGGAAGAGACAATGGCCAGTTTCTCCCCAATGAAAGCGTTGAGCAAAGTGCTTTTACCTGCATTCGGTTTTCCAATAATATTTACAAATCCTGATCTCATGATAGTCCTGCAAAGGTAACGCAGTAAAAATTGTTTTGAACATAATAGATTTAGCTGTACATTTGCAGCCATACCGCGAAGTAGAGCAGCGGTAGCTCGTCGGGCTCATAACCCGAAGGTCGCTGGTTCGATCCCAGCCTTCGCAACAAAAAAAAGACAACCCCAGGGTTGTCTTTTCCTATTTTAGCCCTGAGCATCGTCAATTCCCTTTCTTAACACTGCTTGCACCCGTGGCCCTCGTATTGATAGGTGAAGGATTGCCATAATAGGTAATGCTACTGGCACCTGTAGCATTCGCCTTCAAATCGCCTGAAACGCTAATTCTAAGAGAAGATGCACCTGTTGCATTCAGGTTTGCGTGCACTGTTTTCAAGGCAGCGGCAGACATTTTACTGGCACCTGTAAAATCAGCGTCAAGGCTTACCGCATTCCCCATTGCTTCCATGTCTGAAGCTCCTGTAAAAACCAATCTAAGTTCTTTGCAATCGAGTTTACCAGTAAAATCGCTGGCTCCGGAAAATGTCAGGGAAAGTTGGTTGGACTGAAGGATGTCGGCCACCAAAAAGTCTACAGCTCCAGATGCTTTTACCGATTTCAACGAAGGTGCCGAGAGATAGACGCGAAAATCGGGGCTTTGCCCCAGCCAGCTGGCCCATCCCTTGTCCAGCTCAACAAACAACTCATTGTCCACTACCCTGGTAACAATATGATCCCTAACTGAGGCTGACTTTGCGCTGACGGCCAACTCATTTTCTTTGCCTGCTGAAAAATATACTTTAAAGGGTCCTCTTACCACAACAGCATCAAAACCACTTGTTTCCCGCTTGGCGATATTGGGATCATTCATGATGAGCTTGTCTTGTGCCTGCACAAATACATTCATCCCTATCAACAGCACCAGCATCATTGTTTTCTTCATGATTTTATTTCTTTGATATTGAAAGGTATGACGAAGTACCCCAACAAAAGTTACAACCAAATAAATTTATGTGAAATTGATGCAAGCCATACAATCATTCCATATTTTTGCATTGTTCCCGGGGTGCTCTGGTTGATTCCAGGGCTGAGATCAAACCCGTAGAACCTGATCAGGATAATGCCTGCGCAGGGAAGGACGAATACCATCATTCAATCCTTTCCTGTTTTTGTAAACCCGGCTGCTCACCCAGCCACAAAACAAAAACGGAATGAAACAAATTTCCAGTCTTTTCTTTTTGATCCTCATTGGGTCTACCGCTTTTTCACAAACAGAGACAATCGTCAAAGACAGCATCGATCAAAGCACAGGAGAAAAAATCAAGGTTGGGCTCATGTCGCCCATTGAAATTAGGGCAGTAAGGGCCAGCAAGAATTATCCCTTTGCACAATCCCTCATCCTCAAAAGAAATATCGAAAAAAACAACCTCGGGCAAGACATTCCTTTTTTGCTCAACCAGGTTCCAGGGACGGTTGTCAATTCAGATGCTGGAAATGGTGTGGGCTATACTGGTTTGCGCATCAGGGGTACTGATGCCAGCCGCATCAACTTCACCCTCAACGGCATTGCCTACAACGATGCAGAGTCGCAGGGTGTATTTTTGGTGAACCTGCCAGACTTTCTTTCGTCCACCAACAGCATCCAGGTACAACGGGGCGTTGGTACCAGCTCCAATGGAAGTGGTGCATTTGGTGCTACGGTCAATTTGCTGACCAATGAGGTGCAAGACAAGGCCTATGCAACCTTGAGCAACAGCATCGGATCGTACAATACATCAAAAAATACATTCAAGGCTGGAAGCGGCCTGATCAATGGCCGTTATACGTTTGATGTTCGTTTATCATCCCTGAAAAGTGATGGATATGTTGACCGTGCCAGCAGCAACCTTCAGTCATTTTATGTGTCCGCCGCCAGCATCACCGCCAACACATCTTTACGCCTGAATGTATTTTCCGGAAAGGAAAAAACATATCAATCCTGGTATGGTATTACAGAAGAACAGTTGACTACTGACAGAAAATTCAACAGTGCTGGAACAGACAAGGCCGGGGATCCATACGAGAATGAAACGGACAACTATACCCAAACGCATTACCAGCTTTTTTACAACAACAAGTTCAACAGCAAATGGAGTTTCAATGGGGCTTTGTTTGCCACTGCAGGAAATGGTTATTATGAGCAATACAAAGCCGATCAAAAATATTCCAGCTATGGGCTGAAAAATCCAATGGTCAATGGCATTGCCATCACAAAGACTGATCTGATCAGACAACTTTGGCTTGACAACATTTACTATGGCACCAACTTTTCTTTTCAAATGAAAGATGAAAACAGGGAAATCATCCTTGGTGGCGGCAACAGCCAGTATGACGGCAACCACTTTGGCAAAATCATCTGGGCCCAGGCGGGAATTTTCAAAGACCATCGTTGGTATGACCTTGATGCCCAAAAATCAGAACAACATGTATTCGGAAAATGGATGGAAAAATTAGGGGCATTCCATTTGTTTGGAGACCTTCAACTGAGAAATGTCAACTACGCAATTGAAGGCTTCAGGAACAACCCTACCCTATCCATTGACAAACACTGGTTGTTCCTCAACCCCAAAGCTGGCCTGCGGTATACATCTGGAGAGTACAGCAGTTTCATCTCCTATGCATTGGCCAACAAGGAACCCAACAGGGATGATTTTGAAGCGGGTACTACAGACATACCCAAGCATGAAACACTGCACGATGTTGAAGCTGGTATTGAAAGAACGGGTAGTAAATTAAAGATGGCCGCTACTGTTTATCACATGCGTTACAACAACCAGTTGGTATTGACAGGAAAAATCAATGATGTTGGTGCCTATACCAGAACCAATATTCCTTTGAGCTACCGTACCGGATTGGAAATTGAAGCGACCCTTTCGATCTCAGACAGGCTTCACATCAACAACAACCTTGCATTGAGCAGCAACAAGGTTAAAAATCATAGGGAGTTCTATGATGATTATGATGCTGGCGACCAGAAAGTTGATTTTTTCAGTACATCAAACATTGCTTTTTCTCCTGCGGTAGTGGACAATGCGACCATTTCTTACACCTTGCTCAAAGACCTTGAAACAAGGCTGATCTCAAAGTATGTAAGCCGCCAATACCTTGACAATACAAGCAGAAAAGACAGAAGCCTTGCTCCTTACTTTACACAGGACTTGATGGTCAACTATTCACTCCATCCCAAAAGAATGAAATCAATTGAACTCATCTTTCAACTGAACAATATATGGAACAAATGGTATGCGCCCAATGGTTATACCTATACCTATAAATATGGTGGTGAGTTGGTCAGGAACAATTTCTACTACCCAATGGCAGAGAGAAACCTGATGATCGGGCTTAATCTGAATTTCTAATATAGTCAGGATTTATGCAGGGAAATTATCCCTCCAGGAGAGCATTCCGCCCGTTACATTGATGACATTGGTGAAACCAAGCGACTCCAATACCATTGCAGCTTGTCCACTTCTGTTGCCACTGCGGCAATACAAGAAAACCTCTTGCTCCTTGAGATGATCAATGGATTCAATATCTCCTACCCTGATGTCGCCCAAGGGTAGCAAAATCCCACCGATATTGAATTCGCCGTGCTCAGCAGGTTCACGAACATCAACCAGGTTCAATATTTCGCCAGCTTTGATTTTTTCATTGAGTGCTTGTACATCGATTGTTTTCATGTTGTAAAGATATAATTTGTATGCTTTATTTGATTGGTGCCAGCACTGAATCTGGTCTGCGTTCTGGTTTTACCAAACTTAATTTAATGTCCATCAGTTGACCAGAACGAATCTTGTTGGTACTCTGCTGTGCATCATAAGGCATTGGATTCTGCCAGTAAACAAAGCCCAGGGTAGTATCTGTAAAAGTATCATCCATCAACACTACACCCGCATTGAGCCCGTTGACTTCCATGACCAGCTTTGCTTCAAGGTAAGTCAGCCCAAAAAGGTCTGGTACCGGAATCTCTTCTCCTCCCAAACCAGCACCAATCACCAAATCAATGGATGACCCCATCCTGATGGGAGAACCCGGCTTGATTGAATTTCCACCGCTGAGTTGATCCTTGACAGCATTTTTTGCCATGTCTGGGATAAAGGTTGTGTCCCCCATTTTCAAACCAAGCGACTTCAACTCAAGAATGGCAGTCCTGAAACTCATCCCAATAAGGTTGGGCATGGCGATGGTTGGAGGAACTGTACAGTTGATGGTCAAGTAAATGATGCGGTTCACTTTCACCGTTGCTTCAGGATCTGGAAACTGCTTGAGAATGATGTTGGGTGCGAGGCTATCCACATAGATCGAATCCTGCACAACCACTTCAAATCCTTTGCTCTCCAGGTCAGCCACAACGGTGCTGTACACCTTACCCTTTACTTCGGGTACCGTCAGGTACGCTCCATGGTTGGTAATGAAATTGAGCAACAACAGAAAAGCCGCTACTATAAAAACAGACAACAGCATTCCTGCCAGAATATTCTGCCATAGTGGCTTTTTGGTGATAAAAGAAAAGTTCATTGGATTATTTTTTTACTGCCTCCAGTGCATCATCGATCAACATGCTGTAAAAATCACTGAGTACCAATCCCATTGCTGCTACCTGTTGCGGGATGATGCTTGCAGCACTTTGTCCTGGTACTGTATTGATCTCAAGCAGGTAAGGTTTCTCCTGGTCTGTATTGTAAATAAAGTCCATCCGCACTACTCCCCTGCAATTGAAAACAGCATAAATGCCAGCAGCAGCATTGCGTATCTTCTCCGCCATTTCATCGCTGCAAACAGCTGGTGTAACTTCAACCGACTTGCCCTGGTATTTTGCCTCAAAATCAAAGAACTCATTGTCTGTGCTGATCTCAGTGAAAGGAAGTGTGATGATCTTTCCTTTGGATCTGAAAACACCAATGGTAAATTCACGGCCACTGATGAATTCTTCAATCAACACCTGATCATCTTCCTTGAATGCTTTTGCAATGGCCTCTTGCAAGTCTTCCGCCTTGTTTACCTTGCTCATGCCAATGCTGGAGCCACCATTGTTGGGCTTTACAAAAACCGGAAGGGTCAACCCTTGGATCGCGTTGGAGGCTTGGTCAAAAGAAGGCTTGAACAGATGCACAGATTTTGCAACATGAAAGCCTGATGCACCGGCAACGGCTACAGTAAACCTTTTGTTGAACGTAATGGCAGAAGTGGTTGCATCACAGGATGTATAAGGGATGTTCAAAAGATCAAAATAGGCCTGCAATTTTCCATCTTCTCCGGGTGCACCGTGAATACCGATAAAAACAGCGTCAAACCTGATGGTCTGGGTGTCCAGCCCAAGGGAAAAATCACCCTTGTTCACCATCAGTTCAACCCCGTCCTTGGTTGTATGAAACCATTTTTCAGGAGTGATGTCAATCCTGTATACTTCATACTTGGAAAGATCAAGATGCTTTTCAATGGTGATGGCACTTTTGTAAGAGATCACTGCTTCAGAAGAATATCCACCTGTAACAAAGGCGATGACTGGTTTACCCATGAACGATATTTTAGGAAAATCAGAGAGATAAGGCAAATATAAGAAAAGGTGAAGGCATCCGCAGATACCTTCACCTTTATAACTTGTTAAACTGGATTTAGAGGTGTAAGCTTTCCTTTTTGGCCATCAAAGCCTCAATGGTTTCTACATACAATTCATCAGGAACGCAACAATCTACCGGGCAAACAGCTGCACACTGAGGCTCTTCATGAAATCCCTGGCACTCAGTGCATTTGTTTGGGGTGATATAGTAAGTGTCATTGCTGATGGGCACATTCTTGTAGTTTGCATCCACTGCAGAGCCGTCCATCAATGAAAATGAACCTTTTACTGATGTGCCATCCGCTAGAGCCCATTCTACACCTCCTTCATAAATGGCATTGTTAGGACATTCTGGTTCGCAGGCTCCACAATTGATACATTCATCGGTAATCTTGATTGCCATGATATTTCAGTATTTTTGATGTTGGTTTATTGCCATTCCCATAAATGGAAAGGCTATATAAAGATATTGAATGATCTGAAAATGCAAAAATGAATTTACAGAAAAGAATAGAGCTGCTTGGCTTTCTTGGAGAATACCTTAAAGAAGACAGCGCTTCCTACCAGGAGCTCAGATACCGGGCTTTCATGGAGAACAAATGGTTCACCCCTGAATATGTTTTTCAGTCAGGGAAATTGATTGCAGACCACATGCTGAACAAAGACCAACTCTCCAACTTTGCGGCGGCATACGGCGTTGGAGAAGGGCTCAAAAACAAAACAATCGGCCTGGTGATGGCGGGCAATATCCCCTACGTGGGTTTCCACGACTTGCTTTGCATCTTTCTTTCTGGGTTCAGGCAGCGGATCAAACCTTCTTCAAAAGACAGTTTCATGATCAAAAACCTGATACAAACAGCTGTGTCAGCCTTCCCTGAATTTGAAAATTTGGTTGTATTGGACGAAATGCTGAAAGGCTGTGATGGATATATTGCCACTGGGAGTAACAATAGTGCCCGGTATTTTGAGCATTATTTCAGCAAGTATCCCCATATCATCCGAAAGAACAGGACATCTGTTGGCGTTTTGGATGGAACTGAAAGCGCGGAAGAA
>Ga0209443_1000875_pt1 | contig 19779 bp, 38 predicted proteins | sample LauGreBMM110DCMD_2_FD_187571 | JGI IMG/M metagenome (GOLD analysis project Ga0209443, IMG submission 187571) | Freshwater lake microbial communities from Lake Michigan, USA - Su13.BD.MM110.DCMD (SPAdes) (version 2) | ecosystem: Environmental > Aquatic > Freshwater > Lake | place: Lake Michigan... | reverse complement strand
GTCGATTAGTCCTTTGGAAAGATTTTTAAATCTTTTATCTGTTAAAATGTAGTTCCTTTATTTTTTTTAATTGTTCAAGAACGACCTCAACATCAAAAGTGTTGGGGTTTTTCGTGTTGGGCAAAACTGAAGACGAACGAAAAGCAAAAATGCTTGCGCTTGTGCATTATGTTTGGCTCATCCAAGGCCAGACATTATCGGGTGGCGCAAGCAGAACCTTCTGATTTCCTGGTGGCCAATCATTATCACGGAAGGAGATCTACAGATTCTTCTGAGAAGGTGAGGCCAAACATTGTTTAGAATACCAGGACAGGTGGATTTTTTTCTTATTTAGAATGAAAATAAATTAAAAAAAAGTTGAAATAAAATTAGGTGGAATGGAATATTAGTTATACTTTTGTATTGAACATTAAAACATAATACAAATGGACTTAATCACATTACGAAAATTGACTTTAAAAAGTAAATGGGAATTTACTGAGAAGTACAAAGGTTGGACTATTGAACAAGTTATGAAGTATCACCCTTCATCAGTTTGGTGGTCTTATTGTAAGTTAGAGAAAATCACTTACACCGATGATATACTCGATGTATTGAATCAAAAGTTTATTGGTGGTTTTGAAAGAATACAAAAACCAGGAGTTAACAAGTCACAAATTGATGACTATTATAGTGGAGTAACTTATCAAAGTAAAACTTATTCGGAGTTGTTAAAAATTATCCGTTTCAAGAAAATGAAAGGTGAAGGTATCCCCATATCCTTAATGGAAGAATTTAGAAATAAAAGAACTGAGAAGTACAATACACCGAAAGACAATCGAGTATATTCTAAGTTGACTTTACAAGGTATTAATCAAGGACATTTAAAAACCTCAATCTAATATGACACTAACTAAACACACCGAACTAATCGGAAGGAGAATCAAAATGATTAAAATGGATGACCCTTATCCTATACCTCCTGGAACGGAAGGGGTAATACATAACGTAGATGATTTAAACCAATACGTTGTGAAGTGGGATGATGGACGTAGTCTATCTGTAATACCCGAAGTTGACCAATTTGAAATCTTAAACTAAACTATTATGAAAGAATTTTTTGGAATGTTTAAAGAGTTGTACTATGGTACAATCGATATGTGGAAGAACGACCGAAAGGAATTTTGGGACACCTATTTAGGTATGACATTAGTCGTCTTTGTCTTTTGGTTTTGTTTTTGGGTTGTCTTACCCATAGTCGGAAATTAAAAGTTGAAACCCTCGTAGTAATACGGGGGTTTTTTATTACACACCATCCTGGAAAAACAAGGTTGTATTTGTATTTTGTTTGGCTTTCCCACACAGATGTAACCTTACGTCCGTCGAGAAAATTTGTTTGGCTTTGAAGTATTACACATCACCGGCCAAAGACTATTCCCCAGTGATCCCTGAACCAGGATGGTAAAAAATATTTTAAAAAAAAGATAAAATAATTTTGTTTGTAATAATAAATGTATTATATTTGTACTGAACAAAAACAAATAAAACAATGGGACAATTCAGTTGGATTACACAAGACACGAGGAAGTCAATCTCCTCACTTACACCTTTCCAAGTTACGATGACTGATAACAAAGGAAACAAGTGGACAGAAAATGATTACGAAGGTTACGGAGAATTCAGTGGTAAGGACTTCTACTCACTCCTATCCGAGATGAACGGAGGTGTTGGTGAACGAGACCACGGAATCGAATTAAGTTTTAGTGACAGACCACACATCTCACCAAACCTAAACGAAGACCCGACTATCGAATGGGTAGATGAGAAACCCGAAAGTTGTGGTCGACAAGGTTGGGTAGAGTATGATGAGAATGGGGATGAACTCACTGATGAGGAAGAAGAAGAAGAAGATGAGGAAGATGAAGATTAAACATTTTGAAAGACCACTCCGAAAGGGGTGGTTTTTTTATGTCCACAGAAATTACAAGGTTGTAATTCTGGTAATTAATGTTTGGCTTTGGGGTATTACACTATAGGGGCCAATGATTATCCGACAGGTGGATCACATCTCCAGGATGAAAAAAATAATTAAAAAAAAAAAGATAAAATGTTTGGTTGTAATTAAAAATAGTTTATCTTTATACCGAACAAAAAACAATTTACAATGGACAACACATTAAATGTCAAAACAAAGAAGTTACAATTTGGTAATGGTAACGAAGTAAGTGGGTGGTTTAAAACAATCGACGGAGAAAGAACTGATTTCAAAATCTACAATGATGGAGAAGTCGAACACACTGGGAAAAAAGGGGTACACCCTTTTATACTCGGACTTTACGAAATGTTGTTTTTATCGGAGTAGTTTCACACTAACCAATTCAAAAAAATTAAAACCCTTAACTATTAGTTAGGGGTTTTTTATTACTCAACATCCTGGAAAAACAAGGTTGTATTTTGTATAATGTTTGGCTTTAGGGGCCAATGATTATCTCGTTCAGGGATTTGGGTTCCACGGGAATTAGACTCAAAAAATAATTTATTTATTTTTAAATAATATTTGGTGGAATGGAATATTAGTTATATCTTTGTGTAAACAAAAAATAAAAAATAAAATTATGGTAAAGAACGAAAAACTTTTAGAAATTGTTAATGAAGTAGTTGGTGAAAGATTAAGTTCACTAATTGAAGAAATGTCAACCAATGAATTTGTTGAAATGATTGGTGATATGTACTTTGAACGAACTGGTGAAAACCTTGATGATGGTACTGATGATGAGTTTGACCAAGATGAGTATTTGAATGAGGTTATCGGTAGTAGGATTGTTCCTTTACTACACAAAGTATGTGAATGGAGTATCGGTAAAGACATACCCCTACCCACAAATGACTAACTAAAAAATTAAATCCCTTACGAAAGTAGGGGATTTTTTTTTTTGTCTATGATTTTTCCTGGAAGACGAAGATCTGGATTCGGAATTTTGTTTGGCTTTGGGGCCAATGATTATTATCCAGGGGACGTGATCAAAAAAAAAATAAAAAAAACTTTAAAATAAATAAAATAAAATTAGGTGGAATGATTTTAATGTTATATCTTTGTGTAAACAAAAAAGGAAAAAATATTATGGAAAAAGTAAAAGAGATTATCGAAGTTACGGAACAAGAGTTTGTTAACGTAATCATCAATGAAGTGGAAACTAAACCAGTACCCACGTTTTTAAGTATTACATCCGAAGTACCTGTTACCAGTATGGTAAAGAAGTGTAAAGAGGACGGAAGTATTAACCCTTACTTTAAGGAGATAACCAAAGAGGTTACTAAAACGTACTTGTTAGTTACTGACTACAACAAAAGAGTAAACAACAATATCAACAAAGAGGGTATTGATGAAGTCCACGACTTAAAAGAATTGAAAGGTCGTCACCACGTTTCAAAAAGTGTTTTGGTTGACAATGAAACAAATTCAATCTATTATTTAATGGTTGAACAATTTATGGAAATCAAACCGAGTGAAACAATTTACCGACACAACGGAAACGAGATTGACAAAATGTTTTTCGAGAAGTGGTTAGTAAATTACGATAACTACACAAACCAGTTACAAGATAGAAAAGTAATGGTTTTAACACCAAAGATTTCTAATATGAAACGAGTAAGTGTAAATGGTAAAATTTACTTTATCGGTTAAACATTAGTATTACATTAGAAGAAATCCCTTACTGAAAAGTAGGGGATTTTTTTTACCCACGATTTTCCATCTCGAACCAGATCTGGATTATGAATAATGTGTGGCTTTGGTCGGTATTACATTAGGAGCCAAACATTAATGTCCAGTGATCCCTGAACCAGGATGGAAAAAATAAATAAAATAAAATTAGGTGAAATGAAATTAATGTTATATCTTTGTTGAAACAAATAAACTTAATTATGGAACACACTAATGAAACAAAAAAAGGTAACTACATTACCAGAACGTATCAAGAGACTGACCCAGAAAGTCCAAGAGGTTGGGATAACCTAACTACAATGTTATGTTTTCATAACAGATATGATTTAGGTGATAAGACGGAGTACAAGTCCGATATGTTCGGAGGTTGGGAAGATATGAAGACTAAACTTGTTGATACGGAAGACGTACACACGATTTTACCTTTGTACCTATACGACCATAGTGGAATTACTATTAGTACCAGTCCGTTCGGTTGTAATTGGGATAGTGGACAAGTAGGTTGGGTATTCATTACTAATCAAACCATTAAGGAAGAAGGTATTGATGAAAGTAAAGTTGAGGAGTATCTTAAAAGTGAAGTTGAAACTTACGACCAGTATCTAACGGGTGAAGTTTATGGATACAAGATATTCAAAGTTGAAACTTGTAGTCAAGGTCACGAACACGAGGAGGAGTTGGATAGTTGTTACGGGTATTACGGAGAAGACGAGTGTATGAAAGAAGGAGTTAGGGTTATGGAATATTATCTAAATGATGAAGTAGTTGTGTAGTAATACATAGGTTGGTAAGGTGAGGGGTATTCAGAAATGGATACCCTTTTTTATTTCCAAGAACCAGATCCACCTGTAACCGGTTACGGAATATTGTTTGGCTTTGAGGTATTACATTATAGGGGCCAAAGATTATTTACCGGAGGACCTGATTCAACCAGGAAAATACGACTCAAAAAATAATTTGAAAATAAAATAAAATAATTTTGTTTGGAATTGAAATAGTTGTATATTTGTGTATTCTAAAACTAAAAAGAAAATATTATGATTAACCAACAAGATTACAAAGGTCGTGAAATTGAATTTCAAATGGACGACGTTGATGACAATGTTTACTTCGAGGGTTGTGATGACCACACCTTGACGGATGAATTTATGACTAACCTAATGGAAAAGGTTATGAGTTGTAAATGGTTTATTATGGGAAACAAGACCGAAGGTATCATTACCTTTCAATCCCACAATGAATTTACGATTGACTGGAAGTCAATTACAATGGGTGAAGACTGGGACACTGATGAAGAAGATGACCACACACAAGAAGTCCTTTTGAATTACGACTCTGAACAAACCCAAGTTGTGAATTTCAATTAAGAGTTACCAACAGAATTAGACCCCTTACGAAAGTGAGGGGTTTTTTTATGTCCACAGAAATTACAAGGTTGTAATTCTGGTAATTAATGTTTGGCTCTGGGTTCACCTTCACCGTCAGATCCCTGGGATGATTATGATTGGCCCGAATAAGCAGTATTACAAGCCAAACATTATCCATAGCTCCGGCCCCGGAGATCATTATCGTCCCACAGGATTTAATTTAAAAAAGATTATAAATAAATTTGTGTGATATAAAAAATTGTATTACCTTTGTGGAACAAATAACAACAAGTACTATGAGTAATCAAGATTCAAGAGTAGTAGAAATACTAAACAAAGCAAATTTAAACTGGAACGTGAAGTCCGAAAAGGTCACCACGGAGTCTGGTATTACATTAGATGGGTATTCAGCCCTGGTTCGTGAAGACACGAACACTCCACTATCTGTACGAAGTGAGTCGTATTATCCTTATCAAAACTACGAGTTGGTAGAGTTGTTAGACCGAGTATCGGGATTAACTGGTTTGTCCATTCACAAAGGAGGTTTCTTTGGTGAGGGCCAAAAAGTATTCATCCAGTTGAAGTCCAACAATTTAAAAATTGGTAACGACAGAGTTGAAGGATACCTTACGGGAATCAACAGCTTCGATGGTACAACATCTTTGGCCTTTGGCCCAAGTAATATTACTATTAGTTGCCAAAACAAATTCTTTGCAGCCTTTCGTGAAATGCAATCCAAGGTAAGACATACCAAGAATATGGTGGTGAAGATTGATGAGATCTGCAAAAGGCTAGAAGGAGTACTGGACGAGGAGAAAATTGTATTTGATAATATCCTTAAGCTGAGCGAAACAAGGTTCGACGATATCATTAAAGATAGAGTTACACGTGAACTATTTGGCATCAATAAGGATATAGACCTTAAAGATATGGAGGCAATCAGTGGCGTAACACGCAATAAGCTGAGCCGTTTCTATGTAGATTTAAATGGTGAGTTGCAAGGCAAGGGTGATAACCTATGGGGTTTATTCTCTGGTATTACAAAGTACACCACTCATAGCCTGACCAAGAATGATAACACTGAAGCTAAAATGTTTGGCGTGTATGGCAAAAGAGAACTGAGCATATTCAACAAGCTGACAGAGCTTGTATAACAATATTAGGTTGGGAGAGGAATATTTAAACACTCTGCGGTCATAGAGTGTGAAGGTTAAGAATAAGTGTACGAATGGTATCCCAAGACAATGCCCACGTTGCATCTCCAATCGTATTACATAGTAGGTGGTTCCTTGAAAAGCATAACGCCTATTCTTACCAAAGACTGACATAGTGGAAAGACATTAAAGGGTTAGTAAATATTAAAGACCTTTCGGAGTAGTCAACCGAAAGGTTTTTTTGTGCCCAAGAAATAGCAACTGTGCTTGCACTGGTGAAATATTGTTTGGCCGAGCCAATCATTATCAAGAGCTGCGCTGTTGCGCTGAGGAGAGCGCTTATACGGGCCAATCAATATTGTCCGGTGCCCACTGATCTCCAGGACGTAAAAAATAATTAAAAAAAAATAAAATAATATTTGGTGGAATGAAATAGTTGTTATATCTTTGTGGAAACAAAAAAGAAAAACTATGGACTACAAAATTGTAACATCAAGTAATTCACACACATTAACCGAAAAAGTAGGGTTATTAATTGGTGAGGGGTGGGAACCAGTTGGTTCACATCAAGTGGTGGTAAACCATTCACAAAATAGATTTAGAGGTAATCAACAAATGGATACCTTACACGAAACTGAATATTCTCAAACAATGGTTAAAAAATAAATTATGACAAAGAAAGAAATTACCCGACAACTACAAGAAGCTTCTAATTGGATTTTTGTAGTATCAAAAGAAAGTGATGAACCACATATAACAAGTATGTTGGAAGGTATTGAAAATGCTATTAATAACTTATCAATGGATGTTATTGAGGTGGACATCGCATTTTATCATCCTGAAGATGGGAATGGTATTGTAGATGAAACCATAAAGGTTTATGATGAAGAAGGAATGAGAGAAGAATTTGAATACGAATTAAATCACCTAATAAATCAAAAATAATGATTAAGTCAATCGAAGAAAAACAAGGACAAATTGAAATCGACCTTACTGGTCCTGATGGAAATGTATTTTACCTAATCGCTCAAGGTGGTAGGTATTGTAAACAACTAGGGTTAAACTCGGAGGTATTCACTCGTAGAATGATGAGTGGTGATTACGAAAACGCGGTCAACGTATTTGAAGAATATTTTGGATCATTTGTAACTTTATTTAGATAATATTTGGTGAAATGATATTTTTATTATATCTTTGTACCGAACAAAAAAATTAATTATGACAAAGTATCAAGTATTAAGTCCAGACGGGTTTACGATTGAGTTCGATAGACCATACTACATCTCAAAGAAAAAAGCTTTCGAAGCTTTTGACAAGTGGAAAGAAAGGTATAAATTACAAGGGTATTATAGTTCCAACAATGGAAGAATACCTTTGGAGGAATTAGAAGATTATATGAGTATTCGTCAAATTTAAAATCAATAACAATGAATATATTATATTATATACTTTTAGTATTCGGAGTTGTAGTAGTATTAGCTGCGATGGTTGTAATACTTGTAATCATAATTAAAAAAGCGATAGACAATGGAACAGACCCCAACGACATTTAACTTTCATTTAGATACAAAGGTTACAACCTGGTATCGTACAGAATTTGAAATCGAGGCTAACTCATTAGAGGAAGCTCAGAAATTGGCAATTGCCTTTCGTGAGAGAGGTGATAACACGGAACTGCCGTGGGAACAAATTGACGACACTCTTGAAGGTATGATACCAGATGAAAATGGTGCAGAACCTACGGAGGAATTGTATGACGAGGATGGTAACATAATTTGGGATAACACTAAATCAATTTAAAATGGATAAGTTAGAATTAATCAAACGTATTACAGACATCTTAAAAGTTAATGGGTGTTTTAATATTGGAGAGTTGGAGGGAGAAACACCTTCAATATGTTCAGGTGAGTTAGGAAGTTTTGTTGGTCTATTAGAATATTTCACCGAAGATTATGTGGAAATGAATATCTATAACCCAAGTTCGATGAGTTCAGACCCGATTGATAGTTGTGAAACTGAATACGAAAAGTTTAACGTAGACACATTAAATGAAATCTTATTCATTTGTGAACAATGGGAAGCTGAATGTATTAGAACAGAAAAAAGAATTTCAAATTAAGTTTACATTATAAAAGACATAATGTATATTATATAAAATTGTGTTTATAATTTGTGTTTAATGTGTAAGAGGGAGTGATAGAAATATCATTCCCTTTTTTTATGCCCAAGAACCAGATCAGCGCCACTGTGCGCTGTTCGATAATGTTTGGCTCTCACCTTCCGACGCTGTGGGCCCTGGACTGAATTTGTTTGGCTGAGCCAATCATTATCCGACAGGTGGATCACCGGCCACCGGTTCTTCCCAGGAAAAAATAAATTAAATAATATTTGTTGGATTGAAATATTTGTTATATCTTTGTGTAAACAAAAACAAAAAGATATGTCAAACATAAAAGACCAAGAAGTAAACTCACACTGGACAAAGGTAGCTAAGAGAGTATTAGAGGGAAAAACTATTGTAGAAGTTCGTTATCTTAATGATGAGGAAATGGAAATGATGGGTTGGTATAAACGACCTGTATGTTTTGTCCTGAATGATGGTACAAGTTGTATGTTATCCTGTGATGATGAGGGTAATGATGGTGGGGTTTTATTCTATGGAACTGATGGAGTTCTACCTGTATTATAATAACATATAAAAAAGTTTTTAAAAATATTAAAATAAATTTGGTGGAATGAAAACTTCTTTATATCTTTGTTTAAACAATTTATAATTTAAATAATCCAAAAAACGGGGACAGGTTACTGAACAAAAATTAAGTATGGGACACGTACAATTATTAGGTAAAAAAGTAAACGAGGTTTACTCTACCAAAGATTACAACAAGTTCAAATTTCGTGGTGACAATCGTATTATCAAAGACTCACACGTAAAAGGTATCATTGAGAATATGAAGTTACGAGGTTGGGAGCCTGGTTCGTATGTCGTTATCAATGAGAAAGGTGAAGTCATTGACGGACAACACCGAGTGAAGGCGGCTATCCAAGTGGGTATTCCAGTTCACTACACTATTGAGAAAAAAGCGGGGTTTGAAACAATCCGTAACCTTAATAGAAACCAGAAGAACTGGGCTATTACAGACCACATTCACGGATTCGTTGAAGAAAACAATCCTCACTACATTAAGTTAAACAACTTCATTAAGGAGTACAAAGAACTTAAAGTTACTGAATGTATGATGTTGTGTAAAAATTCATTCTCATCAGTTCCTCGTAACGAGTTTGAGAGTGGTAACTTTACTACACGTGATATGGGTAAGGCGAGAATGTGGGGTGATTACATTATGTCACTTAAACCATTCTTCAAAGGGTACAATCGTTCAATCTTTGTTAGAGCTTTAGTTAAAGTCTTATCAAAGAAACCAGAGTTTAACTTTGAGAAGTTCTTACATAAGGTTCAATTAAGACCAAACTTAATCACTATGTGTGGGACAGTTGAACAATATATCGGAATGATTGAGGAGTTGTATAACTTCGGTAGTCGTGACAAAATCAATTTGAGATTTTAAGATTTGGGTTATATAGGTTGGTTAGTAAGTTAAGGGGTGGACTTCGGTTCACCCTTTTTTATTTGTATTACCTGGAAGAATGATCTGGGTCGGGGGACCTGTCAGATAGTGTTTGGCCCTGAATGTGAATAAGTTAAAAAAAGTTTTGCGGTTATTAACATTATGTGTATATTTGCAGAACGAAAACAAACAAATGTATTATGATTAAAAAATTGTCGAAAGATCAGACATTAAGAATGTTTGACCATTCCACGAAATTGTATTGTAAAATACAATTGAGTGAAAACAAGAAGTATTATGAGAAGTATGTTTCCAGGGATAAAAAGAACTGGGAATTAATTAGTAAGTTAAAATCATTTGATGAGGTATTAACAACTCAGCAAGAATTGATAGATAACAACTATATGAACTTGTTTAAAAAGATTAGTTCAGGTAGAATTTAGTAGGTTTTTGGATTAGTAAGTTTTATTGTTCAGGAGACCTCACCAGAAATGGTGAGGTTTTTCTTTGCTTGCTATTTGCTTGCTATTTGCGCAGATCTGGCAGCAGAGGCGGATAATGTTTGGCCATCGTAACTACTTGATTATCAATCATAGTCCTGGGCCAATCATTATCGGGTGCTGTTGCGAGCTACAGGTGGTCCCATTTATGCGCAGCAATTTGGCTAAATTATGCGCAACTGGTGGCCAATCATTATTAGGGATGATCTGCACCGGCATCCAGGGCACAAAAAAAACTTTACTTATTTTTAAATTAAATTTGGTGGAATGGAAATAGTTTTATATATTTGTACCGAACAAAAAAAACAAATTATGATTTACAAAAACATCTCACAATCTAAGAAGTCTACAGGACTATCTTACTTAGGTATGGTTAACAACTCTACCAAACACGAAAAGGCGTACAAGTTCGATGAACTGGTATACACTTTATATTTGGCACCTGCCAAAATGAGTGGGTACGAAGTTTGCCCGATGAGAACAAAGGAATGTACATTGTTATGTCTGAATGAATCAGGTCGTAATAAAATGGACACTCACAAAAACACGATTAACAATTCACGAATCAAAAAAACTAAATTGTTTTTTGAGGAGAGGGAATTCTTTATGAAGTGGTTAGTGGATGATATTACTATCGCCAAAAAGAAGGCGAGTGATCTGGGTTATCATTTTAGTGTTCGTCTGAATAATACTTCGGATATCTCCCCCGAATCTTTTTACTTGTCAATTGATGGAGTTAATAAAAACATACTGGAAATATTTCCCGATGTTCAATTCTACGATTATACAAAAGTACCTAATCGTGTGAGGTTGAAACTTAAGTACCCTAATTACGATTTAACGTTTTCATTTAGTGGTAACAATATGGATGATTGTTTTAAGATGTTAGATAATAACATTAGGGTGGCGATGGTATTCGACAAAGTTCCCACGTCATACAAAGGTTATGAGGTAATTGATGGTGATCAGTACGATATGAGATATCGGGATGATGATAATGTTATTGTCGGTTTGAAGTTCAAACGAGTTCGAAACAAACTGGATAAAAAATATAAGTTCGTAATACAATAATATAAGAAACCCCGAAAGGGGTTTTTTTATGCCCAAGAATCTCCGGCCACTGTGCACAGATGAAATTTGTTTGGCCGAGCCAATCATTATTATGAAGACGCTGCCGGCAGTCTTCTGTGAAGGTGAGAGCCAATCATTATTAGGGATGATCTGCATCGGCGGCCCAAAATAAAATAATTTTAAAATAATTAAAATAAAATTTGGTGGATTGAAATAAAGGTTATACCTTTGTACCGAACAAAAAAACATAACCAATGATTAAAGAAAAAAGAAAACCGATCTCAGTAAGTGACCACAAAAGATTCGCTTGCTTCGAGTATGAAAATGAAACTTCACCAGGTTATCAACTAGGTGATATTCTCTACAAGGAATACGGTGAAGACCAAGAACCAGAAATCGGAGTTGTCATCCAAACTTTCGAGGATGGTGATGTTAGAACCGATATGTGGGGTATGAGTTGCGACGATGAAGTATCTCAAGCAACTTTGCCACAGATCAGAAAGTATCGACCAAAATTAATGGAATTTCTTTTAATAAAATAAATTTGGTGGAACAGAATAAAAGTTATATCTTTGTAAAATAAATCATTTAATAATTAATAAATCTAAACAAAATGGGAACACGTTCAACCTACCGAGTTATCGAACAATGGACTGATGACAAAACCGGTAAAATCAAAAATGAGAATTTAGTTTTAGTGTATCTGCAATATGACGGATACCCAACAGGTCATCCTATTGATACCGCTGAATGGTTATCAACTGGAACGATAGTTAACGGATATAGTCCGGGAGAAGAAAAATTAGTCTTCAATGGAGCTGGCTGTTTAGCTGCCCAACTCGTAGACAAAATGAAAACTGGAACTGGTGGATGTTATATTCATTCATTGAGTAGTCGTGGTAAATCGTGGGAAGATTATCTCTATGATATTATTGTCAAAGAAGATAAATCCATTGAGTACGTTTGTTATGAGAATGGAAGTAAAAAGAAAGAACTATTTCGTGGTTCACCTGCGGACTTTGTAATCAAATATCATAAAGAAGATGTCGAAGCTTAATAAAGTTAGATTCAACCTTTCACGTGGTGAAAACTATATGAAGTGGAAAATAATGTATGACGACGGCAGGGTGGATTATCACCATCCTGCTGAAGTTCAGATCAATATGTTTGGCTGTACCCTATCTAATAATAGAAGAGCAGCCGACAAGATCTTTAATAGTGAAACTACCAAAGTGGTATGTGCTTATATTAAGTGTAAAGATGTCCAGGTTACAACAAGTGACTTCAAGACTGAAAGTAATACACAGATTAAGTACAACCCAAGAGAGATGCCATTCTGGAATGTGGATGGAGTTAATCACGACGGAAATTATTACGAAGAACTTTTTACAATAGATTATAAAGTTTTTGTAAAATAATTTGGTGGATTAGAATAAAGTTTATACATTTGTAAAAGAAATCAATTTAAAACACGGGGACAGGTTACTGAACACAAATTATTATGGGACTAGATATGTATTTGTCGAAAAAAACTTATGTTAAACAATGGTCACACATTGAACCAGAGAAACAATTTGAAGTAGAAGTTAAACGTGGTGGTGAACCTTACACCGACATCAAATCCGAACGAGTGTCATACGTGACCGAAGGTGTTGGGTATTGGAGAAAGTTCAACGCTTTACACAACTGGTTTGTGGAGAATTGTCAGGGTGGTTTGGATGAGTGTCAAGAGAGTTATGTAGACCGAACCAAGTTAGAGGAGTTAGTTGTAACACTTCACGAGGTCAAGAACATTTTGGAGAACTCACCGAAGAAAAAAGTACAGGTTGAGAATGGTTGGTCAAATGGTGAGAAATCATTTGTTGAAATCGAAGTGGTTGAAGATAGTGAGAAGTTAGAGGAGTTGTTTCCAACATCATCAGGGTTCTTCTTCGGGGGAACTGAATATGATGAGTATTACAAAGAACAAGTTGATGAAACAATCGAATTGATTACTGACTTGTTGAAAGATGAAACAGGTGACTACTACTACCAAGCTTCTTGGTAAAGAATTGTATAACGGGAATATCATTTGGAAAAATGGTATTCCTTTTATATCTTTGTAAAAACTTAAACTAAACGATTATGCCAAACTGGTGTTCAAATTCTATTGTCATTACTGGTGACAAGGATAAAATAAAAAAGATTAAAAGGGTGTTACAATCAATGGACACCAAACAAGATAACATTGGTATATTTCAAACTCTTGTTGGTAAGGACGATAATATAAGTGAGTCCCAGTTTCAGGGAGGAGGTTGGTATCAACATAACACAGACAGGTATGGATGTAAATGGGATATCAACTGGGATGACTCCAACATTGATATTGAGGGTGAGGAATGTATTACTATGTCACCACAAACAGCTTGGTCACCACCGGATGGATTCTGTAGATTACTATCCGAACAATATGGTGTAGATGTTCGACTGGAATACTCGGAGCCTGGATGTGACTTCGCTGGTCTACTCCTTACATATGGTGATGGTAGAGAGGAGGAGGGACAAACATATGAGTACCTCGAAGGATTATACTTCATTGATGAGGATTACTTTTGGATGGAGGTTAGAAACAATCTCGAGTATGAGTTTGAAGATGGAGAACCGAGAGAAGTAAAGGAATGGATGGAAGACTTCCCTTACGTAGATAAGATACATCATAGTGACCTTATTGAGTTATATGATGATATCAAAGAGGAGTACGAAGAACAACAAGAATCAAAATAATTTCACGGGAGCTGAGATGGTAAATAATCTTTGGCTCCCATTTATAAACGTTTAAATAAACAAACAAACAATGGGAAGATTTAATCAATCAATCGACGGAGTATTCACTGATCTAGTAGAAGTGGGACAAATTCCAAGTTACGATAAGTTCGTAAACTATGGTAATGAAATTAAACCAAGTAAAGACCTGAAGAAATTCACCGTCGAGTATAAGAATCTAGTAAAAATGTTTAGCCCTACAGTGGAGAAGTTAGCTTCTCTTGAGGAGATCATTATGCAGATGAGAGCAAAAGAATCAGTGGATGATATTAAGTTGTCCTTAGTAAGAGATTACTTATATGCTCGTTGTTCATTCTTCCGTCGTGGCAAGTTGTCTAAGGACATTCGTGTTATCGTGGACAAGGCTGAATTCTGGGAAGTACCTAATGTGGATGATCTTTTAACCAATAAGGACTTTATGGATAAAGCCGTTAGTAAGCTTACAAGAGCTATGGACACTGAGATTAAGAACAATGTCTATGAGTACAGTAAAACTCAAGAGTTAGAAAATACTAAAAAATAATTAGTATATTCCAAATTAGTTTGTATCTTTACATCGAACAATAAAATAAACTGATATGAGTAAAATTAAATTAGGTAAGGAGGTTATGATATCCGACCCTTGCTATGTGGAACCTACTTGGTGTCAACATAAGCTTAAGAATGTATTACCTGGAGAGTACTCCGTGTATAACAAATACTTCAACGCTGGTGATTGGGGCATAAGGAATTCTATGTTGATTGCGGTCCATCAGGATTACGAGATGGATGACAATCTAAGATGGAAAGAATGTGCTGGAGCTGTGGTAGGTGTTGACTCGGGTCAGGCTGGAATATTTGACCACGCGTATTACAGGAAGGACAGTGTCTTCGAGAATCAGGAATCCAAATTCCTTAAGGAGTATGTAGTCCACAACAATGAGGGAGGAGAGATATGGTATGCACATATGTGTGACCGTACCTTAGGTGAAGAAGGATGGGGACACTTCGAACACGGAGTGGTATCCAGATCTGGATTCGGAGATGGTTCATATACTCTGTATGTTGCAAGAATCAACCGCAAGGTGGTTGGTATCTGTATCGACTTCGGAGTGGAACCCGACGGAACAACAATTGAATTTGACTTCTATAAGAACCAGGCTGTTTAGTCCTGGTTCTTCTCACTAACATCTAATCCAAAAACAAATGAAAAAGTTCTTATTTAACTTGCACTGGTTGTTTGACTTCTATGTCATTTACTTCACCTATAATACTAGTAAGATTAAAAGGTACCACGAGTATATGTCCAAGAAGTACGGAAACAAATACACAGATTTATTCACGGGACCTGAGCAGGATCCCAAATAATGTTTGGCTATGAATGAACCAGAAATAACTTTAAAACCTTCACAGTGGCTGAATGCCGGTTGGATATTGTTTGGCCTTGCGGGCATAATGTTTGTCATCCCTCCGCTTATTGCAATATGGAAGATGATAGAACTATATTGCCACAAGTATGATTTCTATGAGGATCACATCCTGGAGTCGAACGGTGTCTTCACTGTTACTAGGAATGAGATTCATTATTTCAGAATCAAGTCCATCCAAATCGACGAACCATTCCTATACAGGTTGGTGGGCTTATCTAGTTTGCACATCAAGACATCTGATCAGTATACGATGGAGTTCACCTTGAAAGCCATCCCAGTAGGTAGGACCTTAGTAAACGACTTGAGGGCTGTGGTGAAGTTAGAAAGAAAGGCACACAATGTGAGGGAGTTTGATATGTACGATTTATAATCGACAGTGGGACGGAGAAGACAGGTATGAAATAATGTTTGGCTATATAAAAATATTTTTTAATGGAATTTGGAATTACAGATAATTTTGTTTATAATTTATATATAAACAAATCAAATTATGAAAACAACAAACACTGGTCGTGCAACACAGGTAACTACCTACGTGCCAATCTCAGACAACATTTACCACGATGGGTATTCTTACCGTGTACGTGTAAGAGTTCAGGGCGAGACTGTAAGCAGAAACTTCTCAAGCAAGAGAAAGGCTGTAGCTTTCCGCAACGAATTGCTAAGAGGGTAATTAAAGACTTCCTTAAAAGAGGGCAAGGCCTGGGTGTGCAAACGCTTGGGCCTTTTTTATACCCGTCAGTGTAAGACGACCCGGGATGGAAAATAATGTTTGGCTTTAAAATATTCTAAATATTTATAGGATATATGGAGAAACTAATATACCTTGTCGAGGAAAACGTTTTGTTAATGAAGAGACTCGAGAACCTAACCGTGTATGACGGGAACAGGTTCCACCTAACCATCACCTGGGAACAGGATGGTCCTAATATGCACGGTGTAATACTCGGGACCATAAAGGTGGACTCACCTCAGATATCAGTGGATCTAATCGACGGTCTGATGAAGACAGCGTCCCAGTACTTGTATGACAATGGTGTGGACCCGACCGATAACATTACCTTCAGTGTCTCCAGGATATACATAATGTTTGGCCATAACAAGATTGATCTATTCGACTACATCCCTCACGACCTGAAGAGGGACCTCATCGGTGACACCCCAACTATAAAAGAAGTACTAGATGGATACTATAGTAATATCAACCCAGGTCAACTACCAGACTTCAACAGTGAATATGACAAACACGTAGCTGTCAAAATAAAAAGATTACAAGCTGTTTTCAAAGTATTACAAAAGGGTACCTTTGAAGGTGAACCCTATAAACTTAAAAGTCACCCTGAGATAGTTGTTAATTCGGACGACAAGAATTTCACCGTAGGTGGTGGAGTTGTTAGTCCAGACTTTAAACTATCCATTACAGGTGAAATTGAAACTGGACCACAGACTGTGGAATTCAGAAACTTCCTTAGAGAGAAATTCAAAAACCTTGGTATAACCGATTCTAACTTTATTTAGTTGGGCTAGGGTTTGGGGCCAAACATTATTCGTATTACAATGGTTGTTTATACACCTATCATTTTAGTCAATAATGTTTGGCCCTTATCTATTGCGGTCCTCCCTCCGGTCGGACCTTCATCCCGTATTCTTGCCAAACAAGTTCACCCTGTATGACATCCCGTAAGTTGTTTGGCAAAAGTGATGTATGACTTGCGGGGGATCTGTCGATCCCCCTTCAGGTTGTCTCCGACGGTGTCCTGGAATGTATGACAATTATAATATCTTTAATAAACCGTAGGTTTCTTTAGAAGATTCATAATAGAACCACGTGGTTTGATTATCATATTCGTAACGAATGAAGTATTACATTAGATAATTTATAATATGGACCTTAGTAAGGGGATGTATGACATCGGGATGAAGGGAGGGAGACGAGAGTCTCCCGACCGTATAACCATTATACTATTATATGAACGGGTATAATCCGTATATATGTATGTATAAAAGTATACCCTTTATAGAAAAATATAAAAAACGGTTCACGATTGACGCAGGGGTCAATCCTACGTGTATTGCAACCAAAGTGGGAGAAGGTGGTAAATTGTGGGTGGTATATACTAGAACCCAAAAACCGGACACAAAGTCACTTATTTATGTATATAAAAGAATCCCGACAAAATGTCACTAAAAAAACCCCTGTTTACGGGTATAATAACGGGAATAAATTAGGGGTGATTCTAGACGGTCGGAGAACGATGTTCTCCTCCCTTCAGGTTAATTACTTCTTCTGTTTAAACAACTTTGTCCATATCTGACTACGGGGGTTACCTATCTTCATCCCTATATACTTTCCAATAACTGAACCCAATATATAGAATACTACTATGGTAAAGTTTCCCTTTAGTAAATCATCTATAGCATAATAGGTGGACACAAGAGCTACCAAATTTAACCATACTGAATTTAAGAGTAGAGCTCCTATCTTATTCTGGTAGGTATACTTTATCTCTAACACCTTAAAGATGTTATATAAGATTTGTGATGTTAATACTATAAGTTCTTTGTGCATTTATTTTTTTTTAACTACTCCCAATAACCGTGTGACTTCTTAAAGAACTCTGGGTTGTTTCTGTTTAGATATGACTTAATCATTATCTTGAACATCCATAACACTCCCTTGTTCTTGAACCTACGGGATGATGTATAGGTTCCCTCTATCTTGACTACCTTAAACTCTTTTGGATTTACCTTCTGTGATATTGAATAGTCCTCAGCAAATAGGTGTTCAGGATTATATCCTCCTATTGTCCAGTATGCTCCTGAGTTCCATAATTGAAATCCTCCCACCGCAAAGGGTGTCCCCATATAAGAGGATAAGGTCTGGAACATATCAAATACTCTGAATACCCATCTATAAGGTTTATCTGTATAGAATGGAACTGTTACCAAATCTTTCCTATGAGATAAACACTCCTCTATTATCTTTGGGTTGGTTAATAATATATCTGCATCCAAGAATAACATATACGGGGTTGTTACCAAGTTACTTCCGTTTAATCTTCCTTCTGATGGATATCCTCCTTTGATTACTTCTATATCCAATATATGTTTGAAGTCTACTTGTAATCTCTTTATGTATGTTAATGATTCTTCTTGGTCCGATATATCTGCTATGATTAATCTTACCCCCGAGATGTGTTTTTGTCTTGATATGTATTGAATACAGTTATATAAGATTATTCCCTCGTTCTTACTTGGGATTACTATTGTTAACCTCTTACGCAATGACCGTATATTCATCGTTATTATATATTATATAACTGTTATTCTCAATCCAATCCCCGCAGTTCAGATATCTGATGCCGTCAATGTTCTTGTCGTCAGGATGGTGTATATGTCCACACATTACGGTGTGACAGTTATGTTTAATACCCTGTCTCACTATCTCCTGTTCAAATGATGTCATAAACTTTACCGCCTCCTTCACACTGTTCTTTAAGAACTTCGATAATGATCTCTTGTATCCCCACGATTTTAATCTCCTGTCAATACCAATCGCCATATCATATCCAACTGAACCTAAGATACCGAGCCACTTTAACTTAACCACACCATCATATAAATCCCCGTGGGTAATGTACGTGTCCTTGTAGATATATTCATTATGAACCTCTATGTTCCCGAAGTTTAATTCAAGGTAGTCCCTCATAAACTCATCGTGGTTCCCAGGAATATAAATTACCTTTGTCCCGTTCTTTGAATACGATAGAATCTTCCTCAACACATTCGTATGTGACTGCGGCCACCTAAACTTCCTTTTCAGTAACCACCCGTCAATGATATCCCCAACCAAAAACAAATATTCAGGTTGATATATCTTTAGTACCTCAAGTACCTTATCCGCATTGGAACCTTTTGATCCCAAATGAACGTCCGAAATAAATAATGCTTGTATCTTCATCCTCATAAATATCCTGATGAAGTTACTAGATGTGTTATTATATTATTGTTTATCGATACCAAAAAATATTGTGTAGACCATTCTTCCGTTGTTTATATTATCCCCGAATGATTCCTTTATTGAATGTCGTATGTTTGCTGGATAAATGGTTAACCTGTTATATACATTCTCCACATAGTCTATCTGTTCATTGTTATCATCATAGAACGCCGTTCCGGAATTTAATGGTGGGTTCGGTGTTAA
>Ga0209443_1000873_pt1 | contig 19857 bp, 12 predicted proteins | sample LauGreBMM110DCMD_2_FD_187571 | JGI IMG/M metagenome (GOLD analysis project Ga0209443, IMG submission 187571) | Freshwater lake microbial communities from Lake Michigan, USA - Su13.BD.MM110.DCMD (SPAdes) (version 2) | ecosystem: Environmental > Aquatic > Freshwater > Lake | place: Lake Michigan... | reverse complement strand
TCTAGACCTGAACACATGAAATTCTCAAAGTTAGTTCCCAGCGTATTCTACAGTGACATAAAAGACGGGCTAAACTTATTTGTGGACTGCCTTCAATTTTCAATTGAACACCAAGATTTAAAGACGTCACAGCCATATTGCGTTTTGGGAAAAGACGGCATACGAATCATGCTTTTTCAAGATAAGCAATTGGCCCAGGAACATTATCCGGAGCTACGAATCGAAACGGAAGACATCGAAGCGGTGTATGCACAGGTGTCCGCTTCCCATCCAGAGTTACTGCACCCGAATCTCAATCAGGTGACACGCAGACCTTGGGGGGCTAAAGAATTTGCCATCTTAGACAAGCAGGTAGGGATTCGATTCCAACAGTGGTAAATAGCCAAGAATATCCATGGCTCCAGAAGAAAGAGCCAAAATTAAAATTCATCTCAATCGAAGGAATCAAATCCTTCAAGACAAAATAACTACGAAACCTCTTTGGGAATCTAAGTGAATTGATCAAACCAATAAGCCGAGCTCCGCTTTTCCATGTCCATCCGGAGTAGTGTAGAAAGGACGCTTTTCGATTTTATAATTTTTATCCTGAGGAATTCCCAAGGCATGATAAACCGTCTGATGAATGCTGGCGATCTTGATAGGATTTTCAATAGTAACGCATGGTCGCTCATCAGCTGTTTTACCAAAAACATGCCCTCGTTTAATTCCTCCTCCAAACATCAGCATGGAACAACCATTCGTAAAATGCCGATGCATCCCATAATTTTTCATCTCTTCGATGATATCAGGAACTTGAACCTGATCCTGCACTTTCAGATCTGGTCTCCCCTCGGTAAGCATATCCCGGCTGAATTCACTAGCGACGATTACCATGGTCCTCTCAAGTTTTCCGCTAGCATCAAGATCTGAAATCAGCTGAGCAATTGGAGAATCGATCATTTTCTTCATATCCTTCAATCGAGTATTTCCATTGTCATGGGTATCCCAACCGAAAAAAGGTTCATATTCAGTAGTCACGGTAATGTATCGAGCACCTTGATCAACAAGCCTTTTGGCGAGTAGACAGCCCAGTCCAAACTTGCCCGTATTATACTTATCGTAGCTTTCTTTGGGTTCCTGACTTAGGTCAAATGCTTTTGCTTCAGGCGAATTAAGCAGGATGTAGGCCTGTTCCATGGACTGCTTTAGGGATTCCTTTTGATAATCAGACCCAAATTCTCCCATTGGGCTAGCAGAAACCAAGTCTTGGTACAGTTTATTTCTAGACTCGAATCGCTTGGTATCCATTCCGATGGGTGGCCGCACGCTATCCAAACCTGCAGTAGGGTCAGGGATTAAGAATGGGCCGTTTTCACTGCCAAGAAATCCAGCGCTATGAAAAGCTTTCAGTTCTTCACCTTCACCAACCGTAAATCGCTGACCAATATTAATAAATGGTGGAATCACGGGATTTAAAGGACCTTTTTCCTTGGCAATCCAGGCGCCCAAATGTGGAACAACTACAGATTGTGGCGGTTCGTAGCAGGTATGAAAATGATACTGATGTCTTGTATGGAGTATAAAACCTAGATCAGCGGCAACATAGGATCGGATCAGCGTTCCTTTGTCCATGATCTTGCCTATTGATTCCAGTCCTTCCGAAAAATGGACTCCATCCAATATTGTAGGTACTGAAGGGAAGGTACTTAGCACTTCTTTAGCTTCCATTCCCTTTCTGAAAGGAGTAAATTTTTTGGGATCAAAAGTCTCAGTATGAGCCATTCCTCCAGCCATGAAAAGTAAGATCACTGAATCCGCAGTGGAAGGCATTTGGGGTGTTCCGCAGGAAGATAGCAAGCCTGACATAGGCGCCCCCATTGCCATACTTGCAATCGCCGCAGCACTTGTTTTCTTCAAAAAATCTCTTCGATTCAGCTGATGTTTCATGTTTTGCAAGACTTAATTTAACTCTTCAATTTATAACAATTAAAATTTACCCTGGTCCAATTCTGCAGACTATAAACTAGGGCCTACTAACCATCAGGCACAAACTAGGGTCTTTCAACTATGGGTTAGTAAACCATCTGAAACTCTGGAAGTAACAAAACCGCCCAAAAAAAATCTTGAATTTGAGCGGAACTTGGATTCTTACCCAAAGCCATTTTTGCGATTTCAAGCTCTTTCAAACTTGGCTTTCGGTGAAGTGCTTTTTGATACAATTGCTGAGTCATCTGATCTGGATTAGGGTAAATTGCTTTCCATTTTTCTGCACCATTTTTCAAAGCAGTATTCAGTCTTTCTCCATTGGTAAGTTCCAAGGCCTGTAATAAACTTGCCTGTGAATCCCTACTGGTAGAAACAATTTCACGATTTGGACGACCCAAAGCAGTTAGAAATGAATTATTCGCTACCAAAGATGCTCGAGCAAACGAAGGCTTTTTAACTCCTTCAGCAAGGAGTTCGTAAGGCTTGTACTTCATCTCCTTAGAATCAAAAAGCGGATAGATCATCTGACTCACCGCATCAGAAAACTGTTCGGCAGTCATTCTTCTTCTGATAAGGCCTTTGAATTGAAAATCATCCGCAATCAGTTTGTCCGCCGACTCAATGCTTACCGATTGCGACTGATAGCTATTGGAAGAGGCAATCTGGAATATCAAACGCTTGATATCATAGCCATTTTCGGCAAAATCCACTGCCAGCCAATCCAGTAAATCCTGACTCCAGGGAAGGTTATCCATTTCATCAACTGGCTCAACGATTCCTCTACCCATCATTTGCTTCCAAACGCGATTCACAATGGTTCGGTACATTCTTCCGTTCGCAGGTTGCACAAGACGATCCGCAAGCTGACGAAGTTTCTCAGCACGATTTGCAGCGCTGTCGATGTCCCCGAGTTCTTCCCAAAGAATTTTGGTTTTGGCTAGGGTACCGGTTGGCTGCTCACATCGGCTGACTTCAAGCGTGGAGTCCGCAAAAATATTCGCAAATGCATACGCTTCCTCGAGTTTCCAGTCACTGATAAAGCTGTCGTGGCAGGAAGCACACTTCAGATTGAGGCCAAGAATGACTTGTGCCACATTTTGAGCTGCCTGCACCTCAGTACGCTGACTCGCATTTACTGTTCCTCTCCAACGAATCCCTTCGATAAAGCCTTTCGACTTTTCATTAGGGCTCAAAAGCTGTTTGACAAACTGATCGTAGGGCTTATTGTCTCGGATGGAAGTGTACAACCAGTCGGTAATATTAAAGCGTCCGTTGGTGATGTAACCTGTTCCAGTGTAGTCATTTCGTAGGGCATCGTTCCAGAAAGTCATCCAATGCACGGCATAATCATCGTTTCGATTGAGAAGATTTTGAAGCCAAATAGTTCGCTTTTCCGGTCGGGTATCTTGCGAAAAGGCTAAAAATTCTTCCGCCGTAGGGACCAATCCAATCACATCAAGGTAGATTCTTCTTAGGTAGGTACGATCATCTATTTTAGCTTGCCAGTCAAGATTGTTTTCCTTGAAATATTCATTGACCCATAGATCAATCGGATTGCTCATTCCTGCCGTGGCCCGAGGAAGTACTGGTTTTCTAGGTGCCAATTCCGCAACTCGATAGATGGATTGCTGGGCTGCTCCATCTGGCCAGGGAGCACCCTTATAGATCCAAAGTTCCAGTAATTGTTTTTCTGAATCAGTTAGCAATTTGCCTTTGGAAGGCATCACATCTTTATGTCCTTTTCGTAGGTTGATGCGTCTGATCATTTCACTATTTGAAGGGTCGCCTGGGACCAAAATCTTACCTGATTCTCCGCCTGCAAAGACAAACTCTTTCTCATCGAGTCTCAATTCTCCTTCGATTTTGGCTCCGCTATGGCATTTGTAACAGTTGTGCGCAAGAACCATCCTCACCTCTCCGATAAGTTTCATTTCCGTCTCGGGATTGAGTTCAGCTTGATAAGCAGTCAGGTTTATTCGAGAGGAAATCGATTCCTCAGGCTGTTCAGAGCTACCATTGAAAGGAAGTATTTCTGTAAGAAAATCTTCTCCATGGGTTAGCGAAGCTCCGAAATGTCCTGTAACCGAAACTCCTACAGCTGCTATAAATAAGAAAGACCTGTAAACTAAAATCTGTTTTGATTTCTGCTCTTTTGAGATTTTCTGCAGGAAGAACAGAACCAACAAACTCAGAATTGCAGTCGCGATTCCTACCTGCTGATGCAAGTCTAGAAGTTCTCCCTCGATGCCATCTGAATCTGCTAACAGCCAGCCAAAACCCGCTGCCATGACAGCGCTGACCGCTCCAATCCAAACAAGCAGTTGTATGGCAGGACGGAATTTGGAATCAAATTTCTTGAAAGTGAAAATTTCTAAAATCGCTGCAAAAATCAAAAAGGCAATAGGAAAATGTACAACCATCGGGTGAAGTCTTCCTAGAAAATGCCAAAGCCAAAAAGTAGTTTCCTCGTCCGGGGAGATCGCTTCTTGTGCGGTAGCAACGGAAATAAATACCATAAAGGTAAAGACCGCTACTGATACAACTAAAAGAAGTTTTTTAGTTTTGGAAGGAAGAAGAATTCTTCTTTGCATAGTGGAATTTAGATTTTCAGTAGATTATCTAGCGTAATTGAGCCTTTTTCCAAATCAAAAACTGCCTAAACTAATTTGTTTGTATTCTATGATTTTCAGATAAAGAACAATCCTATGGCATAGATTTGATTTGATAAATCAGTTTGAAGCTACAGGATTAACCTCGATTTTGCCAGTTGGTCATCAATGAAGTTGGATAATGGCGGATAATTCCATTGCTTTCTAACGAAGTTAAACTTTTTAAACATTTACTTACTTACCCGCAATGGAAAAAGAAGCCAATATGCTTAAGGTGCTAATTAAGAGTTTACTGTAGAACTTATGCATAAAAAAATCGGTTCTTAGCAATCAGGAAACCTACTAAATGCACTGGATGAAAAACAAAAAATCTTGGAGAGAGGACAACTGTGAAGAATTGTATCCTTCGTATTCTTATCATTTAGGTCCAAAATGGCCGGTATAGGATTAGAGTCAAACAGTTTGATATGGGGTACGTCCAAAAACCTTCCCAACAAAATAACTAATGAATTAAAATGAAAATCAATCCAAACTACCTAGTTCCCTTAACAATTCTAGTTTCGGCCCTGGGTTACTTTGTGGATATCTATGACATTCTACTTTTTAGCATTGTTCGACAAGCTAGTTTGACCTCGCTCGGCGTATCGCCTGAACAATCCCTAGATGTAGGGCTATCCATTTTAAATTGGCAGGTAGGAGGACTGATCTTGGGTGGGATACTTTGGGGAGCAATAGGAGACAAAAAAGGAAGGCTTTCGGTGCTCTTTTTCTCCATCTTACTCTACTCCCTAGCAAATTTCCTGAACGGATACATCGTCTCCGTGGAGCAATACAAATGGTGCCGCTTCATCGCTGGAATAGGACTTGCCGGAGAATTGGGAGCAGGAATCACCATCGTATCCGAAATCATGTCCAAACAAAAACGAGGCTACGGCACCATGATCATCTCTTCGGTGGGCATGTTGGGAGCCGTTTTTGCAGCAATCATTGGCTTAAATCTCCCTTGGCAAACTGCTTATAAAATTGGAGGAATCCTTGGTTTTCTCTTGCTCGCCTTGCGCTTCGGCGTAGCAGAGAGCGGCATGTATCAACACATGAAACAGCAATCGCGTGTTCCAAAGGGAAACTTCTTTTACTTATTCGCCAACCGAACTCGGTTTATTAAATACCTGAAATGTATTTTAATTGGACTTCCCACCTACTTTATTGTGGGACTACTGCTGACTGGCGCGCCTGAACTCCTAAAGTCCGTCTTTAACCTGGAAGTGGAACCCACCTTAGTTGCCAAATTGGTGATTGTCACCTACACTGCCATTGCGATAGCCGATATTGGATGCAGTTGGCTGAGCCAGAAACTCCAATCCAGGAGAATCCCATTGCTTGTATTTCTAGGCATATCGTTGGTGGGAACCCTCCTGATCCTTTTCTTCCCCATTACCCAGATGGAACAGGTTTACGTCATCTTCTCCATTTTGGGTTGTAGCATTGGCTTCTGGGCGGTCATGATGTCCAATGCTACAGAGCAATTTGGAACGAACATCAGAGCAATGGCAACGACCACAGTTCCAAACTTTATACGGGGATTACTTATCCCAATGACTTTCATATTTCAAGCACTCAAGCCAGGGTTAGGCATTCAGTACAGCCTCGCAATCATTGGTTTTCCTGTTATCCTAATGGCAATCTATTCGGCTTACAGTTCTGAAGAAACCTTCAACAAGGATCTGGATTATGTAGAATAACTACAATTTCTTAAGTAATGTAGGCAAAGACCTTTCGCCTAGTTAAAATGGAGAAATAGTGAAAATCACAAAATTCATTTACCAGATTACCAAAATTTGGTAACTTGAACGAAAGTAAAAAATCATGGGAAGAAACACATCCATATCCTTAGGGGATCATTTCGAGAGTTTTATTGAATCGGCAGTTTCAAATGGACGTTTCAATAATGCCAGTGAGGTAGTTCGCGCCGGGCTTCGCCTTTTGGAAGAAGAAGAAAATCGTTTTCATATTTTGCGGAAAGCAATCCAGGAAGGAATCGAAAGCGGGTGCGGGGATGATTTTGATCCAAAACACCCTCTTGAAACCCTAAAGGATGCCAAAAGCAATCGCTAAGTTAAATTTTTCAAATAAATATTTGCGTTGTAAATCCACCACTTCTTAATTTTAAGATCTTTTAAAAAGCATAAACCAATGAACGAAAATACAAATCACCAGACTAATCGTTGGATCAGTGATTTCTTGGCAGGATTAACAGTAAGTTTTGCAGCCTTGGCGCTAGGGGCTGCCTTTGGTGTAATGAGTGGCCGAGGGGCTTTTGCAGGAATGATAGGAGCAGCTGTTATTCCTATCATTGCTTCTACTTTTGGGGGTACTCGTATTCAGGCTTCTGGACCAACCGGGCCAATGACTGCTGTTACGGCACTACTCATTGCAAATGCATATGAATCCTTTACTGATAAAATTTTAGCCGAACAATTTATTACACTCACCATCGTGTTGAGTGCTTTACTGATGATCATTTGTGGGTTGCTCCGTGTCGGCAGGTTTATTAATTATGTGCCAAATGCTGTGATTATGGGCTTTATGAATGGAATCGCTGTACTAATCTGGTGGGATCAAATAGCTAAAATTTTCGGAGTTGCTGGAAAACCCCTGATGGAAGGCGGTTTTTTACTTAATATTTCGGTAGCGTTAAGTGTCTTGCTGCTGATTTTAATATTACCTCTTGTATTTAAAAAGATTGTTAAAGCAAAATATCGTTCTCTTTTATCTGCCGTATTAATTTCAATTATCGTTGGGAGTATTTTAAGTAACTTATTTATGCTTCCGGTTGAAAAAGTAAAATTAGGTTCCGATATCCACAGCATAAAAGATTTTGTTACAATTCTAAAATTGTATTTTCCTCAAGTGGAGATACTTAAATCAGAATATATTTTAATGGCCTTCCCTTTTGCTTTACAACTAATGGTGCTGGGATATCTTGATTCTTTGCTTACTGCGTTGATAATTGACAAAATGACTCGCGAAAAAACAGAGCAGAATAAAGAACTGATTGCTCAAGGTTTGGCGAATGGTATTACAGGATTGCTGCAAGGTATACCAGGGGCACAAGCTACTATTCGATCCGTACTCTTAATCAAAGAAAATGCCCAAACACGAATGGCAGGTGTTTTGATGGGTGTTTTTGTACTGATTTGGATGGTCTTTTTTATCAATTGGATTTCGCTAATTCCCGCTGCCGTTTTTTCAGGTGTTTTGTTTAAGGCAGGTTGGGATGTTACAGAGAGGGGATTTACTTCAACTTATTTTAAAAATGGTTGGTGGAATAATCCAAATCGAAATTTCCAATTCTTTCTGATTCTATATACAACTATCATCACAGTAGTATTTGATCTCAATGTTGCGGTGATTACTGGAACAATTATTTACTATCTTGCTATAAATTTATTTAAAAAGTACAAAATCAAGGATGTAGAAGCTCACATTGATGAAGTAAAAGAAGATTGATAAATTAAACCTTTTTGAATTACAGTAGTCAAACGCGAACAATTCAACGGGTATTTGGAGACTTATTTATTGGTGTCTTGTGGTTTATTCGGATATCATTGATTTAAAACTATAATTAATCAATCTTGAAAAAAATAATATTTCTAGTCATTCTATTGTACTGCATCAGTTTCTCCTCGCATGGACAAGGTCCAAAAACTCCACCCTGCAGAATTGTTGAAGTCACCGCTGACAAAGTAATAGCTGGTCAGCAATTCCCGAAAGGTAAATACCAAATCAATGTTATTGGTATTTCTTGCGAGGAAGTTATTGGCGAAGAAGGTCTCTTTAGTAAGTTCCAGCAGCTCGGTGACAATAACCTATTGCCGGAACCCTGGATTTACTTAAACGGCGCAGTGGGAGCACCAAAGTTTGTGAAGGGGAAAGGCATAGGTTTTCGTGTAGAAAGAATTGGGGATTGACGTTTATTGATAAAAAAGTAGATATTACCCCATCCATTTTTTAGTCTTCCCTGAATCGATTGGAATCCATAAAATATCAAAAGTGTTTTTTAACTATTTAATTTTTAAAAGCACAAAGAAATCAATCATGAAAATCAAATTAATTAAATCATTTTTCATGATAGGTATAGGATTGTTAACTGCAACAGGTTGTAGTAAAGAGTATACTGAACACCTCGTATTAGATGCGGCTGTTGCAAATTGACGACAGTCTGGAGTAACGGCAGGCTTAAATATCCAGTCACTAATAACTAGTGATAATTATAATTTTGCTAGTGGACAAACTGGAACTTATAAATCCACTGATGCAGCAGCTAATTACTTGCTAAAAACTCCGGAAATGATGCAGTAGGTCCTGCACGTGGATTTACAAAAGACAATTTCTATATCTATACGTGTACTAATCAAGGTGTTTTTAGAAGTTCAGACAATTGCGCAAACTTGATTTCCAAAAGTTCTGGATTAACAGATTTGGGGCAATTGGACTTTGTTAGGAGGAGGAATTGCTACAGGTACTTATAGAGATTTTGCCAGCAATACTGATTTAATTATTGCAGTGTCGTTTGGTGCTGGTGTTTTTTACTCTAAAGATGATAGAAATAGTTGGACAGCAATTAATACTGGCTTAACCGATTTAACTATTTTTGATTTAGAACTTAATAACGAATACATAATTGCAGCAACCGATAAGGGAGGTATTTTTCGCTATGCATTATCAAATCTAAAATAGTAGAATGCCAAAAAGTGTTTCGGATTTTGTTTAAGATCTCTTTTTTGAATTAGGTGGGATAAATCGACAAAGAAAAATTAAGTATACGACAACGAATAAAACACAACTATTACCAACAGTATGTCTGTACAATGATTAATTAACAGTTTTAAAATTCTTATCCTTTGGCCCAAGCCCTTCCCGGCATTTTTTCTACCTTTGTTCCTTCTTCGATTTTATCTGATTTTTCAATCACAATGGCTCTCAAAAAAATACAATCTGCCCTTATTTCGGTCTATTACAAGGACAAACTTGAACCCATCATCGCTTTGTTGAAACAGCATGACGTCACCATCTACTCCACAGGCGGCACCCAGCAATTTATTGAAAGTCAAGGAGCTACCGTAATTCCCGTAGAAGAGCTCACCAGCTATCCTTCCATATTCGGAGGAAGAGTAAAGACCCTACATCCCAAGGTTTTTGGAGGTATCCTCCAGCGCAGAGACCACGAGGGCGATATCGCTCAAGCTGCCACTTACGACATCCCAGCCATTGACCTCGTGATCGTGGATTTGTATCCCTTTGAAGAAACAGTTGCCTCTGGAGCATCCGAAGCCGATAGCATCGAGAAAATAGACATCGGCGGCATCTCCTTGATTCGTGCTGCAGCCAAGAATTTCAAGGACGTGACCATCATCGCCTCCAAAAATCAATACGAAGAATTGGCCGCCAAATTGGAAGCCCAAAACGGTGCCACCACCTTGGAGGACAGACGCTATTTTGCCGCGCAGGCCTTCCAAGTATCTTCCAACTACGATACCCATATTTTCAACTACTTCAACCGTGCAGAAAATATCCCTGCATTGAAAATTTCAGAAACCGAGTCCAAAGCCCTTCGCTACGGAGAAAATCCACACCAGTCGGCACATTTTTACGGCAAGCTGGAGGATCTTTTTGCGCAGCTACATGGCAAGGAAATGTCCTATAATAACCTGGTGGACATCGATGCAGCTGTACACCTGATCGCTGAATTTCCAGACCAAACGGCCTTCGCCATCCTCAAGCACACCAACGCCTGTGGATGTGCTACCGGAGCTACGGTAAAGGAAGCTTACCAAAAGGCCTTCGCAGCGGATACCACTTCCGCTTTTGGCGGGGTATTGGTGACCAACCGCCCTGTAGATCAAGCAGCCGCCGAAGAAATGAATTCCCTCTTCTTCGAGGTGCTCATCGCTCCTGCGTTCAGCCCAGAGGCGCTTGCCGTGCTGATGAGTAAGAAAAACCGCATCCTTCTCCAGCAAAAAGGAGAAGTACCGGGAACGAAGCAACTCAAAACCTTACTGAACGGAATCATCGAACAGGACAAGGACCTCGCTACAGAAGGAAAAGCTGATTTCACTGTGGCTACTACCCTAGCCCCTAGCGAAAAGGAACTAGACGCCTTGGTATTCGCTGCGAAAGTGTGCAAGCACACCAAGTCCAATACCATCATCTTGAGCAATGACTCCCAACTATTTGCCTCTGGTGTAGGACAAACCTCCAGAGTAGATGCCCTAAGACAGGCAATTGCAAAAGCAAATGAGTTTGGCTTCAACTTGAAAGGTGCTGTCATGGCTTCCGACGCCTTCTTCCCGTTTCCTGACTGTGTCGCCATCGCCCACGAAGCAGGCATTACCGCAGTGGTGCAACCGGGCGGCTCTATCAAGGACCAAGACAGCATCGACTACTGCAATGCCCAGGGCATGAGCATGGTACTTACAGGCATACGCCACTTCAAGCATTAAAAACCTCGAAGGTTTTTTCTAACCTCGAAGGTTTTTTTCTAACCTTTGAGGTTTTAATGAAATCCAAGACCTTTGATGTTTTAATGAAAACCAAGACCTTCGAGGTTTTGAAATCTAAATCCAAGACCTTCGAGGTTTTGAAAACCTCAAAGGTCAAATTCAAATTCAGAAAAATGTTGTACTTCGTACTTGGTACTTTGTACATTGTACTTTTATGAAAGCACATCAACTCAAGCTCTACAACACTCTTTCTAGACAGAAGGAGGATTTTGCACCCATCAACCCTCCCTTTGTGGGGATGTATGTGTGCGGGCCGACGGTTTATGGGGATGCGCATTTGGGACATGGTCGGCCGGCCATCACCTTTGATACGGTCAACCGTTACTTGACGCATTTGGGTTACCGCGTACGCTATGTCCGTAACATTACCGATGTGGGACACTTGACTGGAGACGCAGACGAAGGGGAAGATAAAATCGCCAAAAAAGCAAAGTTGGAGCAGTTGGAACCCATGGAAGTGGCCCAGCAGTACACCGACACCTACCACCGCGACATGGCCCTGCTCAATACCTGGAAACCAAGCATTGAGCCCCGTGCCACGGGTCATATCCCCGAGCAAATCGCCTTGGTGGAAGCCATTCTAAAAGAGGGTCTCGCCTATGTCGTCAATGGATCGGTGTACTTTGATGTACTTGCCTACAACAAGCGCTATACCTATGGAAAGCTCTCTGGACGCGTGCTCGACGACCTTATGAGTGGAAGTCGAGATCTAGATGGGCAAGGAGAAAAGCGAAATGCAGTAGATTTTGCCCTCTGGAAAAATGCTTCTTCCGAGCACCTGATGAAATGGCCCTCCCCTTGGGGTGTAGGCTTCCCAGGTTGGCACCTAGAATGTACCGCCATGAGTTCCAAATACCTAGGTACCCAATTTGACATCCACGGAGGAGGCATGGATTTGCTTTTTCCACACCACGAATGCGAAATCGCGCAAGGCAATGCCTGCAACCACCGCGACCCCGCCAAGTACTGGATGCACAACAACATGATCACCATCAACGGGCAAAAGATGGGCAAGTCCTTGGGCAACTTTATCACGCTACAAGAACTGTTCACCGGAAAGCACCCGCTATTGGAACAGGCCTACAGCCCGATGACGATCCGTTACTTTATCTTGACGGCCCAGTACCGCTCTACGCTTGACTTCTCCAATGATGCGCTTCGTGCTGCGCAAAAAGGATATAAAAAGATCATCAACGGCTTGCGCATCGTCCGAAGTATGGACTATACGCCAAATTCAGCCATAGCCCTAGACGGGGAACAAGTCCAGCAAGTGGAGGCAAGCATCACTGCAGCCTATCGCGCCATGGACGACGACTTCAATACAGCCATGGCCATTGGTCACCTGTTCAACTTGCTGAAGAAGATCAACTCTATATTCACCGGGCAACTTCAGTCCGCTAGCTTAGGAGAAGAAGTGTTTACCAAGATGCTTGCCACCTATGTCACCTTTGTGGAGGAGATTCTTGGTTTGGTGGAAGAAAAAGGAGAAGTGCAAGATGGACTCTTGGATCTCCTACTGCTACAGTATACCGAAGCAAAAACAGCCCGAAACTATGCCAAAGTGGATGAAATTCGACTAGGTCTAAAGTCCATGGGCTTTGTAGTCAAAGACATGAAAGACCGTATCGACTGGGCATATGAAGAATAAGTTCCATTGGGGAGTATTCGTACTGCTCATCCTCCTAGTGTCCTGTTCAGGGGAGAAAAGCACTGAAACCAAAACTGAATCAGTTGTCTTAAAACCTTATCCCGCCTTCAATGCGGATTCGGCCTATGCTTTTGTACAAAAGCAGGTGGATTTCGGACCACGCGTTCCCGGTACCCCTGGGCATGCTGCGACCAAAGTCTGGATGGTAGAAACCTTGAAAAAATACGGTTGGACTGTTCAAGTTCAGGATTTTAAGGCCCAGACCTACGACGATTTGACCTGGGACCTAAGTAATGTAATTGCATCCATCAATCCTCAAGCTACCAAGCGAATTCTATTGGCAGCGCATTGGGATACCAGAAGAATGGCAGATAAGGACACCCAGCGGATTGATGAGCCCATCGATGGAGCCAATGATGGCGCTTCTGGAGTAGCCGTACTTTTGGAGATTGCTCGTAGCATCTCCAGCCAGCCCCTATCTTCGGAGGTGGGCATTGATTTGATCTTCTTTGATGGGGAGGACGACGGGGAACCGGAGTACGCCTCCAGCAGAGACAACTCCAAAATCTGGTGGTGTCATGGCTCCCAGTTCTGGTCCAAAAACAAGCACCTTCCCAACTACTCCGCCTACTATGGGATTTTGGTTGATTTGGTCGGCGGAAAAAACGCCCGTTTCTACCGAGAAGGCTATTCGAGAAAATTTGCCAGCGGCATCCTTTCCAAGATTTGGGACAATGCTTCCTTACTTGGACATGGCTCCTATTTTATCCAGCAAGATGTCCCAGAAATTTTGGATGACCACGTCTTTGTCAACGAATGGGCGGGTATTCCAATGATCGACATCATTGATTTTTCTCCAGATTTAGGATTTAGTTCCTATCACCACACGCACCAAGATGCGATGGATGGGATAGATGCTCGATCTTTAAAGGTAGTAGGAGCAACAGTTTTGGCTACTATTTATCAAGAATAGCAGTATTTGTTAAAATCTTTGCTTTATTCGTAATTGCAGACGGTTGCAACCGATTAAAATCAAAAATCATAAGGATGAAAAAGGGGAGGCAGGTTACGATGAAGGAAATCGCCAAGAAGCTAGGCGTGTCCGTCTCTACTGTTTCCAGAGCCCTTCAGGACTCGCCCGAGTTGCATATCGAAACCAAGCGAAAAATCGTAGAGGCCGCCAAGGAAATGAACTACAGGCCCAACTTACTTGCGCAAAGCCTTCGTAGCAGCAGATCCAAGACTCTGGGCGTCATTGTACCCGAAATCACCTCTCACTTTTTTGCTTCCTGCATCAGCGGCATACAAGACATTGCCACCACTCGGGGCTACAATGTGATGATTTGCCAAAGCAACGAGTCAATTGCTCAAGAAAAGGCCAACATTCAAACCTTAGTTTCAAGCCAAGTGGATGGCCTCTTGATTTCGTTAAGTCGCCAAACCAATACCTACGAACACCTGTACGAACTCTATGACCGAGAAATCAACTTCGTCTTGTTTGACCGCGTACAGGAAGATATTCCCGTTTCAAAAGTGACCTTCAATGATGTCAGTGGAGCTCACCAAGTAGTCAAACACTTGTTGGAAAACGGTTCGCGCCGGATCGTCTACGTATCTGGACCCGAAGACCTTTACATTTCCAAAAAAAGAAAGGAAGGCTACCTTCTCGCCCTTGGAGAATTTGGTGTTGCCGAGGACCCCTCCCTCGTTCTTATAACCGACCTCACCCTAGAAGGCAACCTTCAGGTAGCCAAACATATTCTTACCATGGACCCTAGACCAGAGGCCGTGTTTTGCATGATTGATCCTGTTGCAGTAGATGTCCTGACCGAGTGGAAAAAACAAGGGATTCGAATCCCGGAAGATATTGCATTAGCTGGATTCACAAATAACCCATCTTCCGCCGTGGTCGAACCGCCATTGACCACAGTAGCCCAACCAGGCTATGAAATGGGCAAGCTGGCAGTGAGCCACCTGCTCGATCAATTGGATGGATTGGCCTCAGAAGATCCCATCTCCATTGTGTTGGATACCACCTTGGTGGTTCGCAAATCTTCCCAGCATTTTCCTGTCAAAAAATAGGCGAGCAATTTTTGCTGAATTGCACTAGCTAGCCCTCCTCTTCCAAATGAAATCACAGATTACCCAAACCTTCCAACGCCATTTTGAAGCAGAGCCCCTTGTGGTCTTTGCTCCAGGAAGGATCAACTTGATTGGAGAGCATACGGACTACCAGGAAGGATTTGTTTTCCCTGCAGCCATAACGCAAGGGATATGGGTGGGCATCGCAAAAAATAATTTAGCGGTTTGCAGAGCCTACTCCCTAGATTTTGAGCAGGAGTTTTGTTTTGAGCTGAATAGCATGTCTCCCAAAAAAGGGCACTGGGCAACCTACATCATGGGCATGTGCACCCTATTGCAGCAGGCGGGCTATCCTTTGGTAAACTTTGATCTAGTAATCGGAGGGGACATACCCGTAGGGGCTGGTTTATCTTCCTCTGCTGCGCTTTCCGTATCCCTTGGCCTTGCCCTCTCCGAATTATTCTCCTTTCCTATCCAAAAGAAAAACCTAGCCTTATATGCTCAAAAAGCAGAGCAGCTCTTTGCCGGGGTGAATTGTGGCATCATGGATCCCTATGCATCTTCCTTTGGAAAGCAAGGAAAAGCCATGCTACTAGATTGTAGAAATTTGGATCATCAAGACATACCGGTAAACCTCGGGGACTATGGACTACTTTTGATCCACTCCAAAGTTTCTCATTCCTTGGCCTCTTCTGCATACAACCAACGGCGCGCAGCATGTGAAGAGAGCGTAGTTATCCTACAGCAGTCCTATCCAGAGATTCGTACGCTTCGAGACTTGGCAGTGAGCGATTTACCCAACATCAAAAGTCTTTTACCTGAAGTTCTTTTTCCGAAGGCAAAGCATGTGATTACGGAATGTGCTCGCGTACACCAAACGGCTGCAGCGCTTGGCTCGGGAAATCTTACTCTTGTAGGTTCACTACTCCATGCTTCCCATCAAAGTTTACGTGATGATTTTGAGGTAAGCTGTGCAGAACTTGATTTTCTTGCAAAGCAAACCGAAAAAGCCAAAGGAGTATTGGGTGCAAGAATGATGGGCGGAGGCTTTGGTGGTTGCCTGCTTAGCATCGTGAAGCAGCAAGAAAGCCAGGTTTTTAAGGATCAAATTCAAGACGCCTATGAAAAAACATTTCAACTTACGCCAGTGTTTATAGAAGTAGCACTCGGTGATGGCGCACGAAAAATATGAAATCCCTGCGTTCATCGACAAAATCTACCGCTTGATCTATTATGTCTCGCAAAATGAGTCCTTCACCTTATTTAACTTATTCTTTTTTGTTATTTTCGACAAATTAATTCAACCTCGATGAAGTTCCCAAAAAACCTACGAAGCCTACTGTTACTACTCGTTCTAGTTGGAGCAGTACTTTCCTCCTGCTCCAAAAAGCGTGAGGGCAAACCTAAAGTGCTTGTTTTTAGCAAAACAGCCGGTTATTACCACGAATCTATCCCTCAGGGTATTGCTGCCATCCAAAAATTAGGCGCTGAAAATGGATTTGACGTGGACACCACCAAAAATGCAGAACTCATCAATGAAGAAAACCTCGCACAATACGCCACGGTCATCTTTTTGAGTACCACTGGCGATGTACTTAATAACTACCAAGAGGCAGATTTTGAACGATACGTTCAGTCTGGCGGAGGATTTTTAGGAATCCACGCCGCAGCAGATACGGAATACGATTGGGGCTGGTACGGCCGACTCGTAGGTGGATATTTCTCAGACCATCCTGGGATCAAAGATCCTCACCCGAATGTGCAACCGGGAAAAGTAACCAAAACAGGGGAAAAACATCCTTCCACAGAAGCACTTCCAGATAGCTGGGCTCGTACAGATGAGTGGTACAGCTACAAAAAAGTAAACCCAAACACCAAAAAGCTACTTCTTTTGGATGAGGCTTCCTACCAAGGAGGATTGGACATGGGCGAGCACCCGATCGCTTGGTACCATGATTTTGATGGAGGAAGAGCATTCTATACTGGAGGTGGGCATACCAATGAATCTTACGAAGAGGCCGATTTCTTGAAGCACCTTTTAGCTGGTATTCAGTACACGATTGGAGAAAATTTAGAACTCAACTACAAAAAAGCAACCTCCCAGCGTACGCCTGAGGAAAACCGCTTTACGAAAACTACCCTTTCCATGGGGCAGTTTACCGAGCCTACGGAGATGACCATCCTCCCTAACTTAGATATCCTAGTAGCTCAGCGCAGAGGAGAAATCCTACAATACAACCAAGCTACTGGCGAACTGAAAGAAATCATCAAACTGGATGTGTATTGGAAAACTGATGTTCAGGGTGTCAATGCAGAAGAAGGATTGATGGGCATTCAAAAAGACCCGAACTACGCCACCAACAACTGGGTGTATGCATTTTATGCACCTACAGGTGACAAGGAAATCAACCGCCTGTCTCGATTCAAGTACAAAGATGGCAAGTGGGACATGGGTTCCGAGCAAATCATTATGGATGTCTATTCTCAGCGCAACATCTGCTGCCATACCGGGGGATCCATCGCTTTTGACAAGGACGGAAATCTATTCCTCTCCACAGGTGACAACTCCACTCCTTTCAATCAGACAGAGTCCATATACACCCTCAATGGTTATGCACCAGTGGATGGCCGTGAAGGCAACAAGCAATGGGATGCACGCAGAAGTTCGGGCAACGCAAACGACCTAAGAGGAAAGATCCTCAGAATCAAAGTTGCTGAGGATGGTACCTATACCATTCCAGAAGGCAACTTGTATCCAAAAGGTACCGAAGGCACTCGTCCTGAGATCTACGCTCAAGGACTTCGAAACCCATATCGAATCTCTGTGGATCAGAAAAATAGCTTCCTCTATTGGGGTGAAGTAGGTCCTGATGCCAACAACGATTCCTTAGCCATCAAGGGCCCTAGAGGCTACGATGAAGTCAACCAAGCTCGAAAAGCAGGTCACTTTGGCTGGCCATATACCATTGGAAATAATTTTGCCTACACGGAGTTTAATTACGAAACAGGTCAACCTGGCCCTTCGTTTGATATAGCAGGCCCAGTCAACAATTCACCGAACAATACCGGAATGAAGAAACTTCCTGCTGTGGAGCCTGCCTTTATTTGGTATCCGTATGCCGCCTCTCCAGACTTCCCGCAAATGGGAACAGGAGGCAGAAATGCGATGGCTGGCCCTGTTTACTATGCGGACATGTATCCTTCAGATTCTCGCATGCCAGACTACTACAACGGAAAGCTATTTATCTACGATTGGATCAGAGGCTGGATCAAAGTGGTGACCATGCAAGAAAATGGGGATTACGATAAAATGGAACCATTCATGGGAGGCACCAAGTTTAACGCCCTAATGGACATGGAAATGGGCCCTGATGGCAAGATTTACGTTCTAGAATATGGCAATGGATGGTTTGCAAAAAATCCAGATGCAGGCCTCTTCCGAATAGATTACAATGGAGGCAACCGTCCTCCAGTAGTGACCGAAGTGAAGGTGGACAAAACCTCTGGCAAAAGCCCACTCCAGGTAACTGTAACTGCTACCGCTTCAGATCCTGAAAACGATGCACTTACCTATACCTGGGATTTAGGTGCTGGAGTCACTAAGACGACCACAGAACCGACACTCACGCATTCCTTCACTACGACAGGGGAATTTGAAATCCAAGTAACTGCCGCAGACCCAGCTGGGTTGACAGGCAAAGGCCCATTGGTAGCCGTTTATTCTGGTAATGTCGCACCGCAGGTAAGCATCTCCGTAGTGGGTAACCAATCCTTCTACTTCCCTGGTAAAAAAGTGAACTATACCGTAGCAGTGAGCGACGAAGATCACCCAGAAGCATCTTCGGACATGAGTAGCTTGTATGTGGCAGCAGATTACCTACAGGGCATTGACCAGGCAGAAGCAGACATGGGACACAAAATCATGAGCGAAGCCATGACAGGCAAAGCATTGGTGCAGTCACTTACCTGCAAGACTTGTCACAATGAAACTGAAAAATCCATAGGCCCTGCCTACAAAGATGTAGCTAAAAAATACCGGGAGCGCAATAGAGACTACCTGGTCAATAAGATCAAAAATGGTGGTGGAGGAGTATGGGGAGAAACAGCCATGCCAGCTAACCCGGATTTGAAGAATTCGGAGGTCAATGCCTTGGTAACTTATATCCTTTCCCTTAGAGAGGAAAGCAAGCCTAGCCTTGGTGCTAAAGGAAGTCTAGACCCTACGCTTGGTAAGCCTGCCTCTCCAACTGGATCTTTGGTGATTTCAGCTTCCTATACCGATAAAGGTGGCGCAAACATCAAGCCGCTTACGGGATCAAGTTCTTTGATACTTAGTCCAAACTCAGTTGATTTGGCTCAGGCTGGAACTTTCGCAGGCTATGCCAAGATGGTATTTGATGGAAAGACCTTGTTGACTATTCCAAACACGAAGGGATCCTTCGCGTTGCAAGGGATTGACATCACAGGAATCGGATCGATTACCTTTATGACCGCTTCACAGGAACCTATTAAATCCCCTATTGACTTTGAAATCCGTTTGGATAGCCCAACAGGGGAAGTCGTTGGAAAAGGAACCCATGCGCCAAGCCAGGGAATGAAACTTCCAAACATGCCAATCCTAATGCATCAGGCAAACTTTAGCTTGACAAGCGCTGGAGATGGCAAGAAGCACACCTTGTATTTTGTGAGTGATGCTAAAGGAGCAGATTTAGGCACCTTCATCCTCATGGGCATCACCTTCAACGCGAAGTAAGCAGTAGACTATAATCAGTAAACAAAAAAACCACTCCGAGATATCCGGAGTGGTTTTTTGTTTTTGTAGGTTTGGATGAACTTCTCTAGGTACAAACAGAGGAGGTAGGTCGCCAGATTACTTTTTGATCCGTCACATCTGTGATGGATGCATTAGTTATTAAATTTCCCTCGCAATCCAGGATTTGAGGGACAAATCTGCAAAAAGGGCAACAGTTTAGAAAAGTAAAGACAGTTG
>Ga0209443_1000872_pt1 | contig 19880 bp, 19 predicted proteins | sample LauGreBMM110DCMD_2_FD_187571 | JGI IMG/M metagenome (GOLD analysis project Ga0209443, IMG submission 187571) | Freshwater lake microbial communities from Lake Michigan, USA - Su13.BD.MM110.DCMD (SPAdes) (version 2) | ecosystem: Environmental > Aquatic > Freshwater > Lake | place: Lake Michigan... | reverse complement strand
TATTATATATTCTTGTTTTTCAAAAAAAAGAATATGTATTGATTATAAAGAGTCTTTTTATTAAAATGCTTGATATATATTCTTTTTAAAATCGTAAAAAGAACATATGCCGGTTATAAACAGCCCTTATACCTAAACAAAACATTCCAATAACAACAAATATATATTTTGTTGTACAAATATATATTTTGTTGTACAAATATATAATGGGGTTTAAAACTGATAAACACACAAAAAAAGAAATGCATAAATTACTGTGCAATATACTGCAACACAGTCAATCGGGAGGGGGGGGAAAGTCGTACTCTGAATCAGATGCTATGAATATGGTGCAATCTGCGATACATTATGTGTCCGCGATGTATAATGACGCAAATGCACGCGCACAAAGAGATCTTGATAACATGACAATGCTGTATAATCAGGCGAGTAGAGATAATGCGATGTTGAGGCAGTTGCTCAATGCCTCTGCAAAACAACAGCCTTCTGTCGCGCCGGCGTTAGTGCCCAAATCAGCGACTGGTACAACTGGTTATGGCACACCTGGTACATCTGGTACAACTGCATCGGTAGTACCAACATCTGCATTAGTAGCGTTAGGCAATAGAGATGGTGATGTTAGAGATATTAGAAGAGATGATGGTGATGTTAGAGATATTAGAAGAGATGATGGTGATGTTAGAGATATTAGAAGAGATGATGGTGATGTTAGAGATATTAGAAGAGATGATGGTGATGTTAGAGATATTAGAAGAGATGATGGTGATGTTAGAGATATTAGAAGAGATGATGGTGATATTAGAGACAATATATCTTTGGACAAGCGTTCAGACAGATCCAGTATGAGTTTACAGAATATGATTTGGGATATGAGGATACGAAAACATAAAAACATGTTATATATGACCAAAGACGAAAACCATCCGATAATATCTGAAAAAATAAATGAATGGGTTGATTTACAATGCAATGACACATCAAAAACATTAGCCGGATTATTCAGGGACAATACGCGTTATATCAGCTGGAAACAATTTTATACAGATGCGAAAGTAGTTTTCGACAAACTTTATGCGATTGTAAGAGACAAAAAATATTGTATATTCACAAAAGACCGAATGGGTAGTGTCGATTTCGACGAGAAATCAAATTATTGGATGGCTCAGTTATTAATTGATTATTACATTACAAGCGGTAAAACAAACTTACCACATGAATTATTATTATGCAGTAAAAATCTGAAAGACTCAAATTGCCCAGCATCAGACTATGATTATTATGTATCACTTGATGATTGTATATATTCCGGTGGCCAAATGTTTACGGATGCGATATTGACGCGTAACATCAGTCCTGATAAAATTATTGTCGCTTCGCCATATACAAGTCAGTATGCATTCGAGAAATATTCGCCTAAACGTGGAATATTGTATAATACATGGGTTTATGCCGAAATAATGGAATACTGGTGGTATAATAAAAGTACAGTGATTGGATCGACGACATATAACCTAAACAATGAAAATGACAGAAAGTCCATTTTTGAGTTGCTAAAACTATATTTTCCCAGTCCAAGAATTGACAAGACGACACTCTCGCCCCGCGAGTGGAATATTAATAATTTTATGTATTATTTCGACCATAAAATAGCTGATTATGCATCATCATTTCCAACAGTTTATCACACAGGTATAATCGTGAATAAAAACGCGGAGCGTATAAATACATCGACCAATACGCATAACACTGAGCGACAACCTTCAAACAATGTATGTACAGAAATAACATATCTACCATTTATAAAAGATTGCATGAATAACCGCCCAATATTGGACGATATCGACGAACGCGCCAAAAGTAATCCCGAAAAATTGTGCATTGAACCATGGTACAAGAAAAAATTTGACAAAACACACGCTAAAAAAGTACTAGTACTTGATTTTGACGATACACTAACTGGTATTACAATTGAGGATAACGACGCTGCGACACATTCGCTGGATGCTATATTCACAAATAAACATGACCTAATTGATATATTACAATTAGTATGGGACAATATGATCCCAGTATATATAGTATCACGACGCGTCAAACACGCGCTAACTACAATACTAAATAGATTTTATACAGATAATAACATAACATTTACCCGTATTTACGACGAAAATATATTAGGCAGGCCAGATAACTTTGTATACCCGTACGGAATGACTGATAAAAACATGTATTGGGCGCGCGTCAAAAAATCGTGTCTCGACTTTATTGTAAAAAATGAGCGAATTAGAAAAGAAGATATATTATTTTGCGACGATTCATCTACAAATATCAATGTTGCAAAAAATGCGGGATTTATCAATTCTATTAAAATTGATAAATCCCGCAATGCAACACATGTCCTGCAAAAAATCAGGGAATGGTTACAGAGCTGAACACAATTCATACAAAATATCGACGCGCCAGTGCTTTCAAAAATTGACATAAAAATATATAGAATAGTGCTTAATTATTACCTGAGCAATAAATGAAGATAATTATCTATGAAAAAATTTGGACAAAAGATACTGTAAGCAAAGATAAAGATTCTTTGTATATATATGGAGACAATGATATCGGCAAAGGATGCAGGGGACAGGCTGTTATTAGATATCTACCAAATGCCATAGGAATACCAACAAAGAAAATTCCAAATAATCTACAATCATCGTTCTACACTGACATTGAATTCGAACAAAACAAGAAGAACATTACCAATGCAATCGAAAAAATAAAAAAAGCATCAATAAATTACAGTGCTGTTGTGTTTCCTAAAGATGGGTTCGGCACAGGACTTGCAATGTTGAAAACAAAGGCACCAGAAACTTTCGATTTTATGGAAACACAAGTAGAACTACTAAAAAGCTATCTCAAAAATAATTAATACGACCATTTATCTAGTATTTCTAGATCGTAAAAAAATGATCTAACATCATCGCTTATTTTTTTATCAATCCGGTTGATTCTCAATCCAAAGTTGGATAAATCATGCCGACTAAACATTACATGATGAGGTATGTCTCCATCACATAATAGATTTAACACTTTATTAAATTTTGCCGTGCTATTTTTTTGTTTCGAATTAAAAAATTTCTTTAAATTTGTCCTCATTATTTTTTTATTCCAATTAAATAATTTTACGTCGTCATAATGTTCTGCAAGATCTGTCGCAGTAGATGTATCAATATTAGTAATATTTTTATATGCTTTTATCGCCGATGCGACAGAATATGAAGCATCGTCGGAATTTATAAGTGTATCAGTCGGGGATATGATTGACAGATTGTCCATTTGAATTTCATTGCATGCAAACGCAATAGCACATGCACTACTGTATGCGTGCTCGGGAATTATGGCAGTAATATGGCATCCATTTTGTCTTAATATCTCGATAAATTTTACAACATTGTCGCAACTCTCAGCAAGCCCACCAGAAGAATGTATTATCAAGTATATTTTTTTATTCCCAATACTGGCGTTTGCTAATGCGTCCATAATATCATACGAGTCGTCGATATTATGTCCAATAATTTCACCCAATATAATTTTTTCCATGTCGATACATTTGATATCAGGCTTTTTATCTATTAAATATATCACTTTGCAGGATAATTGTTGCTCAAATTCATAGATGCATTGATATTTATCATAAATATCGCACATTATTCTAACAAATCTGCATAAACCCACATATAATATACCGATAAACAGTAATAACAATGATGCGATAATATACATAATATAGATAATTGCAGTGCTATTACTGTTTATTTGTATATGCCATTTTCAGTGTTTTATTTTCAATTTTTATGAATTACACTGCCCGATTTTTGATAATATATCAATTATATTAATTTTAATTTTTCTTTATACAAAAACATCAACAACCCTAATACAACTATACAAATCAATATATATATACCGTTTCCACCAGTTTGTGGCAACTTTGTATTATCTTCGTCAATAATGTATGCGTCGACGTCAGCATCATTGTTTCTATGCGGGTTAAAAGCACCCGAGTCGATAAGAGGGCTTCTAATTGGATCAGTTATTATATTTTCCGTCATGTGTTTTAATTGGGGGTTTGTCTGTATATACGACGCAATCGCTTCATTTTGTATATCTGATGGAATCATTACAACAGTATTATTAATCGTGACAACAAGGGATTCATAAAATGGGTTTGGTACTGGATCAGAATCACCGTTTAATAATTTAGTTTTAAAGTTTTCAAGCTCCGAGTACACTGCATTCATAAAGGTATTTTTAGGGACAGGCACCATTTTTCCAGTTGGTTTGAACATATGTTGATTATTCATTATAGTATTTATCTATAAAAAATAATATTTAGTCAGACACATACAAAAAATTGATACTAAAACATAATAGGTATATGGCAATAAGAGTACAGTATAAAAATGACTGAGACAAACTTTGATAAAGTAGGAAAATTTCACGCAGTATTCGATCATCCCAAGAATACATCGCCGCAAAAAAATGTATTTACTGATAGACCTGATCTTGTAAAGTTACGTATTGCTCTTATTAGAGAGGAATTAAATGAACTAGAAGACGCATGTAATAATCACGATATGGTAGAGGTTGCAGACGCACTCAGTGATATTCTATATGTAACTTATGGAGCAGGTCATGTATTTGGAATTAACTTGGATGATACATTTAATGAAGTCCAGAGATCAAATATGACAAAAAGCTGTGATAATGAGGATGACGCGAAGGAATCAGTCAAGCTATATAGAGAAGATAGTCGATACGGCGATCCGTCATACAAACAATCTCCTTGTGGAAACTATTATATTGTATATGACAGATCAACTGGAAAGATACTTAAAAATTATAAATATTCTGTGGCGGATTTGAAGAGATTTGTTGAATAGTTTCGAATTGACTTGGTGAATGAAATAAAGTGTTTAATGTATTTATTATATTTTTAATATATGGACTATCGTGTTTGATATTGTTTAAACAGAAGAATTGTGGTTTTGTTTTAACGAGCTCGATTAAAAATAACGTAGCAATATTATTATTTAATCTATCAAATCGTGCATACATGCTATAAATATATTTCGTGTGTACATATTCATTTGAACATAATCCATAGGTGTAGCTAAAATCTATCGGCGAGAAGTCGCTACTTGTTCTAAATCTCGAATGTGATACTTTATCATATTCGTTTTTATATTTTTTATTCAACATGTAACAGAGTGTCTTATCATTTAGTTTTGCTTGATGCCATGGGATATTAAATTCAATATTAGAAAATTTATTCAATAACATTGTTTTAGTATTATTAATAATCTTGTAATAATCATTATAGGGATCATTTTTAATATAGTCATCAAGCTTGTTGTAATGTACATATGGGTTGTGATTGTATATTATTCGTCCATTATCCAATAAATCAGATATGTTGACAGTGTTTCCTAAAAAAAAATCGTCATTAAAATATAAAAATAGGTGTGATAATCCTGGTATTTTATGAATATTTGCCTCAATTGCGTTCGAATTGAATGTTGGAAGAGCACTTTTATCGTCAAATATATCAGAATGTTTAATATGTATTAACTTGCTATTATTGAAATCAAGGAAATTAGGAATTTGCAAGTCGCTTGTAACTATGTATATCTTGTTAACCCATGACATATATTTGGAAATTGATCTCAATGAATATTTTAATTCATTAATATTTCTAAATCGGATATCTTCTGTTTTTCCAGTCGCCCATAATTGTTTTTCTTTTGCCCATACTGGATCACTACCATCGACCCATGTATACACAATATCAATAGGTATATCCTGTGATAATGTCATAACATACATTAATATGACACATACCACAAGAAGTAGAATTAATATTATTAGTTTATTATTTAGCGCCGACAATATCGCCAATTTTATAAAATACCCATATATTTTATTTTTTACATATGTATAAAATAAAAATTGAAATAACAAATAAAATAATATGTGGCATTCTATTCTATAGCATTGTAATATGGAGTATACTATCGGCAAATGCGATAACGAACTGATACATGCATGTAGCATAAGATCGGAGCGTGTTGCAATGGAGTTATTAAAATATCCTAGCAAATGCGAAATGGATCAAGTGAATAACGATGGCGATACAGCCTTAATATTGGCGTGTTATGGAGGTATGAAACAAGTTGCACTCGAGTTGCTAAACTATCCGGATGAATGTAAAATAGACCATGTCAACAAGCACGGTAATACAGCCTTAATATTGGCGTGTTACGGAGGTATGGAAGAAGTCGCATTAGAGTTGCTAACACATCCAGACAGGTGTAAAATAGATCAAGTGAACAATAGTGGTAATACTGCATTAATGCGAGCATGTGGCACAGGTATGGAAAAAGTTGCAACGGAGTTACTGAAGTATCCAGAAAAATGTAAAATAGATCAAGTCAATAGTCACAGTAATACAGCCTTAATATTAGCATGCGCCAGCAGATCGGATCACACTGCATTAGAGTTGCTAAAGTATCCAGACAAATGTAAAATAGGCCATGTTAGTTGCAGACGTGATACGGCATTGATACATGCGTGTAATAACGCATTGAAACATGTAGCGATGATGTTGTTAACATATCCAAATGAATGCAAAACAGACCAAGTTAATTCGCGTGGTGTCACGGCATTAATAGGGACGTGTGCGAACAGAATGAAAGGAGTCGCATTAAAACTGTTAAAGTATCCAACTAGATGTAAAATAGATCAGGTTAGTTCAAGTGGTAACACGGCGTTAATAGAGGCGTGCAAGCACAATATGAAACAAATCACATTAAAACTATTGAAGTATCCAGACATATGTAAAATAGACCAAGTTAATTCAAACGGTGACACCGCCTTATATTGGGCAAGAACCCGTCATATGTACTACGCACTTGATATTCTTGAATGTTATAGCGATTTTGTCGCCATAATGAACTTGACACCTGGGAAAAAGATATCGCTCCAAAAGTATGTCGATAAAAAAATTGCAGAAAAAATAAATCAGTTACCAGATAAAAAAGAGATTGTAATGCATCAAAAAGAATTGAATAATATGATAAAAAATTCGTTAAAACATGAAGAGTGCATAATGTGTTGCAATATTACTAACAATAATATATTTGTTACAAATTGCAGACATATATTACATATGTATTGCGAATGTGTGTATCTTATAGACAGTAAATGCCCGATATGTAGAACGAAATCAGAATTTGTCAACGGGTGTTTTACTATTTAATTCGGTTGAGTTTTTTATATGCGGTTATTAAAACACAGTCTGTTTAATATCAAACATATATTTTATATATTCTCGTTTGTGTTTTTCTTTGTTTGTCGCGAGGAGTTCATACATATCTTTATCAGTATAGCAACTATCTCTGTTAAAGTTGTCAAAATGATCTTTTACAAGTTTCAAATACTGATTTTTCATATTATTGGAATGTTTTGTTTAGGTATATATTTACTTTTTTATATAAGGGATGTTTATGATCGCTATATGTTCTTTTTACGATTTTAAAAAGAATATATATCAAGCATTTTAATAAACAACCCTTATATAAAAAAGTAAATATATACCTAAACAAAACATTCCAATAATGAAAATAAATAACATTATTTTTCTGTGGAAATATTGTTAACAAGTATTGCATGTGCGGGCGGTATCATTATGAAAAATCGACGAGATAGACTCGTGCTCTGTAAAAAATACTCTATCATTTTTTTGTATATTCCAGTTGCAAGCGCTTTTATAAAACTTATATCTGTTCCAGTAGGTCATAACTTTTCAACATTCTCATCTAATAATTTTTTATTTCCCGCCATTTCGTCGTCAGTCAATAGAAATGTTGTCGTAAGACCATAAGTATCTGCAAGTGATTTTACCTGATCAATGAATGTGTCATCAGAACAATTCTGTACCAACCTGTCGATATCTTTTTTTCTCACATATAGTCCTAATTTTTCAACCAGTTTCGAAAATGCAAATGGGAAACATCTTGAATCTGTATATCTAGTATCTGCAACCGCTAATCTTTTTCGCAACTCTCCTGTCTTATATGGTCGCGCCATATGAGGATGTTTTCCCCCGCGTATTGTTTTTTCAACATTGTGTATTTATTTTTATATTTCGCATATTTTCTTCAAAATCACGCATTGATTATTATAATGTGACGTGTACTAAAATTTTTATAAATTAAGATTATCTATATATCAAATATATTTATTCCAAGAGTATTGAGAGTATTCATTGTAAGTATACTTTCTTGAACATCATCTAATTCGACAAACATAAAAGTTAGGTACTTTTTATATTTGGTCATATCATCATTATATTTGCTATCTGATAATAATTGTTTCCATTTTTTCTTCATTATCGGCGTTCGCGCGTTAGATTGCAACATTTCGAACACTTCCAGAAGATATTCACATATCTGCAAGAAAAACTCTGAATCCAATGATCTATTATCCAGCTTTAATTTAATAAATGGTATATCAAAACGTTCATTCATATCTTTTAGGATATTAGTTTTTTTCTGACATGGTGGCATAAGACTTAATATACCACCACGTAACTCTATTAATATTTTGAGGAAAGACTCATTTTTACCCTCATCTAAATCATTTTTAATTCGTTTCCAAAATTCTGTATAGGTTACATCTTTACTATCTTGCACCAATTGCTTATACTTGTCAAGTATATTTTCGTCAAAATCTTTGTAGAATTTTTTAATCATTTTTAATGTATCTGTCTGTTTTTTATTTAAAATTTTCATAACTTCTAGTTTTTTCTCGGCACTGTATCCTTCACTTGCATAAACTGTATCTTTTTCATGTTCTTCATTGTACCATTTGATGAATAATTGATTTATCTTGTACATTCTATCATTGTTCATATGAATCACAAAATAAAATGTAAATAGATTGATGTGTTCGATAAATTGTAGTGTGTCAAATAAATCACAAAATTTCGGTGAATAATTTTCTTCCTTTACAACTATTTTCATCCACAACTGAATAGCTTTTTTTGCAGTCAAATGAAGTCTGCCTTGAACTGTATTGAGAGACGCATGACCTCTATAAAAATCTAGTGAAAATTCTGGATAGCCTGCAAATATAAATATACTTGCTAATTCTCTTCCTTGTAACTTGTACGACGTAAACGGGGAACTAAATAATACGCGAGCAAGTCCTTTGAATATTTTCTGAACAACTGACTGATTTAACTGGGTCTCCATTGCGTCAAATTTCTGTCCTAGTTTTTCCATGTGGTTTGGATCTGCCTGGTTAATTTCTAGCAAGTTGAATGATGATGCTCTATGAAGATCCACAAACATTTTTCTAAAGCGTCTCAGGTTTTTAAAGCATCTTAATAATTTCATTGTTAATTGTAGTTTTGTTGCGTTATTATATGTTGACATATGAGCTTGATATATTATATCTTTTTTAAAATTAAATTTAAAATATATACCAGATTGTTTATATTTTAGTTTTTTATATCGACTATATTTATAGTAAATTGAGCTTAAATGAAGATATAAAAAATAAATTATTTGAATATCAAGTGGAAAATGCTAAAAATATGATAAGGATAATAACAAGTAATAAAACTGCACTGGATGCATCAGATACTGGTACTGGAAAAACATACACAGCGATAGCAAGTTGTGCGCAACTTGGATTGAGGCCTTTTATAATCTGTCCAAAATCAGTGATATATGCATGGCGCAGAGTATGCAAGGATTTTAATGTTAATCCGGTTACAGTCGTTAATTTCGAGTGTGTCAGAGCGGGAAAATATTATTCACATACAGGACGTAGGTTAAAATGTCCATATATATCGCTTAACAATATCAAGGTCGGTAATAGTACAGTGACAAATTTCACATGGTCCCTCCCCAAAAACTCGGTGTTTATATTTGACGAAGTTCATAAATGTTCGAATATGAATTCCTTGAATGGGCGATTGTTAATATCTGCCAAACAATCTAAAGTTCAAATAATGTGTTTATCGGCAACAATTGCAGATACTCCCGAAAAGTTTAAAATATTCTTTTACATATTAAATTTCACTGGAACAGAGGATAACATAGTGTTTAATGAATATTTTGCCCGCGTTGATAGATGGATTAACGGAGATCCCAATCCTATGATTAGAATACATAGTGTATTATATCCGAAAAGAGCTACACGAATGCGAATAGATGTACTCGGTGATGTTTTTCCAGAAACTCAGATAACCGGTACACCCTATACTATGGGACATAAGACAGAAGGGAATATAAGCGCACAGTACAAAATAATAGCAGACGAGTTAGATAAATTAGATGACAAAGAAAACAAAGACAATAAACGAAATTTTCTAGTAAAGATAATAAGAGCGCATCAGAAAATTGAAATGTTAAAAGTACCCACGATAGTTGAGATTGCGAGAGATTTTCGTGATAATAATTTTAGTATTGTTATATTTGTTAATTTTACGCAGACATTAGAGTTAATTGCGTCAATGTTAAAAACTGATTGTTTAGTGTATGGAGATCAAAAAGCATATGAAAGAGAACAAAATATTCAGGATTTTCAGGCGAATAAACAAAAGATAATCGTATGCAATATTAAAGCGGGTGGAGTGGGATTGTCTCTGCATGATATTCATGGAGGACATCCGAGAGTGTCATTAATCAGTCCAACATGGAGTTCTATAGATTTGTTACAGGCACTCGGGAGAGTTCACAGAGCGGGAGGAAAGAGTAAATCACTTCAACGTATAATTTATACCGCTAACACAGTTGAGGAAAGAATTGCAGATAAATTAAGATACAAATTGGTCGATGTTAATTCGTTAAATAATGGCGATCTAGATCTGACACATATTGATTTTAATTATGATAAACGAGAGTTGAAATAAACTAGACTGATACTGTGGTATTGTAGTACAAAATATTGAAATTAATATTAGTTTAATAACATTGTCTAATAATATTACTATCACTGTGTCAGAACAAAATGAACAAAGTACTCATTTACCGGAATAATGTGATGTTAGGTAATAAATGTGTCGACTACATAGAATTTCAACCAGTTTCTTACAATGGTATTATTATGATTAGAATACAAAGCGGTGAATTTTCGAGCGAATGCGATACATCAGATGATAAATTATCAATGCAACTTGCAGACAAAGGATATATAGTATATCAATTTAAGTTTCCCGCAGAAAATCATGAATCGACTTTGGTTAACTTGAGACGCATAATTAATATTGTCCGGTATTGGGATACAACTGCCATATTAGGATTACTAGGATGTAACAGCGGGGGGTTTTATTCTTTATTGTTCTCGTCTGATACGCAAATTGATTTTTTTGTTGCGATAAATCCAATATTTGATCCACACACGCGATTTATGACGGCTGATAATTTTTTCAGGGACAGTTTAGAAATAAAAACATGTCAGTTTAAACATTTCGGGTCGATAACGGCTATGAGAAGAGCGTCAGAGTTGATCACAATGAATATTAAATGTAATCGGAAGGGAATAATTTTATTTGCAAAGGATATTGTTAATGTGGCGCCGAATATATATATTAGATTCAAGCTAGAATTAATTAATCTGGGAAATGTGACAGTATTTGAGACATATAGCAATAATATAAATTATTGTGATCCGTCGCCAAAGTTTATTCATATATTGGATTCATGTGTCCAGGCTAAATATATTGATAGACCGCGCCAAGTAAAAAAATTTATCGGCTAACATTATAAACATTGATGAACAGGATAAGAATAAACAGTAAGGGAAAATATGAGGTATTGATAACTCCTCATCATCGCTTCGACACAGGTATTGAACTTATATTAGGTGGATGGACTGATACAACTCTTAGGGGATTTAAAATAAAAGAATTTGCAGAGCTTATTGATGCAGAGAGTGAAGCACATAATCACTCAACACTTGACTGGAAATATCTTGTTAGTTTGCAAAAAAGCCCGTTTGATTATCTACATGGTGAAATATTAAAAAGTTTGAGCAACACATCTATAATACATAATATTGAATGTTGTGTATTAACACCGGATGAAGCGAAAAATGTAATGTTTGAGAGGGTAAAAATATATGGCGACCGATTCAGATTATGTTATAACTTTAATGATCTGATAACATTTAAAATTACTAATCCATGGACAGAGAATCTTGAGAATATAGCAGATATATTAAAACTCAATCATAACTTGAAACTTATTAGACAATATACAAAAAGCAATGTTATTTATCTTGTTGGACAGACAGATAATAATACAACATATGAAATATTACTTTGCCCTACTCTCATAGATCATTGGTCAAAGTGGGTTAAAAATAATAATCACTTGACAGAAGAGATTATTAACAGGACATTAAACAATACAATTAAACAACAAACATACCTCGACTCAACGCATATACTTAAATAAAATCAATCAACATATGCATATACTTCTTTTTTTACATATTTATCAAAGCTTGATGGAACATCTCTCTCTGCCCACTTGCACTCGTCGGGAATTAAATATAATCGATGCTCACCTTGTTTTTTATGACTTATTTCGACATATGTTTTATTGTTAAGTTTAAATACCCTCCACCGCCATTCCACTTTAGTTTTGGCCAAGTGTTCCTGAGGTGTATTATAATTATCTTTCGGGACAACGCTTAATAATTGCTCTGAAGTGAGCTTGCGTTTTTGTTTTATAAATATATTATTCATTATGTTTAACGAATATAAAAAAAATTACATGTTTATATCACGATCATTATATTAATATTCTAATTATATTATATAATATAATGGATGCTCTGGCATATTCATCGATTGAAAGTAATCTAGATCCAACTAATACAGCTGATAAAGATGTACTGAACAGGCTTTCTGCAGGTTATAAGACTAAGCATTTTCCAAATATTTCAGTGAACTCGTATACAAACATAAATAACGAACTCACAAAAGTATTAAATAATACAACTATTAAAAGAGCATGTTGTCGGAAAAACAGCACTGATGGCGGTCTGACTTATACGACCGACGTAAAAATACTTATACCGAAAGAACTGAATTCTGAGGAGATAGACCTCGATTTTTATAACACATTTAAGTATTTTGCAAAACAGATAACAATTCCCGTAAGTTATTGCGACACATATGCATCTGACAACAAGATAACTTTCACTGGTCCTACCTATGGTTCAGATGGCACACAAAATAATTCGCCAACATACTGTGATTTTTTCTACGATACATATTGTGCGAATACTAGCAAAATATTCGCAGATTTGGTTGGTACAACTTCATGGGATTATGAAGAATTTAAACAATTTTCGCCCGATTGCGGATGTTATCAACCTGCCCCTCCGGCACTTGCTAACTTCGTTGCTACAGGAATAGACCCTACATGTTTTCTTAGTATATATGGATGCGGTACTGATGAAGTCACTAGTAATTCTGCATACATGCCGTCAGCCCAGAGAAAACGCGACTGCACTACTGGAACTATATGTTATAACAGTATAAACTATAGCGATTCAAGTATCAGCACATTGATCGGAAATTATACTCAATCGATCAACTCCTGCGGTACGGCAGCCACAACAGCAGCCACAACAGCAGCCCCAACAGCAACTACCAAATCCGCAACAGCAGCCACAACAGCTGCATCAACAACAGCAGCCACAACTGCCAAATCCGCAACAGCAGCCACAACAGCAGCCACAACAGCAGCCACAACAGCAGCCACAACTGCCAAATCTACAACAGCAGCCACAACTGCCAAATCTACAACAGCACCAGTAAGTGGCAGTGGAAGTAGTAGCGACAGCACTGACTGGGGAATGATTATAGGATTAATCGGGGGAGGAATTGTGTTACTTATTATAATAATAATTGTAATTTATATGAAGAAAAAATAATATTGCGACTAAATATTATAACTATTTAATAAAATAATTATATGAAGTATAGTTTATAATGGGCGCAGAATCTAGTGGGACAGTTGCGAGAGCAATACCATCTGGTCAGAAGATAGCAACAACAATAATAAGTCAGACGGATATCGACGTTTTAAATTCATATTTAACAAATATTGCCACAAATATAGTAGTAAATAATACAGCTACATGTGATGCTGGTCTACAGGCAACCAACAGTTTTGTACTAAATGGTGTAAAGGTGGCCGGTACCGCATATTTATCGGTTAATCAGTCAATCGATGCAACGGTAGAAAATAAGTGTGTAAATATTCAAAATGCGTCTAGCACAATTTCGCAGTCATTAGTTAACAATATTTTGGAAGAGATAACAACAAAATTTTCACCCGAAACAATATCGACAATGACCGGAACAGCGTTTACGCCTCAAGATACTGATACAACAGTATCTAATTCGGTGTACGAAGATATATCAAATATTGTTGAAACAAATGTCACAAATAATTTTTCATCAAGTACGATATCAAGTTGTTTAACAAGTGTAAATGCACTAAATCAAGCCGAGTTTACTGGCGTTGATTTTGGCAGTTTTTTATATTTGCCAGTGAACCAGTCAATAAATGCAAGTGTCACATCGGAATGTTCCGCATTACAAACCACTATATCGGATATAACAACAAATATTGCTCAGGAACTTGGATTAACAATTAGTGATACAGTAGACCCAATTATACAAACAACTGAAAATGGGATTGTAACCACACCGCCAGGTACGCAAGGACCCGACGATAGTGTATCTGGCGATACTGTATCTGGCGATACTGTGTCTGACGATACTGGACTTACAACCGGTGCAATTGCTGGAATAATAATCGGTGTTATTTTATTTATCGCACTAATTGTTGGCGCCGTATATTTAGTAAAATATTTAAAAAATAAAGCAGTATAAATCACTAATTATTTGCGTGGTTTATTTAGATATATGTTTATTTTTTTACAGTGAAAAAAAAAGAAAATGTTTAATTCTTTTTTACTGACTTTATAAAGGAGCGATATAAAAATGTGTTGTATAAATCAAGACAAAAATGCGGTGAAAAAATATGAAAAATCATAAAAAATACTCGAGATCGCAAAATCGGAAGCATCGATTTTATATCAAAGTGTCGGAGTAAAACGGAGAACATTCAAGTTCTTATATGGTAATATTTATGTCGAGTGTACGGCTGCATGTATACTCAGTAAATTCAGGAAGCGAAAAATTTTACATCAAATTGCAAAAAATTAAGTTCTTATGGGCATTGTTTATAGATATATCTGCATATGTACATTGTATATATTAAAACGTATACAATCTACTAAACGACACAACCCCGGTAACTAGCGTCTGTGATTATCACCGAATGTTTTATTTCTGAAATGTACAAATTGTGTGTTTTGCCTGTCGCTACTTGCAGATCTTCCATATTTTCGATTGTCTCCAATAGGACGGTTATTTTTTGAAGTATAGTCTGACAATACTGCTGGCTTGTTAATACCTTCTTCATTCCTGACAGAATACACAGTTGTCTTCCACTGATCCGAACATTCCTTGAGTTCCTGTTCAAAGTCAGTTAGAAACTTTTTAAGATAAACATATGAATCTTTTCTGTCTTCGTATCTCTCATATCCAAGTCTCAGGTCGATTTCACGATTCATATGGGCCAATCTATTCGCCATAGCTCTAAAAGTAGGGCCTAATTCGGAATATTGATATTTTTTATTTTCAGATTTGTTAGTCGTTGGGTATCTAAGCGTACCATCTCCTCTCGGACCCATTAAAAAGTAGGAGAACTCCTTATGATAACCAGCATCTACCCCTGTAAGTAAATCGACATATTTGTCATGTAATTTATTGCATATAAGTTTGATAGCTGGATATAGTTTTACTTGGACTTTATTATTTTCATCAGGATATGATAATCTGTCTCTCATGTCTTTTAAACTCGTGACTAATTGCGCAAGAGCACCTTTATTAATTCTAAAATCACGCGTAAATTTTACATCGTCCAATGATACTGAATACATTGTACGAGTTGTGTTATTTTCCCCTGGCTTGTTCATATCGGCATGCTCTCCAGATGTTTCAACCATTTCAACTGTTTCAACAGTTTCAACCATTCCAACTGTATCACTAGATTGTGTACTAGACGTAGGGGTGTTCATTTCATTTGTCCTAAATTGATTGTCCGGTTGTTCACTCATTTTTGTACTGATATATTGTTTATTTATATATTCAGTATTTAAATCAATTTTTTGACAATATAAAAACAGCATTCGTTTGTATAGAATATGGTAGAGTGATTATTGTTTATCTCCTAACTTTATATATTGAAAAGTTGAATATATATTATTTTATATATGTGTATCATAATAAAAAACATATTAAATATGAAATTGATGATTGATAAACTCGATCTTAATATGTTGAGTATATTAGCGTCTTTTTTAAAACCACACGAAATAAAAACTTTAGGTAGAACATCGAAATATGTTTATAATAACTGTCGCAATTTTATGACATATTCATACAGAGAGTATGATAGCAACAAGTCATATCTTAAACTAAATACTGCAAAATGGATAGTACACGAGTGCGATCGACATATACTGTCGGATTGTATAAATAAACATTTGACGATTGTTAATATATTTTTTAAAAATAAGTTTAATAAATCGATCGAAGCACTTGGTCATTGCAACCCCCTTCGAGAAATTACTTTTGGTATCCGTTTCAATCAATCCATTGAAACCCTTGCCAACTGTACAAACCTCCAACAAATTACTTTTGGCCACTACTTTAATCAACCGATCGCAGCCCTTTCCCACTGTATTAACCTTCGACAAATTACTTTTGGCTACTTGTTCAATCAGCCCATCGAAGCCCTCGCTGGCTGTACTACCCTGCGACAAATTACTTTTAACAAGTATTCGGTGTTCGATCAACCCATCAACACCCTTTCCCACTGTACGAACCTTCGACAAATTACCTTTGGCAAACATTTCAACAAACCATTCGAATCCCTTGCCCACTGTACGAACCTTCAACAAATTACTTTTGGCTTGTATTTCAATCAACCAGTTGACTCCCTTGCCCAAACATCACTCGTAATAACTGAAGTATGACATATTTGCAGTTCAAACGCCGACCAATGACCCTTAGTCGATACCATACTATTTTATAGTGTTATTTTTTTGTGTTTATAAATATCAGTTTAAAGTATATAAATGAACGATGATATTACAGTGATAACCGCTGATTATATGTATCTGGTAATAATAGCAAACACAGATAAATTAGAAGATATATTATGTGAACTCAATTTTAGGTTGTCAAATAACAGGAGATGTAAATATATGTCAATATGTATTGATTTCCCAGTAGCATGTATTAATTACACAGAGATATATGATATGTTCCGCGAATATTATCCGGACAAACTCAGGTCAATCTTAATAGATAAATGTATAAAATTTGGAGAAGGTGTTGAACCTGCGCAAACACTTACATTCGCAGAAGGTTATAATAAATCATATCATATATTATTAGAAATAGAAGATACAGATACTGATATATTCGTAAGATTTCCAAAGCTAAACTTGGAGGATGAAACAGAACCTGAGAAATTAATTAGTTCGTGGGTAAACGCAAACAACTTGGAATATGTAATGGACAAGTTAATAATAAGGCCTGTCAATATTGTTGGATCCGACAATGAGATTTTAGTGTTTGCTGCCAGAATACCGGAGTCTGATTAAATTATTTATTCATTAAAAACTTAATAGATAAACAAATAAACAAACAAACAAACAAACAAACAATACAAATAAACAAACAAACAAACAAACAATACAAACAAACAAACAATACAAACAATACAAACAATACAAACAATACAAACAATACAAACAAACAAACACGCGCACAAACACGCATCACTTGCTACCGCCGCCACCCGACGTCTCGACAGCGTAGGCGCGGGCAAACCACTTGATGTGCTCAGACGCATGGCGATTATCAAAGAACACCGGCATCTCGGCCACAGGGACGTTCACCAGCGCCTTCACGGCGGCTTTGATCTGCCCCTGCGTAAGTCCGCAGTTGTCCAACACGAACTTTGCGACCATGCAACCATTGGCGTCCTTCATGCTCTCCACAATCTGGAACAGCAGGGTCGCAACATCCCCATGCTTCAAAGCCGGGCGCTTCTTCAGGCTGTACACAATGTTGTCTACCATCGGAGGCACCAGCGTTCCATCTGCGTTCTTGGAGAGCTTTGCAGGGTCAATCGTCTCCAACATGGCCACCCCGAACGCAGGAGCCTCGAAGTCGAAGGGCGGAACGTAGTCCGCCGTCTGTTGGCTCGGAGAAGAGTCTGACACTGTCGCCGGAACATGGACCGCTTGTGCTGCACCGCCCCGGTTATTAGAGCCTGACACTGTCGCCGAAACACGGGCCGCTTGTGTAGCAACGCCCCGGTTATTAGAGGCCGCCACTGACGCAACACGGTTCACCTGCCGAAGCCCTACCAGCAGGTTGTCCCGGTAGATGAAGTTCGGCGCGTCAGAAATCTGAACGCGCGTGCCCGCGACGACGGTCAGCACATCATCGATGGTGAATCTGGTTCGATTGTCAAGCCCAGTGCACGCCGCGATTTTCAGCACGTTGCCTTGAGTGATCCGGGAAGAATGACCGATGCACGTCATGGCGTTCATGATGGAGCCGTGATCGATGGACCGCGCGATGTAGGCATCGATGTCGCTCGGCGATCCGACTTCGGCGAGAATTGCACCGAGCGTGTCCGCTGCCATGACAGCCTTATCAACATCCGCGGGATTGATCGCAGTGACCATGTCGACCACAGACTGCTTGAAGTCCTTCACGATAGCGTGCGAGTTGAACGGGTTCTGTTTAAAAAACCTGTCCAGCGAAGACGACTTGGGAGGTCCGCTCGTCAACACTCGGATCACTCTTGTGATGGTACCCTTGATTTTCCCATACACGCTGTTCTGTTTATCTATGCTGGCCGTCTTCATACAGTCCGTCACACACTTTGACACCAGGTCCGCGAGCGTGCCTGGTTTGACCAAAGCCCAGCATAACAATGCGGCAGACCGACGGCCATTAGACGCGGCCTCAGTCATGGACGCGGTTCCAACCACAGGCTTGGCCGGATCATTGATCATGTTGTAGGCGAGTAGCGCCATCCTGGTCACTGTTGTGCCTGAACTCGCCGGCTGCGCCACAAGGGCGTCGAGGACACCGCTCAGAATCTCTTTGGGAAATACCCCCTTCGAAGCCGCGATCCGCGCAGCATCAACGCTGGTCTCGCCGTGCTTGTTCACCTTGAACGGCGAGCATCCGCACTCGTCAATGAGTGTGCGGATTGTCGTACGCATTCGGGTCAGCATGTCGTCTGCAGTCATGTCATCACAGAGACCTTTCTTTGGCCACACCGCCCAGTGCATCATCGAGAAACCATCAGGGGTCCGGCCCATACACGAGATGCGCTTGACTAATAGCCGAATCACCTCCGGTTCCAGATAGCGGACCACCTCCTCGATGATCTTGTTCTGCTGGACGGCATCCTCACCCTCATCCTGACAGAGAGCCTCAATACCGGCCGCGATCTCCTTAGTCCTGTCCGGACCAGAGCGCCTCGTGAAAAGCTCTTCGATGCGACGCTCGAGATCATACCACTTCCTCCGCCGCACGTCCGTTTTCTTGTTGCTCCGCGCGGTTTCCTGCTCGATTTTGGCTTGTAGCGCTTGCCACTCCGCGTTACCACCACCACGGCCGGTGTTGTTGCGGGCTCCTC